>ERZ837590.1166-NODE-1166-length-14968-cov-19.902904_pt1 | contig 14968 bp, 11 predicted proteins | sample MGYA00519573_ERZ837590 | MGnify/ENA primary metagenome ERZ837590 (study PRJEB31850, sample SAMEA3708820) | human gut metagenome | biome: human gut; feature: human-associated habitat; material: faeces | place: China | collected 2014 ... | reverse complement strand
GCAAAACAAATTATAAAGTCAAAGTGTTTTTTGACCATAGTAGCGGTTTGACTGCGGAGGACAGGTTGAAACGCATTATTCAGGCAGAAGCAGAGAGAGAATCTGCGTAAGTAATATGAAAAATATCCACGCACCCCCTTGACAAAAGCTTTCAGAAGATTCCCTTTTGTCTGCAATGGAGCGAGCCGGAAGTGAGGACATGGGAGATGATGTGGAGCGTAAGGGACTCGGCACACCTGCCACCAGAGCAGACATTATCGAGAAGTTAGTTAAAGATGGTTTCGTGAAGCGTGAGAAAAAGCAGATGATCCCCACAGAGGACGGAATGAAGCTGATTACGGTGCTTCCGGATGTGGTGAAGTCCACGAAACTTACCGCTGACTGGGAAAATGCCCTCACCCTTGTTGCAAAGGGAGAGATGGAGCGTGAGGACTTTATGGCAGATATTGAAACAATGGTATCTGACTTAATCCACACCTACCACGAAGTCAGTGACGAGCGGTACGGAAGAATACCACTACACAAAGGACGGAGAAGAAAAGTCCGGTGTGCAGTTTAAGTTTGTCATGGAGTTTCCCAAAAAGAAATTTACAGGAAAGAAAAAATAAAAGGAGGATGTAACAATGGGAGCAGAAGAAACAAAGAAAGTACAGGACAATGAGAGCAAGACGGACAAGTTTGTCCGTCTGGGGGAGCATCGTGTGAACAAGGTCATTGATGCAATCGGCAGGCTTGAGAACCTTTCTAACCGCACCAATTATGAGTACACACAGGAGCAGGTGGAAGCCATGTTTTCCATTATGGAAAAAAGGCTTTTGGAAGTCAAAGGCAGATTTGCCCCGAAAAAGGAAAAAGAAGATACGTTTTCATTTGGAAGAAAAGCAGAATAGGGAGGAAAGCCAAAATGAAGCAGTTAGAAAAAGAAATCAATGTAACAAGCCAGAGAAACATGATGAAGAGGTACCAAATGTATGGTGCCACAGTATCAAAGCTGACAGAGAAATCACAGAATGACACTAAGAAGGGAGAGAAAAAGTAATGGAATACAGAGATTTTGTAGAACAGGTAAAAGAACAAATACAGGATTTTCTTCCTGAAAAGTTTGCAGATGCTGCAGTTGAGGTCAATCAGATTGTAAAGAATAATGACTGTGTTCTGGACGGTCTGATGGTAAGAACAGAAGAAAGTAATATTGCACCTACCATTTATCTGAATCCATATTTTGAGCAGATACAGGATGGAGCTGAATTGGATGATGTGCTAGCCCAGATTGCAAGTGTGTATCAGATTTTAATGGATAAAACAGGAGAAGGAACTGCAACCATTACCATTACAGATAATCTGATGGATGGATATGGAATCACACTTGAAGAACTGCATGACCAGGCGTTACAGAATATGGATACTTTGCAGCCTCATAGTTTCAAAGGAATGAATGAGACGGTTGCGGAGATGATTGCAGTTGATATTGCAAGAGAACAAAATGTAGGTATGGATGAAGCAAAAGAAATGGCAATGCAGATGATGACGGATATTCCCGATACCATGTTTGTGCTGACAAATGATACAAAAGTAAATGGGGCGGCTGCAATTTTAAACGACGATATCAGACAGGAGATCGCTGAGAAGGTAGGAGATTTTTACATGCTGCCTTCTTCAATCCATGAAACGCTGATTATACCGAAAGATGCGGGAATGGAGTTTAAAGAACTTGAGCAAATGGTACAGGAAGTAAATCAGACACAGGTGGCGCCGGGAGAACGTCTTTCGGATCATGTGTATGAGTATGATGCCAAAGAACATGAATTGTTCCGCAGTGATCGGGCAGAGGAACGTGCCAAGCAGAAAGAGGGAAAAAGAGATAACCGACATGAGCGTGTTTCGGTAAAAGAGAAACTTGCGGAGAAAAAAGATGCCGTTATTAAGATGAATGCCGGAAAGGAGCATTCTGCACCAGAAAAGAAAAAGGAAGCCGTAATATAGGAGGAGTGGGATATGTATACAACAGGAGATAAGTTATTAAACGTGATGAAAGAGGAAGAAATCGGGACTGTGGAACTTTCCAGAATTTCCGGCGTGCCGGAGAGAACAATCCTTGACATTATGGCAGGAGTTAAGGAACCGGAACTTGGTGTTATGTGCAAGATTGCAGAGGGACTTGGCATCTGTGTCCATGAACTTCGTGCAGATGAGGAGCGCTATGCGGTATCTGTTCCGAAGGATACATTTGCAAAGTTAATTGTTGTCAGCGAGATTAACAACGTGGAGCTGGAGGAACTGATACATACCATTCTGGAGAAAGGTATTGAGGAGCATGGTTTTTATGCCTGATGCGGATAAGTAACTGATCACAGGCTGTAGGGTGCGTCATGTGCCTTACAGCTAATATTCTAAATTGGGGAGGGTAAGGCTTGGAATAGCATAGTTGAGATAAATCTGACTACATGATATGATAATCATATACAACAGTTTTCTAAACTAGAGTTTTTAGTATGAGTGTGTATTTGAGAGTGTTTGATATAATTAGATTATTTCTTTAAGATGCACAAAATTATCTGTTAGCATTTTGTAGAGAGTTTCACATTTGTTTGGGAGGGTGGTCATTATGAATATGGATTGGATTTTGGAATGCTGTCCTGAATATGAGATTTTAATTGAATTCGATAACATTGAAAATAAGGATAAGAAAGAAATTCATGGATTGAAAGAACGTGGCAATACAAGATGTATATTTTGCGGAATGCCTTTTGATCATTGGAGAAGGAAAGATGTAGCACATGCAATATCAGAATGCGTGGGCAATAAAAAATTAATCAATTTTTGCGAATGTTATGAATGTAATCATTTATTTGGTGAAATTGCGGAAAATCATCTAGGAAAATTTATAATGCCTTATCGAATCATAAATGAAGTATATGGAAAAGGTGCATATAAAAATGTTGTTAAGGACATGCCTGTGGAAAAAAACTTATCATATGGAACATATAGATTTGAACAAAAGAAAAATGATTCTATTTTTCCAAGTGAGATATTTGATGTACGTAATATGCTTATTGAGAGAAATGGAACTGGAAGACTAACACAGATAGAAAATGGGGTTAGACTATCAATTCCAAGACAAAATTATGAACCGCAATTAGTGTATGTTTCATTGCTGAAGATGGCATATACAATATTGCCAGTGAATGAATTAGAACATTATATAGAGGGATTGTTAGGGCTATATTTAAACATTTCAATGAAACCCTATTATGATGAGAATGGAAATCAAATAATCGGAGAATCAAGCCCAGAAGATAGGAAGAAATATATTGAAAGTCTTCCAAACTTTGGAGTAGAGATAAAAGTTTCTAGCAATTCTGTGCTGAATGGTGTGAATGTCTGTTTGTTAAAACGCATTCAAGAGGCTGAGATAGAACCGAAGCTTATGTTTGCCATACAGATGAAGTGGTATACAATAGTAATTCCTGTATTAAGTGATGATTACATTTCTGGGGAAAAATGTAAATGCAAGTTTATTGAGAATAGCAATAATATTTTGAGAAAACTTGATTTTAGTAAAATTGAAGATGAATTCATATGTGATATGTCAGCTAATTTCATTGAAATTCCCCGAGAACTTTATAGTGAACTGGAACAGGACTTGAGAAATAGTGGTTTATTGAAAAAAGAAGAATAATATCATTGAGGTTTTAAATTTGGAAATGAAATCAATGGTTATTGTTTTTGAGCTTAGGGCAATAGTACAATATCGTGTGTGGGAAAATAATATTTGTAAAGGTGGGGTACTTATGGAACGATATATATACTTAGATTGGAATGTAGTGAAATATGCTATTTCTCCAAGAAAAAGTCATGAATATTTTGATACTGAAATAGTTGAAATAGTAAATAAAATAAATAAAAAGTATGTTTTCCCTTTTAGTGAGGCACATATTCGTGATAGATTAAATAACTTTCAAGAAGCGCATAGAGGTGATGTTATACGAGATTTAGAATTTCTTAATGAACTTACGGGGAAAAAGGCTGTACGCAGAAAAGATTTTGATGACTTTTCGTTGGTTATTGATACAATAGATGCAAAACAACTTTGTGAAGCCTTGAGAAATAGTGATGATTCACCAGTGATAGATACACAATACATGCCGCAAGATGAATATAAGGTAGATGTGAATCAGATTTCACAAGACGATCCACTATATGATTTTTATATACGGAACAATGGGATTGTAACACCTTCAAGAATTATTGATTATTTACCAGAGTTTTATGAGCGGTACTTTACGGATTGCGAGTATTATAAGCGATTTAGAAATTCACCATTTATCAATATTGATTTTTCAAATCCTCAAAAATTTTCAATGAGTGATACAGCAAAGGCCGAGGAATTGCAAAATACTCTTGGCAAGTTTAGAGCTACAATGAACAGCGATATTGAAACCATTCGTAATTTATGGCCGGAATATTTAGAAAATTGGTTAAGCGTAATGTCTAGAGATAATACTGTTTCAAACTATACAAGGATAATTTATTTATATTTTTTGCTAGATCAACATAAAAATTTTAGGGATAAGTTAAAAAAGAATAAGAATACATTTAGCAATATATATAGAGATGCTATCCATGCTTTTTATGCCTCAGAGGCTACTTATTTTGTTTCAGAGGACGTAAAGACAAGGGGAAAGGTCAAATTTGTATATGAACTTCTTAAAATCAAAACTAAAGTAATTGATGTGGATGAATTTATCCGCTGTTTCTCATAACAGAATTGCATAATAACTTAATTAATCTTGATAATAATTTATCATGACAACAATCTGGGAGAATCAATAAAAACTGATATGTGTTAGCATCTAACAAGGAGGGAGAAGATAAAAATTGAATAAAGTTTACCGTCACTGGTGGCAATGGCTCATGAACGAACCATAGCCACCTTTTTTGTTGCAGAAAATCAAATAAGAATGGAGGTTTACCATGAGAAAATATAAATTGATTTCCGCACTGGCAGAGGAAACAGCAAAAGAAGTCGTGCGGAATGAAGAAAGCTGGAGGAGATACCTAAATCCTAAATACTGCTTCCAAACTGTATAAATACCAATTTAAGGAACAGCTTTTAATCTATGCCCAAAGACCGGATGCAACCGCCTGTGCTTCCATAGAAATATGGAATGAAAAGATGCACTGCTGGGTAAACAAAGGTGCAAAGGGCATTGCGCTGATTGATGAGGATAGTTTTTCCGGTTTGAAATACGTCTTTGATATTTCAGATGTGCATAAGGCAAGAAGAATCGGACAATTCCCTAACCTCTGGGAAATGCGTGAGGAACACATGGAAGCGGTGATTTCCCGTCTGGAAAAAACTTACGGGGACACCGACAGGGAAGCCGGGTTTGTGGGACGTATCCGGGAGATTGCCGGACGGATTGCAGAGGACTGTTATAAGGAGCTTGCTTCGGATATGGAATATTTAAAGGAAGGGAGCTTTTTAGAGGAACTGGACGAGCTGAACGTGGAAATAAGGATACGGGAAACCCTTGCCGACAGCATTGCTTATACCGCCTTAAAGCGTTGCGGCATGGAGGAGAGTGAGCTTGCCGAAGAAATAAACTTCCCTTATATCCATGAGTTTAACACAGTGGAAACGCTGTCACAGCTTGGAAGCAACGTGTCCGATTTATCAAAGCCTATCCTGATGGAGATAGGCTTTGATAAATCGGGGTGTATGAGAGGGAGAAAGCAGAGAACCGCACAGCGGAAAATTCTGTTCAAAAAGGACTTGCAAACACCTTAGAAACAAGCTACAATGCTTTAAAGCGTAAAAGCGAAAGCCAAGACGGAGAATCTATCACACAGACCGGAGAAGCCGGGGAAAGGAGCAAATATGATGAATCTGACATACGAGAAGAACGGGGATTATCAGATACCGATGGTAGCAATGGACGAACAGCCGAAGGAGGTACTGGCGAAGTACGGACTTATGAGAAAGAAGTTCTTACAGGAACACAAGAACGGAGTATATACGGGACTTCTTCTGAGCGGGAAGCTGAAGGAACACCTGTTAATGATACAGGAGCAGGCAGAGGAGAGAATGGAGCTTCTGACCGGACAGATGAAGGAGAGAGAGGGGATAACGGAGCAGATGAAAGCAGAGAATCAGATGCTCTGGGTAGCGAAGATGAACAGCATCATACACTCGGCAGAGGAGATCGTGATGACGGAACTGATATACAGTTAAATATCGAACAGCCGGAGGGAACCTATCAGCAGTTAAGCCTGTTTCCGAGCTTTGAGGAACAGGTCGGCACTATCGCAGCAGCGGAAGCAAGTGTTCAGTATACCATGCCCGCTGCTTTTTCTTTGCCACAGGAGCAGATTGACACGATCTTAAGAAGCGGCGGGGGACGGGATAACAGCAGAACCCGTATTTATGCCAAGTACCAGCAGGGTAAGACACCTGAAGAAATGGCGGAGTTTTTAAAGAACGAGTATAAGACCACCGGAAAAGGTTTTGAGTTTGACGGAAATCCTGTTTCGCTGTGGTTTGATGAAATGGGTATGCGTATCGGTTATGGTACATCGGCAAAGGAAAATACCCTTGCAGTGATGAGTTGGAGCGAAGTGGAGAGCCATACCCGTGTTATGGTGGAGAATGGTACTTATATGAGTGCCAATGAAGTCTTCCTTGTGGATGCGGTGGAGCGTGAGAGAATTGCTATGGACATTAACAATTTCTTCCGTGACGGAATATCGGAAATGCCGGAGAGTCTGGAGCTTAAATTTTCTAACTACCCGGCAAGCATGGAAAGGCTATGCGAGCTTTTATCCACCACTGAGGGCAGAGAACGGATTAAGGATGAGCTTGTAAAGGCAAAGGCACAGCTTGACAGCGGAGAAAAGCAGATTAAATGGCGGTATGTGAAAAGACCGAATTATTTATTAGAACAGCTTGCGGATTTAGGCGTGGAAAAGAAAGAATTTCCGGCACCTGATACAGTTGAGGTAAGGAATGAGGACTTCATCACACAGGACGAGATTGATTACAGGCTGGCAGGAGGAAATGGCTTTGAACATGGAAAATTCCGTATCTATGAATATTTCATGGAAGGGCATGACAAGAAAGATATCATTGCTTTTCTGAAAAATGAATATGGTACGGGTGGCAGCTCCCACGCACTTCCGGGAAGTGACAGAGCGCATGAGGATCATGATGCCAAAGGTATCCGTCTGGAGAAAGGTAGCTATGGCAGTCCTTATGCGAAAGTGCTTTTAAACTGGAATGTAGTGGAGAAACGTATCCGGGAGCTTGTGCAGGCAGATAAATACCTTTCGCCAGAGGGAAAGGAAGCCTATGCACAGTGTAAACAGGAACAGGCAGAGAAAGCCATGCGAAAAGAACAGGAGAAGTTGGAGCATGGCACCCACCTGGAATGTAAGGAAGCTATTGAGAAGGCGATTGCGGAGAACTTTGACGGTACCACGCTTCCAAGAGATACCGCAAAAGGCGTTATCGAGCAGTATGGAAAGGAACGTGTGGAATATGTCCTTGCCAATACCATTACACACTTAGCTCATGACGGGCGTTTTTCTGTCAATAACAAGGAATGGGCAAAGGGCATTGTATCGAGTGCAGAATGGAATACGAGAGATCTGATTGTAACCTCGCATCCGGCAGTGCTTGACGGTTTTACCAATCAAGCAAGGCGGTATCAGGAATTAGACAGGGAGCCGGAAAAACAGCCTGTACCAGAGCGGGAAGAAACAGAAACCATTTCTGAAGGAGAAGCAAAAGCACCGGAAACCGAAAAAGCAGACATAGAGCAGTTAAATGAAAGGCTGTCTGAAATGTCGACTGTAGTTAAAATCTGTGGAGCATTAGACCGGAAAGATGTGGTTGGCTGGAATGAGGAAACACAGGTGGTCACGATTACTGACGATGAGCGAACTTTAGCGGGAAAAGAGGTCTATGATTTCCTTTTTGCAGAAGCGGCAGACTATGTAATGATGCAGACAATCAGCGGCGAAACAGAAAAAGCTCTGGAGATGGACGGACTGTTAAAGGATGCCGGACAGTATGCGGCACGTTATGAGGGCGAGCCTGCCGTAGAGCAGACAGAAGAACCAAAGGAACAGCCACAGATTGACAAATCGGGTGCAGTCAACTTCCACATTGCTCCGGAAACAGAGGAAAGTGTCGGAAAAGGCTTTGCGGCAAAGGAAAAATTCCGTCAGAACGTGGAAGCAATCAGAACGCTTGAAAAGATTGAGGGAGAAAACCGTATTGCCACGCCGGAAGAACAGGAGATTTTAGCAAAATATGTAGGCTGGGGCGGTCTTGCCGATGCCTTTGATGAAACCAAAGCGAACTGGGCAAGTGAATATCAGGAATTAAAGAGCCTGTTGTCAGCCGAGGAATACGATTCAGCAAGGGAAAGCACCTTAAATGCCCACTACACAAGTCCTGTGATCATCAAGGCGATTTATGATGCGATGGAACGAATGGGCTTTTCAAAAGGCAACATCTTGGAGCCGGCAATGGGTATCGGTAACCTTTTCGGTATGCTGCCGGAAAATATGCAGGAGAGCAGGCTTTATGGTGTGGAGCTGGACGGAATTACCGGAAGAATTGCAAGACAGCTATACCCGAATGCCGATGTGAAGATCACAGGCTTTGAAAAGACAGATTATCCAAACGATTTCTTTGATGTTGCAATCGGAAACGTGCCATTCGGTCAGTACAAGGTGGCAGACAGAGCCTATGATAAGCATAATTTCCTTATACACGATTACTTTTTCGCCAAAGCCTTAGATAAGGTCAGACCGGGCGGCGTGGTGGCATTTGTCACCTCAAAGGGAACAATGGATAAGAAAAGTCCGGAAGTCAGAAAGTACCTTGCGCAGAGAGCGGAGCTTCTTGGAGCAATCAGGCTTCCCAACACAGCCTTTAAGGAAAATGCGGGGACGGAGGTCACTTCAGACATTCTTTTCTTAAAGAAACGTGACAGGGTAATCGACATCGAGCCGGATTGGGTGCATCTTTGTGAAAATGAAGATGGCATAGCCATGAACCAGTATTTTGCAGACCACCCGGAGATGATCATGGGAAAAATGGAAATGGTCAGCGGGCAGTTTGGCATGGAAGCCACCTGTACACCGGATACAGCCATTCCTCTATCCAAGCAGCTTGAAAAGGCTATATCCAATATCGAGGGCAGAATTGACGAGGTAGAGTTTGATGAACTTGACGATGAGCTGACAAGAGAAGCCATTCCCGCCGATCCGAGCGTGAAGAATTACAGTTACACTATCGTGGACGAGAGGGTGTATTACCGGGAAAATTCTATTATGAAGCCTGTGGATGTATCAGAAACGATGGAGCAGCGCATGAAAGGCATGGTGCAGATTCGTGACTGTACACAGGAGCTGATTGACTATCAGTTGAATGAATATCCGGAAGATATGATTAAGAGCAAGCAGGCAGAGCTTAATGAGCTGTATGATGCGTTTTCCAAGAAATACGGTCTGATCAATTCACAGACCAATAAGAGAGCGTTTAATCAGGACTCAAGTTATTGTCTGCTTTGTTCATTGGAGAAATTAGACGATGAGGGCAACTTCAAAGGCAAGGCGGATATGTTTTCCAAGCGAACCATTAAAAAGGCAGAGGTTGTCACAAGCGTGGATACCGCAAGTGAAGCACTGGCGGTGTCATTAGGGGAAAGGGCAAGGGTAGACCTAGCCTATATGTCGGAGCTTACGGGAAAAAGCGAGGAAGATGTGGCAAAGGAACTTGCCGGAATCATTTTCCAGAATCCGGTCACAGAAAAGTGGGAAACCGCAGACGAGTATTTAAGCGGCAATGTCAGGGAGAAGCTGGCAACCGCAAGGATTTTTGCAGAGAACCGTCCGGAGTTTGCAATCAATGTCACAGCCCTTGCGGGTGTACAGCCAAAGGAGCTTGATGCAAGCGAGATTGAGGTGCGTATCGGTGCCACATGGATTGAGCCTAAGTACATCGAGGATTTCATGCGGGAAACCTTTGAAACACCGGATTACCTTTTTGACCGTAACCTTGTAGGGGGGGCAGTATTCCGATGTGACAGGACAATGGAATGTAAAGGGCAAAAATGCGGATCGTGGCAATGCTCTTGTCAACATGACCTACGGAACGAGCCGGGCAAATGCCTACCGTATTCTGGAGGATTCCTTAAACCTTCGTGATACCCGTATTTTTGATACGATTGAGGAAGATGGAAAGGAAAAGCGAGTCCTTAACAAAAAGGAAACCATGCTTGCCAGCCAGAAACAGGAAGCCATAAGGGAAGCCTTTAAGGACTGGGTATTTCGTGATCCAGAGCGCAGACAGACCTTGTGTGCCAAGTACAATGAGCTTTTCAATTCCACCAGACCGAGAGAGTATGACGGTTCCCACCTAAAGTTTCCGGGCATGACACCGGACATTACATTAAGACCGCATCAGCTTAATGCGGTGGCACATCAGCTTTACGGCGATAATACCCTGCTTGCCCATTGTGTGGGTGCAGGTAAGACCTTTGAAATGATTGCTGCAGCAATGGAGAGCAAGCGGTTAGGGCTTTGCCAAAAGAGCTTATTTGTCGTACCGAACCATTTAACAGAGCAGTGGGCGAGTGATTTCCTGCGCCTGTATCCGGGTGCAAATATTTTAGCTGCCACAAAGAAAGATTTTGAGCCTGCCAACCGTAAGAAATTCTGTTCCCGTATTGCAACCGGGGATTATGATGCGGTCATTATCGGGCATACGCAGTTTGAAAAGATACCGCTTTCAATGGAAAGACAGGCTGCCATGATTGAGCGGCAGATAACGGAAATAGAAATGGCAATCGAAGCGGTCAAGGCGGAAAAGGGAGAGCGTTACACCATTAAGCAGATGGAAAAAACAAAAAAATCATTAGACGCAAGGCTGAGCCGATTGAACGATACTTCCCGCAAGGACAATGTAGTAACATTTGAACAGCTTGGTGTTGACAGGCTGTTTGTAGATGAGAGCCATAATTATAAGAACCTTTTCTTATACACCAAGATGCGAAACGTGGCGGGTATTGCACAGACAGAAGCACAGAAGTCTTCGGATATGTTTGCAAAGTGTCAGTATATGGACGAGCTGACAGGCGGCAAGGGCATTACCTTTGCCACAGGTACGCCGATTTCCAACAGTATGACGGAGTTTTATACGAATATGCGCTATCTGCAATACAATACGCTCCAGAAACTCGGTCTTGGCAATTTCGACAGTTGGGCGGCTACTTTCGGAGAAACGCAGACAGCCATAGAGCTTGCACCGGAGGGAACCGGCTACCGGGCAAAGACAAGGTTTGCCAAGTTTTTCAATCTGCCGGAGCTGATTTCACTATTCAAGGATAGTGCGGATATTCAGACACCGGATATGCTAAAGCTGCCTGTACCGGAAGCAGAGTACGAGAACGTGGTGCTAAAGCCGAGCGAGTCCCAGAAAGAAATGGTACAGTCCCTTGCGGATCGTGCGGAAGCAGTGCGTGACCGCAGAGTAGATGCAACGGTTGACAATATGCTCAAAATCACCAATGACGGAAGAAAACTGGCATTAGACCAGCGTTTAATCAATGACATGCTTCCCGATGAGGATAATTCCAAAGCCACCACCTGTGTGGACAAGGCATTTGAGATTTGGGAGGAAACAAAAGAACAGAAGTCGGCACAGCTTATCTTCTGTGACTTATCGACACCGAAAGGAGATGGTACATTCAATGTTTATGAGGATATTCGCAGTAAGCTGATAGAGAAGGGTGTCCCACCGGAAGAAATCGCATTTATACATGATGCCAATACAGAAACAAGGAAAGCGGAGCTGTTTGCAAAGGTAAGAAGCGGACAGGTTCGTTTTTTGTTGGGTTCTACTGCCAAAATGGGAGCCGGAACCAACGTACAGGACAGATTGATTGCATTACACCATTTGGATGTGCCCTGGCGCCCGTCTGATATTGAACGTGCGCCCGTAAAGGCATCATAATAAATATACCTTTGGCAAGGTATTAGGATAGTATCTTACAGTCCTATCATCAACCGATTTACCTGTGAGGGAAACCAAATATCAGGGAAAATAGCACGTCGGTAAAGCCATAAGTCAGCTAATTACCAAGCTGCGACTGAATGGGGAGATGAAAAGTTAGGTATGAGGATAAAGCCCATACTGGTTGAACGATAGTCCAAACGGTCAATGTCGGGACTATGGCGTAAGGTAATTATTATTCGCCATATCTCAGCACTTATGTTCCGCTGCTCAGGAGCATAAGCAAAGATAGGCTGAGACGTATATGCAATAAGCATAAAAGGATGGAAGTCGTATCCGACAACCTAACAAGCCAAATTGTTATTATGATGCTAAACGGGGATTACCTAAGTCGAAATGCTTAAAAATAAGCTATTAAGTGTAGGCTTATGAATATTCGATATGGTAACGGAGCCTTCATAGTAGTCCGAGAGTGTTAATGGCACTTACATGGCGAAGGGAGGCAGTTTATAACATTAACAATATAGAAAGGATAATGTGTGATACATTATGAGAAATCCTGAAAATGTGTTAATCAGCTTAACGAAACACAGTAACCAAAAAGATTACAAGTACGAGCGTTTATACCGTTTGCTCTACAATGAGGAACTGTACTTAACCGCTTATCAAAACATTTATTCCAATGACGGAAGTATGACAAAAGGTACTGACAACCAAACGGTGGACGGTATGAGTATCGAAAGAATACGAAAAATCATAGTTTCGCTCAAAGATGAAAGCTATCAGCCAAAACCTGCAAGAAGAACCTATATTCCAAAGAAGAACGGAAAAATGCGTCCACTCGGAATACCGTCCTTTGAGGATAAATTGCTTCAAGAGGTTATCAGAATGATTTTAGAAGCTATCTATGAGGGGCATTTTGAAAATACTTCTCATGGTTTCAGACCTAATAGAAGCTGTCATACGGCACTCAATGAAATTCAAAAAACTTTCACGGGTGTGAAATGGTTTATCGAGGGAGACATTAAAGGTTTTTTCGATAACATCAACCATGCTACGCTGATTGGAATTTTACGAGAACGTATCAATGATGAGAGATTTCTTCGACTGGTAAGAAAATTTCTGAATGCAGGCTATATTGAGAATTGGACTTTTCATAACACCTATTCGGGAACACCGCAGGGTGGCATTATCAGTCCTATTCTTGCAAACATTTATTTGGATAAATTTGATAAGTATGTAAATGAGTATGTTCGAAAATTTAAAAAAGGTAAAAAGCGTATGCGTACAAAAGAGTACCGCAGGAATGAAGTCGAATTAAGCAAAGCCAGAATCGCATTGAAAAATGCAAACGGCGACTGTGAAAGAGAAAATGCGATTGCACGCATAAGGCAGTTGGAAAAAGAACGGGTGAATATTCCCCGAAGTGATCCCATGGATAACAATTATGCAAGGCTGGTCTATGTCAGATATGCTGATGATTGGCTGTGCGGAGTTATCGGCTCGAAAGAGGATTGTAAGAAAATAAAAGAAGATTTTAAGAATTTTCTTAAAGAACAATTACAGTTGGAGTTATCAGAAGAGAAAACGCTGATTACCAATGCTCAAAAAAGTGCGAAATTTCTCAGTTATGAAATCAGAGTACGGCATAGCAATCTAACCAAGAGAGATAAAACAGGCAAGCTCGTTCGTAATTATACGGGCAGAATTGTACTGGAAGTTTCAAGTGATACAATCAGGAAACACTTGATTGATACAGGTGCTATGAAGTTAATCTACCATAATGGGAAAGAAATTTGGAAACCCAAGGCAATATACAGATTGAAAAACTGTGATGATTTGGAAATACTCGACTACTACAACAGTATGATACGAGGTTTTTACAATTATTACTGTATAGCTAATAACAGCTCAATCATCAACAGCTACAAGTATATTATGGAATACAGTATGTACAAAACCTACGGCACAAAATACAGAACATCAATTTCAAAAGTAATCGAAAAATTCAGAGTAGGAATAGATTTTGCTGTAAAGTTCCGTAACTCCAAAGGAATTGAGAAAATAAGAGTATTTTATAACGAGGGTTTCAAACGGCAGAAAAAAGTATTTCAATCTAATGCAGACTTAGTTCCAAATACAATCAAATATTTCAGCAGTACAAAGCTAATCGACAGATTAAAAGCCAGAGAATGTGAGCTGTGCGGAAAGACTAATACTCCCATAGAAATTCATCATGTTCATCGGCTTAAAGATTTACAAGGTAAAACTTTTTGGGAAGCTCTTATGATAGCAAGAAATCGCAAAACAATAGCCTTGTGTAGAGAATGTCATAAGAAATTACACTGTGGACAGTTAAATTGAGTTTATAAACGGAGAGCCGTATACAGCGAGAGTTGTAAGTACGGTTCGGGGGCGAGTATTTGGAAACCTACCATAGCAATATGGTAAGGCACTGGGTACTTAGCCTACAGAGAGAAGGACGTATTATCCGTCAGGAAAACCATAATAAAAAGGTTCATATCTTCCGGTATGTAACAGAATCCACATTCGACAGTTATATGTGGCAGTTGATCGAGAATAAGCAGAAATTCATCTCCCAGATTATGACGAGCAAAGCACCGGTCAGAAGTTGTGAAGATGTGGACGAAGCGGCGCTGTCCTATGCAGAGGTCAAAGCACTTGCAACCGGAAATCCAGCAGTAAAAGAGAAGATGGCATTGGATGTGGATGTGGCGAAATTAAAGCTTTTAAAAGCGAACCACATGAATAACCAATACCGACTGGAAGATGATATTGCAAGGAATTTCCCGCAACAGATTGCAAAACTGACGGAGATTATTGACAGCTATAAGGCAGATATCGCTCATTTTTCTGAGCATAAAATTACAGATCCAGAGCAGTTTTCTATGGAAATCAGTGGCAAAGTGTTCACAGAAAAGA
>ERZ837590.1165-NODE-1165-length-14975-cov-2.739209_pt1 | contig 14975 bp, 9 predicted proteins | sample MGYA00519573_ERZ837590 | MGnify/ENA primary metagenome ERZ837590 (study PRJEB31850, sample SAMEA3708820) | human gut metagenome | biome: human gut; feature: human-associated habitat; material: faeces | place: China | collected 2014 ... | reverse complement strand
TGAATGTCGAAATCAACAAACTCACCATGCTTGTAAGCTACCAGACGGTTGCTCTTGCCTTCACACAGGAGTTCTGCTGCCCTTGCGCCCATGATGGACGCGTACACACGATCCTTACAGGTCGGAGTGCCGCCTCGCTGCATGTGGCCCAGAATGGTGGCTCTGGTCTCAATGCCGGTAGCTGCCTCAATGCGGCGGGCCATGGAAGTGGAATGTCCGATGCCCTCTGCGTTGATGATGATGTTATGCTTTTTGCCGCGTTTGCGGTTTTCGATGATCCGGTCAATGAGGGCCTGCTCGTTGCCGTCATAGCGCTCCGGAAGCAGAATGTCCTCCGCTCCGTTCGCGATACCGCACCACAGTGCGATGTAGCCCGCGTTACGTCCCATAACCTCGATGATACTACAGCGCTCATGGGAGGTAGAGGTATCACGTACCTTATCGATGGCCTCCATAGCGGTATTGACTGCAGTATCAAATCCGATGGTGTAATCGGTGCAGGCAATATCCAGGTCAATGGTTCCCGGAACGCCGATGGTGTTGACGCCAAGGGCTGCCAGCTTACCAGCTCCCCGAAAAGAACCGTCACCGCCGATGACTACGATGCCGTCAATACCGTGCTTGCGGCAGATCTCCGCGCCCTGTTCCTGGCCTTCCGGAGTTACAAACTCCATACATCTTGCTGTATACAGGATGGTACCTCCACGGAAAATGATATTGGACACATCGGTACTGCTCATGTCTACGATCTCTTCCTGTAAAAGTCCTGCGTAGCCACGCATGATTCCTTTTACCTTCATACCCTTACTGATGGCAGTACGAACCACCGCACGGATGGCTGCGTTCATGCCCGGAGCATCTCCTCCGCTTGTCAGGACACCGATTGTCTTTACTTGCTTTGCCATAGTTGTCTCCTCCTGTTACCCTTCGTTTTCGCGATGAGCTCTCTGTCTCGTGCAGAAAGCGCTACGCGATTTCCATTCCGTTTATTTTATATAGATGCACTTTTTTTCATACAAACTGTATTCTAAAACATTTTTTCTATCTTTTCAATCCCTTTTCCACAACTTTGACATTCTTTTCACCAATTATTTTCATCAGCTTTTCCGTCACTTCTGTTGACGCTGCCACATGCCGGTTTGCGGGAAGAACCTTCTTTGCCCGTTCCTTTTCCAGATAAATGATCACGGTATCATGGCCATCAGAGCCCCTCAGAATTTCCGTCACTTCCGGCCACCGGGCATCATACTCGGTCTTATCGGCAAACTTCAGCCACAGATCCTTCGGAACCTCGTCAAAGGGGATCACCTGCTCACAGATCAGCCGTCCTGCCGGGTCATCCCCAATGGAGGTACGTCCGCTGATAAACACCTTTGCATCCTCATTCAGGAGCTGCTTCTTATTCTCGTAATCCCGCGGGAAGACGATGACTTCCACGGAACCAACCATATCCTCCAGAGTCACAAAGGCCATCTGCTGGCCATTCTTCGTAAGCTTTACGGTCCTGGCTGTTATCATGCCGCCAATGGTCGCCCGGGCGCCGTCTTCCACAACAGCTCTTCCTGTCTCCTCATCCACCATAAAATCGGTTGTTTTGGCGGTAATGCTGTTTTTCCAGGTTTCAAGATACTCATCCATCGGATGACCACTGACATAGATGCCAAGTGTCTCCTTCTCGAAGGCCAAAAGCTCTCCCTTCGGAAACTCCGGTACCTTCGGCATGGTGATCTGGTATTGCTGCTTTTCTTCCTCTGCCGCAAAATCAAAAAGGCTCAGCTGACCCTCCAGCACATTTTTGCGGTCCTTATTTTTCTGATCCAGAAGTTCCGGCGCAATCATGGTCTTCTGTCTCCGATTGCCCGGAAGAGAATCCATGGCACCGGCCTTGATGAAATTCTCCAGGGTACGCTTATTCACCTCACGGCCGCCCATGCGCTCCACAAAATCATCAATGGAGGTAAAAAGGCCGTTATTCTGACGCTCCCGGATGATCTCGTCCACCACATTGCGTCCAATGCTCTTGATTGCCGACAGACCATATCGGATCGCATCACCGGAAACAGAGAAACCGCTCTGCCCTTCGTTGATGTCAGGCGGCAGGATACGAATGCCCATCTGGCGGCAGGTCAGAATGTACTCCGACACCTTACCCACATTGTCCATAACAGAGGTCATAAGTGCCGCGAAGAACTCCTTCGGATAATAGTATTTCAGATATGCCGTCTGATATGCAACCACCGCATAGCAGGCTGCATGGGATTTGTTAAAAGCGTACCTTGCGAAATCGATCATCTCATCATAAATATGATTTGCAGTCTTCTCATCAATGCCATTCTCAATACAGCCCTTTACGTTTTCTTCCTGATTGCCGTACACGAAATTCTGGCGTTCCTTCTCCATGACCGCCGCCTTCTTCTTTGACATGGCACGGCGCACAAGATCGCTTCGTCCAAGCGTATAGCCTGCAAGATCACGAACAATCTGCATAACCTGCTCCTGATACACTATACATCCATACGTAGGTTCAAGAATCGGCTTTAACTGTGGGCATTCGTATGTGATTTTTTCCGGATTATTTTTTCCCTCTAAATATCTCGGAATAAAATCCATAGGACCTGGGCGATATAGAGAAATTCCAGCGATAATATCCTCAAGACTGTCTGGCTTTAACTCCTTCATGAAGTTTTTCATTCCTGCACTCTCAAGCTGGAAAATACCTTCACAGTGACCTGTTCCAATTGAGGCAAGTACCTGTGAATCATTCATATCAATATGACTGATATCTAGTGCAATGCCCTGACTTCGCTTCACATTATTTACTGCATTTTGTATAACTGTAAGCGTCCTAAGTCCCAGAAAATCCATTTTTAAAAGACCAAGTTCTTCTAAGGCTGTCATCGTGTACTGTGTGACAACTGCACCATCGCTTCCTCTTGAGAGCGGCACATATTCGTCTACGGCACGCTGGCTTATGACAACTCCAGCCGCATGCATTGATGTATGACGTGGAAGACCTTCAAGCCTCTTTGAGAGATCAATAAGTTTTTTAACCTGCGGATCGCTGTCATAATGAGACCGAAGCTCTGGGTTGACATTTAATGCACGGTCAATTGTCATATTTAATTCAGCTGGAATAAGCTTAGCAATCATATCGCAAAGCGAGTATGGCAAATCAAGTGCACGTCCAACATCGCGGATACAGTTTTTTGCAGCAAGCGTACCAAATGTAACAATCTGAACGACCTGATCTTTGCCATACTTTTCTACAACGTAGTCAATTACTTCCTGACGGCGCTCGAAGCAAAAGTCTACATCAATATCTGGCATAGATACACGCTCTGGATTTAAAAAACGCTCAAACAGAAGCTGATAGCGAAGCGGCTCAATATCTGTTATCTCCAGACTGTAGGCAACTACACTTCCTGCTGCTGAACCTCGTCCCGGACCAACCATTATATCTTTTGATTTTGCGAAATGAATAAAATCCCACACAATCAAAAAGTAGTCAACATAGCCCATCTTTTTTATAACACCAAGCTCATAGTCAAGACGTTTTTCTACCTGTGATGCCTCCTCACCATAACGGCGCACCAATCCTTCACGGCAAAGCTTCTCAAGATACTGTTCTGATGTGTAGCCATCCGGCACAGAAAACTTTGGAAGCTTTGTCTTTCCAAACTCAATCTCAACATTACATCTGTCTGCAATTTTTGCTGTATTGTCAATCGCCTGCTGTGCATAACGAAACAGATCACGCATTTCCTGCTCAGATTTTAAATAATATTGGCCTCCCGTGTAGCGCATGCGGTTCTCATCGTTTACCTTTTTTCCGGTCTGTATACATAAAAGTACATCATGAGGCTCTGCGTCTTCTGCATTTATATAATGAATATCATTTGTTACTACAAGCTCAATCCCTGTCTCCTCACTCATACGAAGAAGTGCCTGATTAACAGTTGCCTGTGCACTGATTCCATGATCCTGCAGTTCTAAAAAGAAATTTCCCTTTCCAAAAATTTTCTCATAGGAAAGCGCTGCTTTTTTTGCGTCCTCATAAAGACCTCTTATGACATTTCTTGCCACCTCACCTGCCAGACATGCACTTAGTGCAATTATGCCCTCATGATATTTTTCAAGAAGTTCTTTATCTACACGCGGCTTATAATAATAGCCTTCCGTAAAACCTCTTGAAACAATCTTCATCAGGTTATGATAGCCTGTATCATTTTCTGCTAACAACACCAGATGATAATAACGATCATCTCCCTGTCCGCCTGCTTCTCTGTCAAATCTTGATTCCGGTGCCACATAAACCTCACAGCCTATAATGGGCTTTATACCTGCATTAACTGCTGCTTTATAAAAATCAATCACGCCGTACATGACGCCGTGATCTGTAATCGCCAGGGACTGCATCCCCAGCTCTTTTGCTCTGTCAATTAATTCCTTTATCTTACATGAGCCGTCGAGCAGACTATACTCTGTATGCACATGAAGATGTGTAAATGCCATAGAAGCCTCCTTCTTTTGTGGTCAATTCTCATCACAATTCCTGCTCGCGAGATTCTCCTTTTAAAGATCGCACGAACTGTAATACATTTTATCATTTTTCCGTGCGAAAAGCAAACATTAGTTGCAAAGCGCTAATTGACAATAGACTTTTCCTTTCGTTTATGCTATACTCGTACAAAAGCGTTTACGCAAATTTTCAGCTGCAGCAGTGTTACAGCAAATAGAAAGGTACAGGTACTCAGATGGAGCAAAACAATATTTCTGAGCAGGAAAATGACCTGCAAATGAATGAAAAAAAAGGCAGTAAGAAAACGGACGAAAAAGAATCAACAGCCAAAACTATTCTTGAATATGTGATCAGCATAGGCATTGCCATTGTTGCCGCACTTTTGATTAACAATTTTATTCTGTTAAATGCAAAGGTACCATCTGGCTCAATGGAAAACACAATCATGACTGGTGATCGATTGTTCGGTTTTCGTCTTTCTTATCTTATGGAGGATCCAAAGCGTGGTGATATAGTAATCTTTAAGTATCCTGACAACGAATCTATAAACTACATCAAGCGAATTATTGGACTTCCAGGTGAGACAGTCACAATAAAAGACAGCAAGGTATATATAAATAACTCCGCTACTCCATTAAAAGAAGATTATTTGAAGGAGGAATGGGTTATCGCAAACGATGGAATGCAGTTTCAGGTTCCTGAGGGCTGCTATTTTATGATGGGTGATAACAGAAATAACTCAAAAGACTCGCGATACTGGAATAATACTTATGTTGCACGTGACAAAATTCTGGCAAAAGCAATCTTTCGCTATTGGGGTGGCTTTAAACTCCTGACAAATACTGCTGATTATGAATAAGAAAACCGTGTGGGCAGCGATGCTCACACGGTTTTCTTTTTATTTTATAAGAATCATCCTTTATTTACGCTCTTGCATTAATAACTGATCTTCCTGTCAGATATGCCTCGATCTTATCTACAGCGTCTTCCTCATCAGAACCATCTGCATGTACAGTAACAGACTCACCTGCACGAAGTCCTAATGTCATCAGTCCCATGATACTCTTTGCATTTACCTTCTTGTTTCCGCTCTCTACGTAAATGCTGCTGCTATACTGGTTTGCTACCTGAACGAGCACTGCCACCGGGCGTACCTCTAGTCCTGCTGGAATCTCCACTGTAATTGTCTTTGTTATCATAATCTTCCTCCTTTTTCTCTCATCTGATCCGCTAATGCCTTAAGTTTCTTAAAACGATGGTTAACACCAGATTTACTTACTGGCGGATCCATCATTTTTCCCAGTTCTGTCAGAGAGGCGTCTGGTTTTTCAAGACGCAGACGTGCGGCCTGTCTTAAATTTTCAGGTAAACTTTCCAGGCCGTAATATTCACTGATATATTCAATATCTCTAACTTGTTCCAATGAGGCATTTGCCGTTTTATTCAGATTGGCAGCCTCACAATTTACTTTGCGGTTCACACTGTTGCGGACATCCTTTAGAATGCGAATGTTTTCAAAATTCATTCTGGCTTTTGGTGCTTCCATCAAACTTAACAGATCTCCGATTTGCTCTCCTTCTTTTGCATAAACTACATGATACTTCTTTCGTACCACTGTCTTTGCCTCAATCCCACAAGTGCGTATGATCTGTTGCAGTTGTTGCGCTCGCTTTTCTGAAACGGTAACGATTTCAAAATGATACCCTTTCTGCGGCGCACTGATCGAGCCGGATGCCAGAAAACAACCCCTGACAAAGGCTCTGCGGCAGCAATTTCGAAGCAAAAGTCTGCTGTCTGCAACGCAATTCTCCAGGGGTTCCTCTTCAGAAAGCTCTATCGCATGCAAAACTCTTTTCGTGTCTTGTTCATTCAGCTCTAAAGCATATCCGTTTCCCTTGTGTACACGCATTAACTCTATATTAAATGTTTTTTGTACAAAAGTAAAGTACTTTCTTAAAACTGTTTCATTTTCTGACTCAAAAAGTAACGTTTTATTAATGCAACTATTTTCGTCATCATCATCCATTTTCTTATTAACCAGTCGTCCACAACAAAGAACTAGCGCTGCTAACTCCGCTAACTGACAATGGCGTGATGCTCCCTCTACATTAGAAAGCTCCTCCTTTACCTGCATGGAAAAGGAGGCTCCTTCTTTTTCTTTCTTATTTTCTTCTTCCATCTTTCTCAATATCCTTGTGGTCAAGTCTCAGCCCATAGCCCTCTTTGCCCTTTAATTTTTCATAAAGTGCATTGGCAATCGTCACAGAGCGGTGCTTGCCGCCTGTACAGCCGATTGCTATAACTAGCTGGGATTTTCCCTCATCAATATAATGGGGAATCAGAAATGTCACCATATCGGTGAGCTTTTCTAAAAATACTTTTGCCGTGTCTGAACTCATAACATAGTCGCGAACAGGTGCATCATTTCCTGTCAGCGGTCTCATGTTTTCAAAATAGTACGGATTTGGCAAAAATCTCACATCAAAGACAAGATCAGCATCTGTAGGTATTCCATACTTAAAGCCGAATGAAAGCACTGTCACAAAAAGGTTTTTATAATCAAAGCCTTTTAAAAGTATATCTTCTAGCTGTGCCTTAAGTTCTCTTGTCAAAAGCTGTGAAGTGTTTATGACATAATCAGACTTAGAAAGCAATTCTGCCATTAACTTTCGCTCTTTTGCAATTCCAACCTCTACTCGCTGTCCCTGTGACAGTGGGTGGCTGCGGCGTGTTTCCTTATAGCGCTTAATCAGACATTCATCTGATGCCTCAAGAAATAAAACCTTACAGTCAATTTCTTCCTGCTTTAGCTGCGTAATGACCTCGCTCATAAGTCCAATAAACTCAGGATTACGAATATCAATGCCCAGCGCAATATCATTTGCCTCAGTGCCGCCACCCTTAATCAGCTCAACAAACTTTTCAATCAGGCGAATTGGCAAATTGTCAACGCAGTAAAAGCCCATATCCTCAAGCATCTTGAGTGCAGTTGTTTTTCCTGCACCGCTCATTCCTGTTACAATTACAATTCTCATTTTTTAACCCTTTGTTTTTTGCTGCTCAAATGAACCAAGCTTCTCCATTTCCAGCGTTACACCAAACTCATTTTGAACCCTGTTTTGTATCTCATTGCAAAGATTCCAAATATCAGCTGCTGTTGCAGAACCAGTATTGATTACGAAGCCCGCATGCTTTTTTGAAACCTGCGCTCCGCCGACTGAAAATCCCTTAAGTCCTGCATCCTCGATCAGCTTTCCGGCAAAATAACCTGCTGGACGCTTAAAGGTGCTTCCTGCACTTGGATATTCAAGCGGCTGCTTATCTCTTCGTCTACTGTTAAAATCATTCATTGTTTCTTTAATTACATCAGGATTTCCCTGTGTTAACTGCATCTTAACAGAAAGAATAATTTCACCTGTCTGCATAAAGCTGCTTATACGATGGCCAAGTGCCATCTGCTCTACCGGCACATGTAAAATCATGCCGTCTTTTGTCATTACAGCTGCTTCTGTTACGACCTGTTTTAGCTCTCCTCCATACGCGCCTGCATTCATAAACAGACCCCCACCCATCGTTCCTGGAATACCGGCAGCAAATTCAAGACCTGTAAGCCCTGCAGATAGTGCCGCCTGTGATACAGCTGGAAGTGATGCTCCTGCCTCTGCTGTGATTGTTTTATTTTCGCGATCCACTTCAATTTTATTGAAATGTTTTCGTAAGTTCACGATCACGCCTTCAAAACCATTATCGCTTACAAGCAGATTGCTGCCGCGTCCAAGAATAAAGCATGGAACCTGCAATTCACTGCAAATTTTTAAAATTACGCGAAGCTGCTGCTCATCCTGCGGAGCTGCCATCCATTTTGCCGGTCCTCCAACTCGAAAAGTCGTGTAGTCCTTCATCGGCTCATCAAAAAGAAGATCCTCTGGTTCTAAAATAGCCTGAAGCCTCTTTGTAACATTATCCTGTAATTGTCTTTCCATTTCCATAAATTCCATCAATCGTCATCTCTCCTGGCAAGATTTTGCTGTACACGATTATACAGCTCTCTGGCTGCATTATAGCCCATCTTCTTCTGACGGTAGTTGACAGCCGCTGACTCTACAATAATCGCAAGGTTTCTGCCCGGACGAATCGGAATGTTGTGGCAGACGATCTTGTTTCCAAGAAACTCGGTATAATGATCCTCCAGACCAAGACGATCATATTCCTTATCCTTATCCCAATCCTCCAAGTTAATAACCATATCGATTGCCTGCGTGTTTTTAACTGCCTCGACACCAAACAATGTCTTAACATCGATAATTCCTATGCCTCGAAGCTCGATAAAATGTCTTGTGATATCTGGTGCACTTCCAACTAATGTCTCATCACTTACCTTACGTATCTCTACAACATCATCAGATACAAGACGATGGCCTCGCTTTATAAGCTCAAGCGCTGCCTCGCTCTTTCCAATGCCGCTCTCTCCAGTAATCAGCACACCTTCACCATAAACATCGACTAACACACCATGAATTGAGATTGTCGGTGCCAGCTCAACATTTAACCAACGAATTATCTCTGCCATCAAAGGGGAAGTCTTTTTCTCAGAAAGCATAACAGGAACTTTGTATTTGCTTGCAATCTTTAAGAATGTCTCACCTGGCTTATTATTTGTGGAAAAGATGATGCATGGAATCTCGCTTGAAAGCAGCTTTTCATAATTTTCCATACGCTGCTCTTCTGTCATGCGCTGCATATAGGTATACTCAACAACACCAATCAGCTGAACGCGCTCACGATCAAAATGCTCGTAATAGCCCGCTAGCTGCAGTGCCGGACGATTAACATCCGGATGATACAGTTTGATCTTATCTGTATTAATCTCTTTTGTCAAAAGTTCCAAATTCATTTTTTTAATTAATGCTGAAATCGTAACTCCGCTCATAAATATATCTCCTTTTTTTCTTCATTGTATCAATTTGTGTCCGTTTTGTAAACCACTGAATGGAAAAACTCATAGACCGACTCGGCGGCGCGCTCGTTCATCCCTTCGACATCTGCTAATTGTGCGACTGTGGCCTCGCGTATCGCATTAATATCTCCAAACTGACGCATTAATGCCAGTCTGCGCTTTGGTCCTATGCCTGAAATATCGTCTAAAATAGAATGAATTTCTTTTTTGCCGCGCAGACTTTTATGATATTCAATGGCGAAACGATGTGCCTCGTCCTGCACGCGTGTAATTAAATGAAATCCTTCTGAATGTGTGTCGATTGGAAGCTCTACATTATTATAATACAAGCCTCTTGTGTGATGATGATCGTCCTTTACCATACCGCATACAGGAATGGACATTTCCAATTTTTCCAACACTTCAAGCGCCATATTGACCTGACCTCTGCCGCCGTCCATCATGATGACATCTGGCAGGCGCAGGAAACTGTCGGATGTGTTTTCACTAACTGCTTTCGCACGCTCGAAACGTCTTGTCAGCACCTCATACATTGAAGCATAGTCATTTGGACCTTGCACACTTTTGATCCTGAACTTTCTATAATCGTTTCTTTTTGGCTTTCCTCCTTCAAAAACAACCATAGATCCAACTGATTCCATACCGCTTGTATTAGAAATATCATATGCTTCTATGCGGTCAATATGCGTCAAGTTTAGCCATCCTTCAATTTCCTTTAGCGCACCTGTTGTACGTTCCTCTTCGCGCTTTATGCGATCCTTATCCTGGCGCAGAACAATTTTTGCATTCTGCGCAGCAAGTTCAAGCATTTTTTCCTTGCGACCTCGCTTTGGCACTAGAATTTCAACCTTTTTGCCACGCTTTTTCGTTAGCCAGCTGCCAATCACTTCCATATCCTCTAACTCGCATGGAATATAAATTTCACCGGGAAGAAATGGTGTTCCTGCATAATATTGTTTTACAAAGCTGCTTAAAACATCTGCCTCAGTATCACCGCCGGCTACGCTGACATGATAGTGATCACGGCCAATCAGCTTGCCTTCACGGACAAAAAAGACCTGGACAACTGCATCAGCGCCTTCTATTGCGCTAGCAATCACATCACGATCATTTAATGAGCTGCTGTCTGTAATCTTTTGCTGCTGGGCAATTTTTGTAATGCTTTCTGCAAGATCTCTGTATTTTGCAGCCGTTTCAAACTCAAGTTCTGCCGCTGCAGCTTTCATTTTTTCCTCGAGTTCTTTTCTCAGCTGCACATAATTTCCATTAAGCAGCGAAATCACGCGGTCAATCTGTTTTCCATATTCCTCTTTTGTGACATACCCCTGGCAGGGTCCCATACACTGACCGATATGATAATTCAAGCAAGGACGTTCCTTTCCCTGATCGCGCGGCAACACACGATTACAGGTGCGAATGCCAAAGAGCTTATGCACTAGTTCTAGTGTATCCTTAACAGCCAGCCCACTCGGATATGGTCCAAAATAACGGCTCTTATCGCGCACCTGCTTATGCGCAAGCATGACTCTTGGAAAATCCTCATCGACTGTAATTCTAATATACGGGTATGCCTTGTCATCCATAAGCATCGTATTATAGCGCGGACGATGTTTCTTTATCAGATTGCACTCTAAAATTAATGCCTCCATTTCAGAATCTGTTACAATATATTCGAAATATGAAACATGAGAAACCATCTGCTCGATTTTGGAAGACGGCTTTTTACTGCGCTGAAAATACTGGCGTACACGATTACAAAGCTTAATCGCCTTTCCGACATAAATAATCTCGTCCGAGGCATCATGCATAAGATAGACTCCTGGCTTTGCAGGCAACTTTTTTAATTCATTTTCAATATTAAATTCTTTGAAATTCTTCGCAGAATTGCGATTTAATATCTGCTCTTTTCGTGCTAAAAAATCATCTTGATCCATACGTACTCCTTAAAAAAACGCCCATTCATAAGCAAAGCAAATTCAACTTTTAAAAAAATTGTGCTTCTTTTATAAATGAGCGTCCATAATAGATTAAATCAATATGTTTTGTTCTTTATTCGTTTGTGTTGTCTGATACGTCCATACCAACCTGGCGTTCCATCTGCTCCAGACGATATTTATGGAAGATTTCCATGAACTCTTTTCCAGTAATTGTCTCTTCTTTAATTAAGAACTCTGCCAGATGATCCATGACCTCTCTGTTCTCAGAAAGTAGCTGCTTTGCCTGCTCATAGCATTTCTTAAGCGTTTCCTTTACTACCTGATCAATCTGAGCGGCCGTTGCATCAGCACAATTTAGCACTCTGCGTCCATCCAAGTACTGGTTTTCTACTGTCTCGAGTGCCATCAGACCAAATTCTTCTGACATGCCATACATTGTGATCATATTTCTGACATAGGCAGTTGCCTGCTCAATATCATTTGATGCACCAGTTGTCACGCTGTTAAAGACAAGTTCCTCTGCGGCACGTCCTCCGAGCGCCATGACAACCATATTTAAGATTTCTTCCTTGGAGTTTAGGAATTTTTCCTCTGCCGGTGTCTGCATTACATAGCCGAGCGCACCCATTGTTCTTGGTACAATTGTGATTTTCTGTACAGGTTCTGAATCCTTTTGAAGTGCACTGATAAGTGCATGGCCAACCTCATGATAGGAAACGATACGTCTTTCTTTCTGATTCATGACGCGGTCCTTCTTTTCCTTACCGACAAGAACAACCTCGACAGCCTCAAGAAGATCCTTCTGAGATACCACCTGACTTCCTCTTTTTACTGCAGTGATCGCTGCCTCGTTGATCATATTAGCAAGATCTGAACCTACAGCACCACTTGTTGCAAGCGCAATTGCCTCTAAATCAACAGAATCATCCATTCGCACATCCTTTGCATGAACCTTTAAGATTGCAATACGACCTTTAAGATCAGGCTTATCTACGATGACACGTCGGTCAAAACGACCCGGACGAAGAAGTGCCTTATCAAGAATTTCAGGACGATTCGTAGCTGCCATAACAAGCACTCCCTTAGAAGCATCAAATCCATCCATCTCAGAGAGCAGCTGATTTAATGTCTGCTCACGCTCATCATTTCCACCGTAGCGTGTATCTCTTGTCTTACCAATAGCATCGATCTCATCAATAAAAATGATACACGGCGCATTCTGCTGTGCAGTCTTAAATAAATCGCGCACTCTTGATGCACCAACACCGACAAACATCTCTACAAAATCAGAACCTGACAATGAAAAAAACGGAACCTTCGCCTCGCCTGCAACGGCTCTTGCCAAAAGCGTCTTTCCTGTTCCTGGAGGACCTACAAGAAGTGCGCCCTTCGGCAACTTGGCACCGATCTGCACATATTTCTGTGGATTGTGTAAGAAATCAACAATCTCTGTCAATGACTCCTTTGCTTCGTCCTCACCAGCAACATCAGCAAATGTTACACCAGTTGCACGACTCATATTAGTTGCTGTGTTTGCCTTTCCAATACCCATCATGCCGCCTGAACCGCCTCCGATACGGCGCATAAAAAATCCCATCAGAATCCAGATCAATGCAAACGGCAAAATGTACATTAAAATAAATTCAAGTATAGCTGAGCCTGAGCTATCCTCTGTACCCGTATATTCTACACCTGCCTCATTCAGCATAGGAAGTAAATTTGAATCTGGAAGATATGGCGTATAGTAGGTCATACGAAGATCATCTGTCAGCGTAAATGTTACTCTTGCGCTGGAAATCTTTACTGAATCTACCTTTCCTTCCTCTACTGCTTCCACAAATTCATCATACGTTACCTTTTTTGTCGTACTTTTCTTGACCAGAGAATCCAGTCCCGTTATCAGCGCAACTGTAACTGCTGCTACAATCGCCAAGATTACATACAACTGATAATTTCGTTTTTTGTTATTCCTGTTATCAGGTTTTCTTTCCCTGTCGTCCATTCGTTCCTCACCTTTCTTCATTTTCAGTACCTATCATGCGTGCCTTATAAAGCTGCTTTAGCAAAGTCTAAGAAACATACATGAGAAGTAAACTGTAACTATTATATAATTGAACATCCAATATTGCAATAAAATTTCTGTGAAATAATAGTGGCGCAGAAAAAAAAATGGTTGTATAATAACTCTGTTTTTGTGAATAGGGTTCTGAATAGTCACCCAATTTATCCATGCATTATTTACTATTGACACTTTTATTTTTTCTTCAAAGGAGGTAATTATGCCTGTTAAGTACGTATTTGTCACCGGAGGCGTCGTATCCGGACTTGGTAAAGGAATCACTGCCGCATCACTTGGCCGTCTGTTAAAGGCGCGCGGCTACACCGTTACCATGCAAAAATTCGACCCTTATATCAACATTGACCCAGGAACTATGAACCCGGTTCAGCACGGAGAGGTGTTTGTCACCGATGACGGCGCTGAGACTGATCTTGATCTTGGTCACTATGAGCGCTTTATCGATGAAAGCCTCACCCGCAATTCTAATGTTACAACTGGAAAGGTTTACTGGAGCGTACTGCAGCGTGAGCGCCGCGGTGATTATGGTGGCGGCACCGTACAAGTAATCCCCCACATCACAAATGAAATCAAGGATCGCTTCTACCGCAATTTCACAACAGATAAAACAGAAATCGCCATTATCGAAGTTGGTGGTACTGTTGGCGATATCGAAAGTCAGCCATTTTTAGAGTCTATCCGTCAGTTCCAGCATGAGGTTGGCCGCAACAATTCTATGCTGATTCATGTTACCCTGATCCCGTATCTGTCTGCTTCTCAGGAACTGAAAACAAAGCCTACACAGGCAAGCGTTAAAGAACTTCAGGGAATGGGACTTCAGCCAGATGTTATCATGTGCCGCAGCGATTACCCAATGGGCGACCAGATGAAGGCTAAGATCGGTCTGTTCTGTAATGTTCCAGTCAGCCACGTATTAGAAAATTTGAACTGTGACGTATTATATGAGGTTCCGCTTATGCTTGAGGAAGAACATTTAGCAGACGTTGCCTGCGAATGCCTTGGTCTTGATAGTCCAAAACCTGATCTTGACGAGTGGAAAGCTATGGTTGATGCATGGAAGAATCCGACAAGCTCTGTAACCGTTGCTCTTGTCGGAAAGTATACCGCACTTCACGATGCATATATCAGTGTTGTTGAGGCACTTAAGCACGGCGGTGTTGCTCATCATGCAAGTGTAACTATCAAATGGGTTGATTCTGAGCAGGTAACAACTGAGAATGTAGCTGAACAATTAAAGGATGTATCCGGTGTTATCGTTCCTGGCGGCTTTGGTGATCGTGGTATTGAGGGCATGATTACCTCTATCCGCTATGCGCGTGAAAATAACATTCCATTCCTTGGCTTGTGCCTTGGCATGCAGATGGCAATCGTTGAGTTTGCCCGTCATGTTCTTGACATTCGCGATGCACACAGCATTGAGCTTGATCCGCAAACCGCTCATCCAGTTATCCATCTGATGCCAGATCAAAATGGTGTCACTGACAT
>ERZ837590.1158-NODE-1158-length-15052-cov-11.194506_pt1 | contig 15052 bp, 8 predicted proteins | sample MGYA00519573_ERZ837590 | MGnify/ENA primary metagenome ERZ837590 (study PRJEB31850, sample SAMEA3708820) | human gut metagenome | biome: human gut; feature: human-associated habitat; material: faeces | place: China | collected 2014 ... | reverse complement strand
ATACCTACCGAAGGTGGATTTTGGACATTAATTGATGGAAAGAAAGAGATTGGGGATTTTGGTCAAAAACTGATACCATTTGGAAATGGTTTAAAGTCGTATTCAGAAGCAGTGGATGGACTTAGTGTTGGATCAATATTAACATCAGCTGTTGCGGCTAATTCACTTATTGGAATACTAAATTCGTTACCTACCGAAGGCGGATTTTGGACGATAATCAATGGTGATAAAGAAATCGGGAATTTCGGTAAGAAATTAGTACCATTTGGCGAAGGAATGAAATCATATGCAGAAGCCGTAACGGGAATTGACGAAACTGCCATTATCCGATCTGCAGGTGCAGCATATTCTCTGATAGGTGTGGCAGAAGCGATACCGACAGAAGGCGGTATATGGGAATTATTCCAAGGTGGAAAAGATCTTGGAAATTTTGGTCAGAAATTAGTACCATTTGGCGAAGGAATGCAACAGTATGCCGCGGCAGTAACTGGATTAAAACCTAGCGCTATATCAGCCTCTGTTCCTGGCGTTAAATCGATGGTTTCCGTCATCGAATCTATCCCGGCCAATCTAAATCTTCTAGTCAGTGTTGACAGTATATCTGGAATTGGAGAAAAATTAACAGAATTTGGAAAAGCGATGATAGACTATTCTGAAACTGTTAATGGTTTGAATGCAGGATCTATTCTTTCATCGGTCGAAGCAGCTAAGTCCATTGTTGAGGTTATTAACAGCACTGCTGGAATGTATTCTGGCGGCGTTAGTTCATTCGTCGATTCTGTAAATAAATTTGCAGAGGCTAATATCGACGATTTTGTTAAAGTATTCGATGGCGCTTCTGGAAAAATGGAATCTGCTGGAAAAAAAATGCTGGAGTCATTACTCAACGGAATGAAACCAGTAACCGCGACGATTTTATCGACATTAACAGCGTTGACTACACAGATGAATTCAAATCTCAGTAGTAAAGCAAGCATGTTTCATGGGATCGGTGCGACATTAATGAACAAGTTTGTCTCAGGCATAAAAAGCAAAAATGATAATGTTGTATCAGGATCCACGTCAGGCTTATCGTCAGCGGTCAAAAATATGCGAAGCTATTACAGTAGTTTTTATAGTGCGGGTTCGTATGTGGCTGGTGGATTTTCATCTGGAATCAGAGCGAATATTCAAAGTGCGGCTTCGGCTGCTGCCCGGATGGCATCTGCGGCTTCAAACGCTGCGAGACAGAATCTGAAAATTCATTCCCCATCGAGAGTGTTTAAAGAGATCGGTTCTTACGTGCCACAAGGATTTGCTCAGGGTATAAGTATGTTCGTAGGACAGGTCAAAAAATCTGTTTCAACAATGGCTGATACCGCGACAAGCACAACTCAGAGTGTTTTGGCACAGATGCTGAGTATGATTGATAGCAATATTGACGCACAGCCAACGATTAGTCCGGTTGTTGACTTAAGTAATGCGAGAAGTGGAATCAGTGCTTTAAATGGAATGCTTAGCACAGGACAAACTATTGGAATCAGAGCGAGTCTCAACGACATCAATACATCCATGAATTATAAAAATCAAAATGGGGATATAGGTGAAGTTGTATCAGCGATCAATAAGTTGCGAAAAGACATTGGTAACATGGAACATGCAACATATCAAATTAACGGAATAACTTACGACGATGGAAGCAATATTTCAGACGCAATAAGCACTATTGTTAAAGCGGCGAGAATAGGAAGGAGGGTGTAAGATGGCTACATATACAGTTGTTAAGGGAGATTGCCTCTGGGGGATTGCCAGAAGATTTCTTGGAGATGGCACCCGATGGACTCAGCTTGCGGATAAAAATGGGATATCGAAAACAAATCCTATAATCTATCCTGGGCAGGTTATTAATCTCGATGTAAATGGAACCTCTGCACCAAAAACTTCTCCCACATCTTCAACACCTACTAAGCCGACTGTGCAATATTTTGGATTGCAGGCTGGAACAGATAGGACATTGTTCGCAACATGGAAATGGAGTAGAGCAAATACAAACGGTTATAGCGTTTGGTGGGAATATGCAACTGGAGATGGTGTCTGGTTTGTTGGTAACATAACATCGACTGCTGAAAATGTCCGACAGAGTACATATTCAGCACCATCAAACGCAACAAAGGTAAGATTCTGGGTTAAAGCCATATCAGAAACCCATACAGTAAATAATGCCCAGGTGAGTTACTGGATTGGCAAGTGGTCAACAGCAATTACCTATGATTTCACAAACGCCCCTCCAGTAACACCAAGCAATCTGAGTGTGTCGATTGATGACAAGTATAAACTCACGGTCACAGCACAATACACATCAACAAAGCCAGCGGCAGACGGAATTCAGTTCCAAATCGTTAAGGATAACACAACAATCTTTAACACTGGAAATGCTGAATTAAAGACTACGCTGGCTTCTTATTCCTGTACGGTGTCGGCTGGCGGGGAATATAAGGTACGTTGTAGAGCATATCGAGGAAAGTTATACAGTTCTTGGACAGATTATTCAAGCAATACAGCAACCGCACCATCAGCGCCAATAGGAATAACTTCAATTAAAGCAACATCAAAAACATCGATATATCTTGAATGGGATAGTGTTACGACGGCGACTAGCTATGATATCGAATATGCTACTCAGGAAAGTTATTTCGATGGATCGGATAAAACGAGCACAGTAAGCGGAATCGAATTTAACCATTACGAGAAAACTGGTCTTGAAACCGGAAATGAATATTTCTTCCGTGTACGGGCATCAAACAACAAAGGCAAATCTGCATGGACAAGTCCGAAGTCTATAGTAATTGGAAAAACACCGGTGGCTCCTACAACGTGGTCATCGACAACGACGGCGATTACTGGGGAGCCGCTCACATTGTATTGGGTTCATAATGCTGAGGATGGGTCAAGTGAGACGTATGCTGAATTGGAGCTGATAATCGGAAGTAATAAGCAGACAAAAACCATTAAGAAGAGTACGGATGAAGATAAAAAGGATCTTACAAGTACATACTCGGTTTCGACATCTGGGTATACTGAAGGAACAAAAATTCAGTGGAGAGTTAGAACAGCTGGCATAACAAAGGAATACGGAGAATGGTCTATTCAGAGAACTATCGACGTATATACGCCACCGACCATGTCTTTAAATATAACAAACTCAAAAGGTGAAGCGCTTGATGAGATTACTTCGTTTCCGTTTTATCTTAAAGGACTGACCGGTCCTAAGACGCAGGCACCAATCGGCTATTATCTGACAATAACCACAAAAAGTGCATATGAGACGGTTGACGAAGCTGGCTGTTCGAAGATGATAAGTAAAGGCGAGCAGATTTATTCAAAATACTTTGATACAACGGATCAGCTCACTATTGCTTTCTCAGCAGGAAACATAGACCTCGAAAATAATGTTACTTATACAATTTCATGCATAGCTTCTATGAATTCTGGTCTTACCGCAACATCATCAGTTGACATACTGGTCGCTTGGAAAGATGAAACATACCAGCCGAGTGCTGAAATTGGAATAAACAAAGACACGTTGACTGCGTATATACGCCCATATTGCGAGTATTACCCTTATGAATATTATGAGGTTACAAAAAATGGGTCAACATATACTCCAACGACAACTAAAATTTCGACAATTGATGGAACGTCGGTGAATGGAGCGGTGACAACAACTGGTGAAACAGTGTACTCTGGAACATTAAATGGATCAACTGTATATTTTTGCGCGAGGGTTGCCAAAACGGGTAAGCCGGTGTCAGGAATCACATTATCCGTATATAGACGCGAATTCGATGGCTCGTTCACAGAACTAGCAACTGGAATTGCAAATGGCAAGAATACTTACATTACTGATCCGCATCCGGCACTCGATTATGCTCGATATCGTATCGTGGCGACAAGCACTTCGACAGGGGCTGTAAGTTATACGGATATGCCTGGCTATCCGGTGAATGAGAAAGCAGTCATTATTCAATGGGATGAGGAGTGGCAGGAATTTGACGTTACTGACGGAAAAGAGACAAGCGAGAAACCATGGTCTGGATCTCTTTTAAGACTGCCATATAATATCGACGTGTCTGATAATCACAGCGCCGATGTTTCGCTTATAAAGTATCAGGGAAGAAAACGACCTGTGAGTTACTATGGCACACAGCTCGGTGAGACTGCGAGTTGGAAAGTCGAGATAGAGAAATCAGATGTTGATACTCTATATGCTCTACGGAGACTTGCGATCTGGATGGGCGATGTATATGTAAGAGAACCATCCGGAAGCGGATACTGGGCAAACATTTCCGTTTCATTCAGCCAGACACACAAAGTACTTACGATTCCAGTAACACTCGATATCACGCGAGTTGAGGGAGGTATCTGAATATGGTTGATTGGTCCGCATCGATGCAGCAATCATTTGAGTATTATATTGTTGACCCAGGGACATGGAAAGATATTGAGAGGATTCGCACGGTGAAATCATGTTCAATAACGCGTGATACATCGGCTGAGACTCTTGGGTCAGCTTCGATTGATATGACGGAATCGGTTGGAGAATGCTATATTCGAGCATATCTCGTTACAATTCAAAATGGTTTTAAAGATAAGCATCCATTGGGAACATTCTTAGTCCAAACGCCATCATTAAAGTTTGATGGAAAGGTAGAGGATATATCGGTGGATGCTTATACGCCATTAATGGAACTTAAAGAAAATAAGCCACCGATAGGTTTCTTCTTATTAAAAGGCGAAAATATTATGGAAAATGGCTATCGACTTGCTAGGACACATGCGAGAGCTCCAGTAGTTGCGGCAACCAACTCAGAACCATTATTTTCAAACTTTGTCGCCGAAACAGATGAAACATGGTTGGCATATATAAGCGCTTTAATCTCTAATGCAAAGTATTCCTTTGACTTAGATGAGTTAGGGCGTATTTTATTTGCACCGAATCAGGACACAGCATCACTTCAGCCCGTATGGACATACGACGACGGAAACAGCTCGATTCTATACCCAGATATCAGTATTGATCGAGATCTATATGGAATTCCGAATGTGGTTGAGGTTATTTATTCCAAAGGGTATGACAAGTATTATGCCAGAGTGGTGAACGATGATCCAAACAGCTCTACATCGACAGTGAGTCGTGGAAGAGAAATAGTACATAGGGTGAGCAATCCGGATTTGATCGGTAATCCAACGAAAAATCAGATCAATGAATATGCCGAACAATTGCTTAGAGATTTGTCTTCGTTGGAATGCACAGTGACATATACCCATGGCTATTGCCCTGTTCGAATTGGGGATTGCGTCCGACTTGATTATAAGGGAGCAAAACTCACCAATATTAAGGCAAAGGTAATTAGTCAGACAATTAAATGTGAGCCTGGATGTCCAGTAACAGAAAAAGCTGTTTTTACAACTAAATTATGGAGGTGATACGTTGTGATTCTATCAAGTGATCTTATAGATCAACTCGTCAAGGTTACCAGCAATGATGAACAAAAACTTACCGAGTCGAGTGCTTATGGAACAATTGTCAAATACGACAACAAAAACTATGTTCGTCTTGATGGGTCAGATTTATTGACTCCGATATCTGCAACTACAGTGTTGTCAGACGGTGACAGGGTAATCGTTACGATTAAGAATCACACTGTCATGGTTACTGGAAATATTTCCTCTCCATCGGCAAGTGATAAAGATGTCAAGGAGATGGGTAGCAAGATCTCAGAGTTTGAAATAGTTATCGCCGATAAAGTAAATACGAAAGAGCTTGAAGCAGAGATTGCCAGAATCAATGATCTTACAGCAGATAATGTGACAATCAAGGAGAAACTTACGGCAAGTGCTGCGGAAATCGATGATCTCAAAGCAAAGAACATTGAAGTTGATGGGAAATTAACTGCTAATTCTGCTGAGATCGAGAATGTTAAAGCGAAAATGCTTACGGCAGAAGCAGCCGATATTAAATATGCGAGTATTGAGAATTTAAATGCGGCTAATGCTAAAGTAAATAATCTTGAAGCTACATATGGCGAGTTTAAAGATTTAACTACTGAGAAATTCGAATCAACGGACGCGACGATTAAAAATCTTGATACCAAATTTGCAAATGTTGATTTCTCGAACATCGGGAAAGCTGCAATCGAGCAGTTTTACGCCACATCTGGTATTATCAGAGACCTTGTTATCGGAGACCAGACAATTACTGGAGAATTGGTTGGTGTAACCATTAAAGGTGATTTGATTGAAGGCAATACAATTGTTGCAGATAAGCTCGTTATCAAGGGAGAGGATGGGCTTTACTATAAACTCAATACAAACGGTGAAAGTGTTGAGACTCAACAAACAGAATATAACAGCATTCACGGTAGTGTGATTCAAGCAAAATCAATCACGGCTACTAAAATTGATGTAAAAGACCTCGTTGCATTTGGAGCTACCATTGGTGGTTTCCATATCACCGAGGATTCTTTATATTCAGGAGTAAAAAATAGTGCTGATAACACGACCAGAGGTATCTATATGGATACAAAGGGCCAGCTGGCAATTGGTGATAAGGCAAATTATCTCAAATACTATAAAGATCAAAATGGGGAATACCAGCTTGCAATTTCAGCAAAAAGTATATCTTTTGGTGTAAGTGGTAGTTCTGATCCTGATCCGGAAGAACCAGAAGAAGGAAATAATCTGGTAGATGTCATTAATGGTATCCAGAATGACATTAATAAAGTTAGACAGGAAGTAACAACAAGTCTGTCAATTGAGTCATCTAGGGGAAATATCTTTAAGAATGATTCGCAGGCCATGGTACTCACAGCCGTGATCTATCATGGAACCGAGAGAATTACTTCTATTACACGTCTTAAAACGGTGTTCGGAAATAGTACGGTTAGTGTCAGATGGTCGATACAGAAATTCAATGAAACATCATTTACAGTGATTTCGGCAAATGACTCAAGAATTGGAAGTGATGGATTCACTTTCTCACTTACACCTGACGATATCGAAAACAAAGTCACTTTAAAATGTGAATTCATTTTAAATTCTCTCATCAAAGCTTCAGATCAGATCACAGTGATAGACGTTACAGATGCCTATTCTATAGTTTTAACAAGCGAGACCTATACCTTTATTGGCGGAACTACAGGTGTTTCCGCTGGGCAATTTTGTTCAACAGAGGCCGCGGTATATTGTGGACAGAACCAGTGCTCAAAAGTTTCGGTGAATCAGTCTTCAGTTACATGCCCGACTGGTATTTCTGCAACGGTAACAAATAACAATACATCTCTTGTTAAAATCACTTTTAAAACGACAGCAATTATAAGTTCTGCGTGTGAGGCGACCATACCAATTGTAGTAGACGGCATAACATTCTATAAGAAATTCTCGTTTGCTGTAGCTAAAGCAGGCGCAACTGGACCTAAGGGAGATCAGGGAGTTGCGGGCAAGGATGGTAAAGACGGAGCGACAACCTATTTCCATGTTAAGTATTCGGCTGTCTCAAATCCGACATCTTCAAGTCAGATCAGTGAAACACCAAATACATATATTGGGACCTATGTCGATTTTATATCAGAAGATTCGAACGATCCCAAAAAGTACAAATGGTACCGATTTCAGGGGCTTCAGGGAAAGCAAGGCGAAAAAGGAATTCCTGGCGAGAATGGAGCAAATGGTGAGACCTCATATCTTCATATCAAATATTCAGATGATGGCGGAAAGACATTCACATCAAAGAATGGAGAAACTATCGGGGCTTACATGGGAATATGTGTTGACTTCGAAGTTAATGACCCAACAATTGTTGAATCTTACTCATGGGCACGAATTAGAGGAGATCAAGGCCCACAGGGACTGCAAGGAGTTCAAGGAGAGCAAGGAAAACAAGGAATTCAGGGAGATCCTGGAAAAGATGGAAAGACAACCTATTTCCATATCAAATACAGCTCAATTGCCAACCCGACTTTACCAAGTCAGATGAGTGAAATAGCTGATACATATATCGGAACCTATACAGATTTTATAGAGGCTGATTCAACAGATCCGAAAAAGTATACTTGGCATCGTCTGGAAGGAATTCAGGGAGAGCAGGGAAAACAGGGAATCCAAGGATCAACAGGAGCTGATGGAAAGACGTCATATTTGCATATCAAGTATTCGAATGATGCCGGAAAAACATTTACTGGAAATGATGGGGAAGATAGCGGCGAATATATCGGCACTTGTGTCGATTTTAACAAAAATGATCCGACGACTGTTACTGCATATAAGTGGTCAAAAATGAAGGGCGAAACTGGTGCCACTGGTGCGGCAGGAAAAGATGGAATTGTCATAAGTATTACTGGAAGTAACGGTTTTACATTTAAAAACAGTCGAGGTAGCACTGCATTGACTGCTCATGTTTTTAAAGGTGGGGTTGAGCAGGAAATCACAGATGGCGGTATTTGCGGATCACTCGGAACAATCAGATGGTATGTTGGCACTTCTACAACAGCGAAAGCTACAGCGAGAAGCATTACCATAACGGCAGATGATATCACGAATATTGGCTCGTATATATGCCAGCTTGAGTAATGAAGAAAGAGAGGAAATTCAAAATGGCGGCTAAAGCATCATGTCAGGTTACAATTGCCGATATTACGGATGCATATTCTGCAGTATTGACGAGTGAAACCTATACTTTTATGGGAAATACGTCTGGAGCACCAATTGGTTCCGCTTGTACGACTCAGGCAATGGCCTATCAGGGTAATATTCGGTGTTCGAAGGTTACAATTGGTACAATTTCATGTCCAACTGGTATTTCCGCATCGGTTTCAAATAACGGAACGGCATCTCCGACAATTACGTTTAAAACAACAGCGGTGATCGCGGTAGCATGTGAGGCAAGTATTCCTGTAATTATTGATGGAATTACGATCTATAAGAAATTCTCATTTGCGGTTGCCAATCAAGGAGCTGGATTTGGGTGGAATCTAGTCAGAAACAGTAACTTGAGTGATGGGACAAAATATATCGTTGCTGAAGGTGCTACAATGAACGTTGTTGACGATTCTGTCTATGGTAGAGCGTTAACAGTAACGCCTGTTTCTGGAAAACGGATATATTGGAATGTCGAAAAGGTATGGGGTGCAAATACAACATACACAGTTTCGTTTATTGCAAAAGCATCGGTTGCTGGGCAAAAAATACAACCGTCGAGATCTCTTGCGGACTACGGCGAAGACATATCATTAAGTACGGTCTATAAGCAGTATACGACACAGATAGTATCAACAGCAACAGTTGATGGTGGAACGTTATCATTCAGCTTTAGTAATGCGTCCGGAGATATTGCCATCACAAATGTCAAACTCGAAAAGGGAACAAAAGCGACAGAATGGACTCCGCATCCTGATGATTTGATTGGAGATACTGGCAAAGGAATTAAGTCGACAGCAATTACATATCAGGCAAGTACGTCTGGAACAACGGTTCCGACCGGTACTTGGTCTGGATCTATACCAACAGTTTCAGCCGGACAATATCTGTGGGTGAGGACTATATTTAGCTACTCTGACAATACGACATCCACAATATATAGCGTTAGCCGTATGGGTGCAAATGGTGCTACTGGCACTAACGGAAAGAGCATCGGATCTGTAGTTAACTACTATTTGGCAACTGCATCCTCTAGTGGAGTTACAGCAGCGACGAGTGGATGGACAACAGCTGTCCAGTCGGTGTCTGCGGCTAAGAAGTATCTTTGGAATTATGAGGTTGTGAAGTATACCGACGGAACCGTGGCGAGTACAACTATGCCTTGCATCATTGGATCATACGGTGATCGGGGAAGTAAAGGGGATAAAGGTGATACCGGATCAACCGGAAATGGCATTAAAAGCATTACTGAGCACTACGCAGTCTCCACATCCAATTCGACTGTTCCTACATTGTGGTCATCCACCGTTCCGACAATGACAGAGAGCAATAAATATCTCTGGAACTACGAGACAATTACTTATACAAATGGGACAACTGTAGACACAACAAAACGAGTTATCGGTGTATATGGTAACAAAGGTGCTACAGGGGCTACTGGTTCACAGGGATATAGTCTTGTGGCAAATGTGGTTAGAGATGCCTTCACCGAGTCTCAGTGGGCTACGTACGGTACTATCAATCATGAGGAAATCTGGTCTAGCACATCTGGGATTCGTAATGGTTGCCGGGTTGGTGATATGTTTGCAATCGTTGGAACTGCAACGGACACAAAAAATGCTCATGTTGCTTATTATCGGAGTAATACTGCATCTGGAGATCTGAAAGGTTTGTGTATAAGCCATACAATTATCCCGAGGGGTGCAACAGGAGCTACCGGCAGTAAGGGAGATAAGGGCGATACTGGTGCAAGTGGAAAAGGCGTTAAATCTACTGCAATTACATATCAGGCAAGTACGTCTGGAACTACGATCCCTGCTGGAGTATGGTCGGCAACTCCTCCGGCGACAAGTGCGGACAAACCATATTTCTGGACTCGTACGATCATCACCTATACGGATAATACAACTTCAACTGCTTACAACGTTGGTAGTACACCGGAAGGAATTGTCGTCGGTGGGCGAAATTTATTGGTGGGAACACATAAATCTCCCATAACGTATACCTATCCAACATCGGGATATGCTGATAAATGCTCATGGAAAACAACGGTCTTACTAAATGGAAGTGTATATACATTATCCTTCTGGGCAAAGTCATCTGTCAATGGCGATAAAATACGAGTGCATTTTTATAATCCGTCAAATATTATTTCTGTAGTTGGCAGTCAAGGACAAAGATCAACCTACACGGATGGTTTATGCGACTTCGTTCTTACTACTACAATGACAAAATATTGGGTTACATATACGATACCTAAAGGTGGAAATAGCACGAGAAGTGTTATAATTCCGAGATTAGGTCTAGGCGTTACTGGCACCGGAACACTTACTTTTCAATGGGAAAAATTAGAAGAAGGTAACATTGCAACTGACTGGACACCAGCTCCAGAGGATTATGTATCTTTTGTTGATGTTGAGTATTATCTTTCAACATCGGCAACATCACTTTCTGGTGGATCATGGTCGACGACAGCGCCGACATGGGTTAATGGAAAGTATATGTGGAGTCGTACGGTAACAACGGACGGAGCTGGTAACAGAACGTATTCGCCAAATCAAAATGGAGTTTGCATTGCAGGAGCACAGGGAGCAACCGGAGCCAAAGGTGATAAAGGAGATACTGGAGGGACTGGTGCAACCGGTAAAGGCGTTAAATCTATTGTAGAACAGTATTACAAATCAACGTCAGCAACAGCCATGTCCGGCGGATCGTGGAGCACGACTTATCCTGGATGGGAGAACAGTAAATATATTTGGACGAGATCGGTGATTACCTATACTGACAACACGACTTCAACGACAACAGCAGTTTGCGTCACGGGAAGTAAAGGGGATAAAGGTGCTACTGGAGGAACTGGTCCAACTGGAAATGGTATCAAGAGCATAACGGAGCATTATGCTGTTTCAACCTCGAATTCGTCGGCTCCTACGACATGGTCAACGGCTGTGCCAACAATGACCGAAACAAATAAGTATTTGTGGAATTATGAAACCATTACATATACAAATAACACCACAAATGATACGGCTAAAAGGGTTATTGGCGTTTATGGCAATAAGGGAGCCACTGGAGAAGATGGAAAAAATGGTACAAATTTATGGGTAAATCCGCTATTTGAGTCAGGAAAGCCTCAGATAACAAGGATTGATACAAGTGTCACAGCTCCAAATGGCGCGGCAGTTAATATACTTGATCACAGAGATCATCAAAATAGCTCAACAGCTTTTCCAGTATTTCCGGGACACCAGTATCGCATAACTGTTCACCGAAAGCGGATAACGGGTTCCCTCGAATTGAACTCCGGCATATGGTACATAACACGGACGTCTGGAAACGCTTACGATACAATTGTGGCGCCGACATCAACCAAAGATCTTGGTAACAGTTGGCAGGAAGCGACATATAACTTCACTTGTCCATCAGGAAAATCAAAAGGAAGCGTATATTTTCAGATAGAACAGCAGACAAACAATATCACAACTAAATGGTATATTGCAAATGTCATTTGTGTTGATATAACAGGCTTAAAAGGTGATACTGGAGCCAAAGGTGATAAAGGGGATAAAGGAGCAACTGGTCCTCAGGGACCACAAGGTCCTCAAGGTCCACAGGGCGCTGCAGGTAAGGACGCAAATCAGGTAGTGCATACGGTAAATGGAAACGGTGAGTCAAATCTTTATGTCGAATTTGCTACAATAAAGATCACAGGTTGGTATGCAAATCATCCAACAACATTTAAACTTGCTGGCAGAGGTTTTGAGACAACTGATGTCCAGTTTAGTTTTATCTCTGCAAATAACTCAGATCCTGGATTGGATTTCCTAAGATCTTCAGGCGGATGGTCATTATGGATTTATAAAAAGACTACTTCAACGTGGGGCCTTATAACAAGATTAAATGAACCGTATGGGCAGCTGAGAGTATTTAACTATACTCAAGGTTCTGGTCCATATACAGTGACGTGGACATCAACCAAATTAGCTTCTTTACCATCTGGTTCAATTAATGCGAATCCTTTACAAGCAGCAAAAACAGCCACCAACTTTATGCAGTTTACTGATGGGACCGGATTGGAAGTTGGTAATAAAACCAGCGGATCTTGGTCTGGTTATCGGACTAAGATTTCAGCATCAGCATTTGAGATTCTTAACCGGGCAGGAACGACACTCGCATATTATGGTGATAAGTTGATACAGCTTGGAAAGAACGCAAAAGATGCGGTTATTGAGTTATGTGGCGGTGTCGGTAAGATTTTGGTTGAAACAAAATCCGGCAATGCGGCTCTGTCAATCCAGAGCGAATATGTAGATATTAAAGGTGTCCACGAATCTGTATTGGAGACATCAAGTTCTTCTGGAAGCTGTATAGCCGGAGCTGTTGACGATTCTTTTGTTGTAAATACTTACTCGGATGCCAACAACAAAGCAAACTTCGACATGGGTAACGGTAGTATTATTCTTGAATCAAAGAAGAAAGGTTATCAGGCAGAGGTCGAATTTTATGGCTGTGGCTGGTCTGGAGGAGTGTATACTGGAGCGTTCGCACCGACCAAGGCGTACTCCGAAAAGATTATGCTCGGAGATAGTGGAAGAGTATGGGAGCGTTTGATCGTTAAAAACTCCCCACAGGTCACATCCGATCGCCGCGCCAAAACAAACATATTTCCACTCGGTGAGAGCAAGATCAATAAGACGGATATTCATTCAGAGCTGTTCGATCGCTTAAAACCAGTTCAGTATCGGATGATTGACGGTGATGGGCGCATTTGTTATGGATTCGTCGCACAGGATGTCGTAGAAGCCATGCGAGAACTCGGAATCCGAGAAGACGAGCTGGATCTGGTACACCACGACAGGAAGAACACTGAGGATAGCTATATTGATACTTATAGTATGGTATATACCAATTTGATTGCGATAATAACGCATGAGCTTCAACTCGAGAAGCAAAGAAGATCGAACCTTGAAATAGAGGTTGCGGATCTAAGAAGTGAACTTGAATCCATGAGAGATAATATCTCTGGAGATACAAATTAATTTTTAGGAGGACAAAAATATGGCAGTATCAGCAACTTACACAAAGGACATTCATTATTCTGGAATCATCACAGTTGACGGCGAGACTGTTGTGTCTATGGACGCCAATATGGATGCAAAACATCCGGATGTTCCAATCATCAATCGCTACATCAACAACGGTAGAAAGTATCGTGCCAATAAAAAGGATATCGATGATGTTGTTGACAAATTCGAGAACGACATCTGGAATGAGTATGACAAGTATGCTGCTGAACTGGAAGCAGCGAAAACAACTCAGACAGATAAGGAGGCGTAAGTATGGACTATACGGTATTAACTGAACATTTTGTGGTGGTTGTGGTTGTGGCTTGCCTTGTACTTGGATACATTATCAAGCACGCGAGCCTGTTCCATTGGCTTCCGAATGACGATATTCCTGTAGTTCTTGCCGTGGCAGGAGCAATCCTAAACGCGGCAGTTGGCGGCATTACTGTGGAAAATATTGTCTACGGTGCTCTGATGGGATTAGCGTCCACCGGTATGCATCAGGGATTCAAAAAATTTATAGAGGGGGATAGCTCGGGCGGAGACGCTGAGATCACACATAATAATGACTGAATTTACAATCACATCCACACAGATCATCTGGTTTTGTTCATTCGTAGCAGCTCTGTGGGGATTATGGAAAGTTGTTAAAGAAGCTAAAAAGCCAAATGATGAGCTTAAGGCTAAAGTCAGCAAACACGACCAGCTTCTTGACAACGACAATAAACGATTGTCTGAGGTTGAAACATCTAATCAGATGATTCTCCGAACATTGCTCGTTATCGTGAATCATGAGATTACCGGAAATGGTATCGATAATATGAAACAGATACGGGATGATCTGCAGGAATATCTCATACATAAATAATTCAAAATGGATAAGAGGGGATACCGTTATTGGTACAACCCCTCTTATTTTTCTCAAGCTATTCTTTTTGACCGATTATTTTTATGCCGGCTTTGATTTGGCGTAAATTGCTATAGCCGTCACGATTGCCATAATATTTATCAATGGCGTTATATGCCGAGTAGTACGATTTATAAATATTATTATCACCATCAAGGCTCGTACACCATCCATTGCCATCCCTTTTTACTTTGATACCTCTGTATGTTCTCGTTTTGTATTCTGGGATATAGCTATCTTTTCCTATGATGCGCATTGACTTATCTCCTATCTTAAGTTACCATCATTAATGTCTTATCAAAGTAGGAGATCTTGTAGTGAAAAAAATGGATGCAGAGACAAAAGAAGCTCTTTCGGGTGCAGAATTTACCGTGTACCGCTGGAAAAACAACACCTGGAGTGAATT
>ERZ837590.1150-NODE-1150-length-15110-cov-109.436001_pt1 | contig 15110 bp, 9 predicted proteins | sample MGYA00519573_ERZ837590 | MGnify/ENA primary metagenome ERZ837590 (study PRJEB31850, sample SAMEA3708820) | human gut metagenome | biome: human gut; feature: human-associated habitat; material: faeces | place: China | collected 2014 ... | reverse complement strand
GTACAGGGTGCCGTAATCCACGTTCAGCGGGTCCTTGCCCCAAGGCTCGGCCTTGAGCTGGGCGGCTGTCAGCAGCCCCTCGGCTTTCAGAGCATCCAGATCAATGAAATAAGGGTTGCCCGCAAAGGCAGAGCAGCTCTGGTAGGGGCTGTCCCCATAGCCCGTGGGGCTCAGGGGCAGGATCTGCCAGATCTTCTGGCCTGCCGCCGCAAGGAAATCCACAAATTTTTCTGCCTTTTTGCCAAAGCAGCCGATCCCGTAGGGGCCGGGCAGGCTGGACACCGGCATCAGAATACCACATTCACGCATTGTAAATCCTTCCTCGTCTCAAACTTTTTGCTGGGGCTTGTCTGTTTTCTATCATAACATAACTGCAGACTATTTTCCACAGGCAAAAAACGTGGTATACTTGTTTTTATATTAGGAGGTGCTTATGCAGCCAACCGAAAAATACTATGAACACGATGCCTACCGCCGGGAGGCGGTGGGGCATATTTTAGCCGCAGAGCCGGACAGCCGGACCGGCGGCGGGCGCATCGCGCTGGACGGCACGGTGTTTTACCCCGAGGGCGGCGGCCAGCCTGCCGACCGGGGCACCCTGACCCTTGCCGACGGCACGGTGCTGACCGTCACCGATGTCCACGAGCAGGCGGGTGTCATCTGGCACATGGTCACTTCCCTGCCCGCCGGGGCGGTGCCCGGGGCCGAAGCAGCACAGGCCATCGACTGGGCATGGCGCTTTGACAAGATGCAGCAGCACACCGGCGAGCACATCCTCTCCGGCATCCTGCACAGCATGTTCGGGGCCGAGAACGTGGGCTTCCACATCGGCTCCGATGCCGTGCGGATGGACACGAACATCCCCATCTCCGCCGAGGGGCTGAAAGCAGCCGAGACTGCCGCCAACCGCATCATCTGGGAGAATGTACCGGTGAACATCACCTACCCCACCCGGGAGGAGCTGGCCGCCCTGACCTACCGCTCCAAAAAGGAGATCGAGGGGCAGGTGCGGATCGTGACCATCCCCGGGGCGGATGTCTGTGCCTGCTGCGGCACCCACACCGCCTTTACCGGTGCGGTGGGCCAGATCAAGATCCTGGCCGCCGAAAACTATAAGGGCGGCGTACGCCTGAGCATCGTCTGCGGCGGGCGCGCGCTGGAAGCCGCGCAGGCCATGCGGGCGCGGCAGGCAGACATCGGTGCCCTGCTCAGCGCCAAGGCCAGCGAGACAGCCAACGCCGTGCACCGGGTGTATGACGAGTACACCGCCCTGAAATTCACCCACTTCGGGCTGTGCAGCCAGCTCTTTGAGGCGCTGGCCGCGCAGGCAACGCCCGGTGCGGATGCCATCCGCATCGTGCTGGGGCTGGACCCGGACGGCCTGCACCGGCTGGCTAGCCGCCTGACCGAAGCCACCACCGGCCTGTGCGCGGCCCTGACCCCCAACGAAAAGGGCACCGGCTACTGTATCGCCCAGGCGGGCGGTGATGTCCGTGCCCTGACCAAAGCCCTGAACGCCGCCCTCAATGGCCGCGGCGGCGGCAAACCCGGCATCTGTCAGGGGAGCTGCGCCGCAGAGCCGGAACAGGTGGAAGAATTTTTGCGGAAGCAAGACCGGTAAGCATCCTCGCCCTCTCCGTCTTTGCTTCGCAAAGCCACCTCTCCCAAAGGGAGAGGCTTTGGCAGTGCGGAAAACCATCCGTTTTTGCCAAAGGCTCCCCCTTTGGGGGAGCTGGCGCGTCAGCGCCTGAGAGGGCGAGCCACGTTAATTTTAAGGAGAACAACAAACTATGAGAATGCGTTTCAAACCCTACGCCCACGATGAGCTGATGGCCGCCGATTTCCACGTCCACGAGCCCCTGATCTGGGGCGGCAAGTGGCACGCACAGTATGCCCGCCCGGAGCAGCCCTTTGTGCTGGAGCTGGGCTGCGGCAAGGGCGGCTTCCTCTCCCAGCTGGCCTGCGCCCACCCGGAAAACAACTATCTGGGCATCGACATCACCGACAAGGTGCTGATCCTTGCCAAGCGCAAGATCGAGGCCGCTTACACCGAGGCAGGCCGCCCCATCGACAACGTGAAGATCATGAGCACCGACATCGAGCGCATCAAGGGCGTGCTCACCGCCGAGGATACCGTCAGCCGCATCTACATCAACTTCTGTAACCCGTGGAGCAAGAACGCTTCCTCCAACAAGCACCGGCTCACCTATCCCCGCCAGCTCATCCAGTACCGCGAATTCCTCAAGGACGGCGGCGAGATCTACTTCAAGACCGATGACGACGACCTGTTCCGCGACAGCCTGGAGTATTTCCCCGCTTCCGGCTACGAGATCACCTGGAAGACCTTTGACCTGCACGAAAACGAGCCGGAGTGGAACATCCGCACCGAGCATGAGGGGATGTTCACCGAGATGGGCATCAGGATCAAGGCCCTGATCGCCAAAAAGCTGCCCGGCGATGCCGCCGTGACCTGGATCGAGCCCAAGGTCCTGAAAAAAATGAAGGCTGCGGAGGAAGCTGCCGCCGCCGCAAAGGAGGAGTAAGATGTCCTTTTTTGTCAACACCATGGTCTGCGGCTTTTCGCTGTATCAGATCCTGGCGTTTTTCCTGATCTACTCCTGCCTGGGCTGGTGCCTGGAGGTCATCTATGCCGCCGTTTCCACCGGCCAGCTGGTGAACCGCGGCTTTCTGAACGGCCCGGTCTGCCCCATCTACGGCTTTGGCATGATCATCGTGCTGTTCACCCTTTCGCCGCTGGTAGACAACCTGTTGCTGCTCTATATCGGCGGCGTGATCCTGCCCAGCGTGCTGGAGCTGGTGGGCGGCTGGGCGCTCTACAAGCTCTACCACACCCGGTGGTGGGATTACAGCGACTTCCCCTTCAACATCGGCGGATATATCTGCCTGGAGTTCTCCCTTTTGTGGGGCGTGGGCACCGTTGTGGTGATGAAGGCCGTTCACCCCGTGATCGCCGGCCTTGTGGAGATGGTCCCCCAGATGGTGGGCTTTGTCCTCATGTGCATCCTGTACGCCTGCTACGCCGCCGATGTAGTGGTGACCGCCTTTGCGGCCTCTGACCTGGCCCGTGAGCTGGATGCTCTGGAAAAGGTGGCCGACAGTATGCACGCCGTGTCTGATGCCATGACCGAGCTGCTGGGCACCACCGCCATGGATGTGGACCAGAAGATGGACGAGAGCCGCCTGCAGCTCAAGCTGGCAGCCGCCGAGGCCCGGGACAATGCCGCCAAGCTGAGCCCCCGGGATGCCGCTGCCGCCCTGCGCGCCAAGGCCGACGAGGCCATGGAGGCCGCCCGCAAGTCCTCGCAGGAGGCCCGGCTCAATGCCTCTGAGGCCGCCACTGCCGTCAAGCTGGCCGCCAGGGGCACCGCAGAGCGCACGGCAGAGCTGCTCCGTCTGGAACAGCTGGCCGAGGAACTGCAGGCCCGCAGCGAGGAGATGCGCGCCCGCACCCGGAGCTCCAAGTACTTTGGCAAGGGCCGTATGCTCCGCGCTTACCCCAAGCTGCGCCACGGCGAAAAGCACCGCTCTCTGGACGAGCTGCGGGAGCGCCTGAAATACGAGCGCAGGCACTGACCCTGACCGCTGCAGCAACCCCAAATGCCCCTGACCGGCTTCTTTCGGTCAGGGGCATTTTTCTTGCACTGCACCCTCCATAAAGTCAGGCAGATCTTGTGCTGCCGCACGATTTTGTTTTCATTCTGTTTTCCACATTGTACGTTCCTTTTTTGTACACTTTTCCAAATCTATTTTCGTCATATTGACAAAAAAAAAAAAGAGTATCTTATCCTGTACAATATGCTATTTCTGCTAAAAACTGAAGAATCGGCAAACCAGTCGAAAGGCTGCGACGCAAAGCTACAGGGCCTGTAATATGGCAGCCAGCCGCACGTTATCCTCTCCGGGTAAGGTAATATGAAACCTTGCACCTCCTTGTGAAGATGCGTCGGCTTCCCTTCAGGAGAGCGAGCGCGCAGCGGGTCTACAAGGGTTCAGAGCGTTGTACCAGCCGTTTGGCCGGTGCGGCGCTCTTTTGTTTTGGCTGAAATAGAGAGAGTTTTGGGGAAATCATTGAAAAGGAGTAAAGAATTATGAAACCCAAGCGTTTGATCAGCTTATTGGTTGCGGTCTGCATGATGATCACCATGCTGCCCCTGTCGGCAGTCACGGCATTTGCAGCAGACACAGAGTGGCATCCTGCCGACGATGGCACTTACAAGTATTGGTATACGTTAAACTCAGACAATACAGCAACCATCAGGAGCTTTGCCGGACCTGTTAATCCAACGAAAACCCATGCCCCCTACGACATCGAAATACCCGCAACGTTGGACGGCTACACTGTAACCGGTTTGGGAGAACAGTCATTTTTTGAACGTACTTCTCTTGAATCGGTTACGTTAGGTGAAAATATTCAGACGATCGGTGAGGAGGCCTTTTATGCGTGCCCCATCCTGAAAACTCTTACTATCAATGGCGCTGTCACATCAATGGGAAAAGATGCCTTTGCAGACTGCCCTTATCTTACATCGGTTACGTTAGGTCAGAATATTAAGACGATCGGCGAGGAGGCCTTTTATAATTGCCCTGTGCTGGACAACGTCATCATTCCCCAGAACGTCACTTCCATCGGCCCGCGTGCCTTTAATAAGTGCACCGGCCTGATCATCAATAGCCCTGTAATGTCGATGGGAGAATATGCCTTTGCGGACTGCAATCACCTTACATCGCTTTCGCTGTGTAACGACCTTCAGACCATTGGCGATCACGCCTTTGAGAAGTGCACTTCTCTGAAGACCGTCAATCTTCCCAAAAATCTGACTTCCATCGGATCGCATGCTTTTGATTCCTGCACCAGCCTGGATCCGATTGAAATTCCCGGAACGGTCACTGAGATCGGCGATCACGCATTCTCCGACTGCGATGGACTTAAGTCCGCCACAATTGACGAAGGTGTGCAGTCAACCGGAGTTCATATGTTTGATGATTGCGATAACCTGGCCACTGTGAACCTCCCTGAAAGCCTGACAACCATTGGCGCGCATTCCTTTGGGGATTGCTACGTCTTGAATCATGTTAAGATTCCTGACAAAGTAACTTCTATTGGAGAGGGTGCTTTTGTATTCTGCGTAACGCTTTCTGATCTTACTCTGGGCAGCGGCCTGACAGAAATCGGAAAAGAGGCTTTCAGAGAATGCAGCGCACTGACGACGCTCACCCTTCCCTCCAGTCTGAAAAAAATCGACGAAGGTGCCTTTTGCGAGTGTAATGGTTTTCACACATTCACCCTGCCGAGGGGCGTTGAAATCATTGGCAAGCGGGCTTTTGCCTCTTGCGAATATCTTACCTCGATCACTCTGCCGGACAGTGTGACTGAGATTGGCCAGGAGGCTTTTGAACGTTGCGAAGCCCTCGAGTCCATCACCATCCCGGAAAAAGTAACAACCATTGAACCTGATACCTTTTACTATTGCTTTGATCTGAAATACATTACACTCCCTGCCGGGTTGACTTCGTTCAAGGAGAGCCTGCAGACTTGTACAGCTGGGCAGATAGATGAAGATTGGAAAAAGGACGAAAATGGACAGCCCATTCTTGATAAAGATGGAAATCCTATCCCTATTTACACTCCCAATGGTGCCATCTACTATAACAGCAATAAAACCGATGCAGATAAACTGCTTGCAAACTCTACCAACACCTATCTGAAATACCGCAATTTTCTTTACCTCTGCAAGGTGACCTTTGATGCCAATGGCGGCACCCTGACCGACTCCGCTGAGGTGCCGGTTTATAAGACCGAAAAAATCACTGATACCAAGGCAAACGAACTGACTGCCATCCATGATCCCATCCGTGCGGGTTACAAGTTCACCGGCTGGTACACCGAAGATGGCAAGGATGGCAAGCTCTTTGATGTGGACAAAACCGCAATTACGGAGGACATCACCCTCCATGCCGGTTGGGAGTTCGACCCCAATGCTCCGAGCTGCCACCCGCTGACCGTGACCGGCGGCACTGTTACTGTGAAAAACGGTGACAAGGATGTGACCAATACCTTGACTGTTACTACTGACGAGACCACCGGCAAAAAGACCTACTCTGTACCGGACGGCGCAACAGTGACCGTGACGCTGGACAAGACCCTGATCCCTGAGGGCATGGTGTTTGACATCTGGTCTACCGGCGAGTTCTCCCTGCCCACAGGTCAGGACTGCAAGGCAGAAAGCATCACTTTCCCCATGAGCAATGGTGTGAATGTGTCTGCAAAGTACCGTGATGCCGCCACTGACCACACCCCCGATACCGCAGTCTGCCACCCGCTGACCGTGACCGGCGGCATTGTTACCGTGAAAAACGGTGACAAGGATGTGACCAATACCTTGACTGTTACTACTGACGAGACCACCGGCAAAAAGACCTACTCTGTACCGGACGGCGCAACAGTGACCGTGACGCTGGACAAGACCCTGATCCCTGAGGGCATGGTGTTTGACATCTGGTCTACCGGCAAGTTCTCCCTGCCGCTGGGTCAGGATTACAAGGCAGAGACCATCACCTTTACCATGAACACCATGAGCAGTGATGCGGATATTGCCGCACAGTACCGTGATGCCACCATTGAAGATGATGGGCCCAATGTGCTGGGCACTGCCGCGATCATTGGTACTGCTGCTGTGGGCGGTGCAGTGCTGGGCTATCAGGCCTATTCTCTGGGCGCTGAATTTGCAGGCAAGCTGATGGCTCTGCCCTACTTCCCCAGCAACCGCAGCGCCCTTGCCATGATGCTGTGGGAGGATGCAGGCAAACCCATGCCCGAATCCGAACTGCTCTACCCCGATGTAGGGCAGGAAGAGCAGGATATGGATCTGCAGCACGCCGCCCGCTGGGCCATGGAAAACGAGCTTATCCCTGACCTGAACGATGAGGGCACGGCTCCGGAAGAGATGAAGTTCTTCCCGGCCAATCCCGTAAGCAAGCTCGATGTGCTGAATGCATGGCAGAAGGCACAGGAGCTCAAGAACAACTAACGCCATCCCCGAATATTCCCAAATATACGTAGAAGCGCCTCATCCTTCACCGGATGGGGCGCTTCTGCGTTGTAATGAGTTAATGAGTCGCAGCGGGTGTGGTCAGCTACTACATCTGCAAGTGGCTTGAGGAACAGTTCAAGGCCGGTAAGCACTAACCCTTAGCAAGCAGGAAGCCCCCTTGGTATTCGCAGTACCGAGGGGGCTTCTTGTTGCTTTGGTGATCCTATGGATATCACCTTATTCTCTTTCGCATTCCTATTGTATGCGTTGGAATGCCAAAAGTCAAGAGGGCCGCCGCAGATTTTGTTTCGCATCTGCGCCTGTTTCAGCTTATCACGCCCACAGATCCTCGGGGTACAGGCCCTCCTGGGTTTTCTGGGCGATGGCGGCCACCACGGTGGGCTTATCCTCGCGGTAGGTCACGCCGTACCACTTATCGGTGCTCTTGAGCACGGTGACTGCCGCCTTGCCCTCATCAATGAGCTCGCTGGCCACGGTGGGCAGGAAATACTCGCATTTGAGGGGGTTCTTGGGCAGATTCTCACGCAGCCAGCCTGCAAAGCGGTGGTCGGCCTCGTCCAGGAAGCTCTTGCCGAAGCCCCACAGGTTCATGCTGACAGGTGCTTCCACCGGCAGGTCATCCGTGCCCTCACCGACAAGAGCGGTGCAGCGGATGCCGCCCTCATAGGTCTCGATGCCGGTGCGCTCGGTCACGCTGTGCAGGGTGCCGTCCGGGTTCACCACGCAGACACCGCGGGAGACGGTGCCGTTCTCAGAGACGGTATTTTTGAGCAGGTAGCTCACCATGCAGTAATCGTAAACTGCGCCGTCCTGATGGGTGGACAGATACTCATAGATGACCTTGAAGGCCTCGGGGCCGTAGTAATCGTCCGCGTTGATGACAGCGAAGGGGCCATCAATGAGGTCTTTTGCGGCCAGCACGGCGTGACAGGTGCCCCAGGGCTTGACACGGCCCTCGGGGATGGTGAAGCCTGCGGGCAGTTCATCCAGCTGCTGGAAAGCGTATTTCACGTTCATCCCCTGTGAGACGCGGTCACCGATGGCAGCCTTGAAGGCCTCCTCGATCTCGTGCTTGATGACAAAGATCACAGTCTCAAAGCCTGCGCGGTGGGCATCGTACAGGGAGTACTCCACAATGGGCTGGCCCTTGGGGCCCACCGGGTCGATCTGCTTCATGCCGCCGTAACGGCTGCCCATGCCGGCAGCCATGACCACCAATACCGGTTTGTTCATTTTTCTTTCCTCCTGCGTCAGTGCGCTGTTCTTTGAGTCTATTATACTCCAAAATTTCCCGGGCAACAAGGGATAGCTTTTCCTTGAATTTTTGCATGGATTCTCACCCACTGCCGTGATAGAATAGAGGCAATGGAGTTTCCGCAGAAAAGGAGAATGCTTATGTCAACCAAAACTGTCTGGATCACCGGCGCTTCTTCCGGCATCGGGCGGGAGTTTGCCCGCCGCTATGCCCGGCTGGGCTTCCGTCTCATCCTGACCGCCCGCCGCCGCGACCGGCTGGAGACCCTTGCCGCCGAGCTCCGGGCGAAGCACGGCACCCTCTGCCGCATCGTATCCGCCGACCTTGAGCAGGATGCGCAGGTCGCCGCCCTGTGCGAAGCACTGGCGGGCGAGCGCATCGACCTGTTCATCAACAACGCGGGCTTTGGTGCCTGCGGTGCCTTTTCCGAGACGGACGCGGGCAAGGAGCTTTCCATGCTGCGGGTAAACGTGCTGGCCATGCACCGGCTGTTCAAGTTCACCCTGCACAAGATGAAAGCCCAGGGCTTTGGCACCATCCTGAACGTGGCATCCTCGGCGGGCCTGCTGCCGGGCGGGCCTTATATGGCGGGCTACTATGCCTCCAAGGCATACGTTGTCAGCCTGACCCGCGGCGTGGCTGAGGAGCTGCGGGAGCAGCACAGCCCGGTCTATGTCTGTGCCCTCTGCCCCGGCCCCGTGGACACCGAGTTCAACGACCGCGCCGACGTGGTGTTCGCCCTCAAGGGCATCACCCCGGAGCTCTGCGTGGAGGAAGCCATGCGCGGGATGCTCCGCCGCAAGACCATCATCGTGCCCAGCACCCTGATGCGCCTTGCCACCACGGCCCAGAAGCTCGTTCCCACGCCCCTGCTCATGCCCATCGTGGCCCACCAGCAGAAAAAGAAGCTGGGCTGATGGCCGCTTGACAGCGCACCGCCGCTCATGTATCCTAGAGGTATCTGAAAAAACAGGAGGAATGTTCCATGAAAATTGCACTCATCAACGAAAACAGTCAGGCCGCCAAGAACGGCATCATTGAAGCCGCCCTGAAAAAGGTGGTGGAGCCCATGGGCCACGAGGTGGTCAACTACGGCATGTACACCGCCGAGGATGCCGCCCAGCTGACCTATGTTCAGTGCGGCATTCTGGCCGCCATCCTGCTGAACAGCGGCGCGGCTGACTACGTCATCACCGGCTGCGGCACCGGCGAGGGTGCCATGCTGGCCCTGAATAGCTTCCCCGGCGTGATCTGCGGCCATGTGGAGGACCCCGTGGACGCTTACACCTTTGCCCACGTCAACGACGGCAACGCCGTTTCCATGCCCTTTGCCAAGGGCTTTGGCTGGGGCGGCGAGCTGAACCTCGAGTACTGCTTCGAGAAGCTGTTCGGCTTTGGCCACGGTCAGGGCTACCCCAAGGAGCGCGTTGTGCCCGAGATGCGGAACAAGGCCATTCTGGATGATGTGCGCGCCGCCACCTTCAAGCCCCTGATCGAGTGCCTGCAGAGCATCGACCAGGACCTGCTCAAGGGAGCCATTGCAGGTGAGAAGTTCAGTGAGCTGTTCTTCGCCTCCTGCAAAGATGAGCAGCTGGCCGCCTACATCAAGACCCTGCTGTAAGCGGAAGCGGCAGGATATCCGAATCCTATCCAAACACATCCTGCTCACCCTGAAACGGGCGGTTTATGATACGAAACACGAGGAAGTCTAATATGGCATGGTTATACCATTTCAATCAGATCGTCACCCACGGCATGGAGGGGTTTCTGGAGACAGCGGTGCCGATGATCTCCGGGCTGGCTGAGATCATCGGCCTGTTCATCATCGTCACAAGCCTTGTCAAGGCCACCTACCACTATGTGCGGGCCACCTTTTTCCATGGCCAGCACGATTTCCTCCACGAGATGTCCAGCGGCCTGACCACGGCGCTGGAGTTCCTGATGTCGGCGGAGATCGCCAAGACCTTCCTGCTGCAGAATCTGGAATCGGTGGTGCCGTTGGCGGCCACCTTTGCCCTGCGGGCCATGATGAGCCTGATGCTCCACTGGGAGATGGAGGGCGGGCACCGCTCCGGCCGCAAAAAGGAAGAAACGCCCGCCGGTGAGGCCAAGAAAAAAGAATGACTTATAAAGTTTCCCTCTTTTTTCTCGGTTCTGGGTTGTGTAAAACGTAAAAATCGTGCCCCGGCTCTTGACAGTTTTGCACAAAGGGGCTATACTCGTGCCATCGAAAGCAAAGGCGCTGACGGAAGTGATTCCGCCAGCGCCTTTTGTGTTTTCGCTGGATATTGCTCGGGAGGAATAGAGGGCCTCCTGAACAAGGCTCCCGCGCACATTCGGTGCGGGGAGCGCATTACAAACCGGGGAGGTATTATAATGTTCAGTTCCATAAACACCTGTTGGGTGCTGGTTGCGGCGTTCCTGGTCTACTTTATGCAGGCCGGTTTTGCGCTGTGTGAGGCGGGCTTTACCCGCGCCAAAAACACCGGCAACATCCTGATGAAAAACATGATGGACTTCTGCATCGGCACACCGTGCTACTGGGTCATCGGCTTCGGCCTGATGTTCGGCGGCACAAGCGCGCTGATCGGCGGGTTCGATCCGTTCATTCAGGGCGATTACAGCCACCTGGGGCTTGATATCCCGCTGTGGGTGTACATCGTGTTCCAGACCGTGTTCTGTGCCACGGCAGCCACCATCGTGTCCGGCTCCATGGCCGAGCGCACCAACTTCAAGGCTTACTGCGTTTATTCCGCTGCCATTTCGCTGGTGGTCTACCCCATCTGCGGCCACTGGATGTGGGGCGGCGGCTGGCTGCAGAGCATGGGCTTCCATGATTTTGCCGGTTCCGCAGCCGTTCACAATGTGGGCGGCGTGATCGCCCTGCTGGGTGCCGCAATGCTCGGCCCCCGCATCGGCAAATACGACAAAGACGGCAACCCCCACGCCATTCCCGGCCACAACCTGACCGCCGGTGCGCTGGGCGTGTTCATCCTGTGGTTCTGCTGGTTCGGCTTCAACGGCGGCTCTTCCCTGAGCCTTGCCACCGATGAGGCCATGACCCTGACGGGCCTTGTCTGCTTCAACACCAACCTGGCCGCCGCCGTTGCCACCTGCGTGACCATGATCTTCACCTGGCTGCGCTACGGCAAGCCCGATGTCTCCATGACCCTGAACGGCTCTCTGGCCGGTCTGGTCGCCATCACCGCAGGCTGCGACGCTGTCTCTCCCTTCGGTGCCTTCATCATCGGCTTCGTGGCCGGTATCCTCGTGGTCCTGAGCGTTGAATTCTTTGATAAGATTGCAAAGATCGATGACCCCGTGGGTGCTGTCTCCGTTCACTTTGCAAACGGCGTGTGGGGCACCATTGCTGTGGGCCTGTTCTCCAACGGCGGCGACGGCGTGGGCAAGGGCCTGTTCTACGGCGGCGGCTTTGCACAGCTGGGCACCCAGCTGCTGGGCCTTATCACCGTTGATGTGTACGTTGTGGTCGTGATGTTCATCATCTTCAAGATCATCGACAAGACCATCGGCCTGCGCGTCCCCGCTGAGGTGGAGATCGACGGCCTGGATATCCACGAGCACGGCCTGACTTCTGCTTACGCCGGTTTCTCCATCTCCGATGCCAACGCCGCTGCCATGGTGCCCAACGAGAACACCGATCTGGGCGAGGATGATGCCTCCAGGGCAAGCGCCGTGCAGATGAACGCTGCCGTGCCTGTGGTCAAGGAGCCTGCCGTCATCCACGATGGCATCTACGACACCGGGATGCACAAGGTGTCCATCATTGCAAAGCTCTCCAAGTTCGATCAGCTCAAGACCGCGCTGAACGATCTGGGTGTGACCGGCATGACCGTGACCCAGGTGATGGGCTGCGGCATCCAGAAGGGCACCACCGAGAAATACCGCGGCGTGCCTGTGGACAGCACCCTGCTGCCCAAGATCAAGGTCGAGGTCATTGTTTCCAAGATCAGCGTGGACGCTGTGGTGGATGCCGCCAAAAAGGCCCTGTACACCGGCCACATCGGCGATGGCAAGATCTTTGTCTACAACGTGACCCGCGTGGTCAAGATCCGCACCGGCGAAGAGGACTTCGCCGCCCTGCAGGATGTGGAGTAACGCTCCGCACAATTTCAACCGCTGTCCCGCTTTGAAAGCGTGACGATATTTGTTCTCCTTGTTCTCCTTTTTCCTTTTTCTGAAATCCATTCGGCAGAACCCCTGCTTTCTCCGCACAAGGAAGCAGGGGTTTGTTGTTGTCACCACGATGTGAGCCCCCTGCAATGGTTCCGGGTTGACATCCCCGTGCGGGCGTGTTATTTTGGAGTGTAAAATTTTCAGTTTTTTTGTATCAGGAGTTTCTATGAGCAACTTGAATGATTTTAACCGCGAGGCCAAAGCCGCCCTGCGGGTGGCCCTGCAATGGCTGCTGCTGGCCGTGCCCACGGGTCTGGTCTGCGGCGCAGTCGGCACAGCGTTCCACCTGAGCGTGGAGTACGTCACCGAGCTGCGGGCCGCGCAGAGCTGGCTGCTGCTCTGCCTGCCGCTGGCGGGCCTTGCCATCGTGGCACTCTACAAGGTCACAAAGTGCGAAGGCGTGGGCACCAACAATGTCATCCGCGCTGTGCAGAGCGGCGAACCGGTCAGCCTGCTGCTGGTGCCCGCTATCTTTCTGGGCACGGTGCTCACCCACCTGTGCGGCGGTTCTGCCGGCCGCGAGGGTGCCGCTTTGCAGATGGGCGGCAGCATCGGCTGGAACATGGGAAAACTGCTGCATCTGAGCGATTACGTCCGCCGCACTGCCACCATCAGCGGGATGGCCGCGTTCTTTTCCGCTCTGTTCGGCACCCCGCTGACCGCCGCCCTCTTCGCCATGATGGTGGAGGACGTGGGGCTGACGTTCACTTCGGCCTTTATGCCCGCGTTCACTTCGGCCCTCATTGCTTACGGCGTATCCCTGTTCTTCGGGATCGCCCCGACCAATTTTGTGCTCAATTCCATCCCGCACCTGACGCTGGAAACCGCGCTTCAGACCGCCCTGCTGGGCATTGCCTGTGCCGCCGTGACCCGGCTGTTCTGCTGGACGCTTCACACCCTGGAGCACGGGATCCCCAAACGGATCCCGAATCCCTGGCTCCGGGCTTTTGCGGGCGGTGCAGCCGTAGTAGCGTTCTCGTATCTGTTCGGTGTCGGGCGGTACAACGGGGCCGGAATGGCCGTCATTGCCGATGCCGTGGAGCAAGGCACTGCCCTGCCCTGGGATTTTGCCTGCAAGATCTTCCTGACCGCCCTGACCCTGGCAGTAGGCTTCAAAGGCGGCGAGGTGGTCCCAAGTTTCTACATCGGGGCGACCTTTGGCTGCATCGCCGGGCCATGGCTGGGCCTGCCCGCCGGGTTTGCCGGTGCCATCGGTCTGGTCTGCGTGTTCTGCGGAGCCACAAACGCCCTGATCCCCTCCATCCTGCTGGGATTCGAGCTGTTTGGCGGGCAGGGGCTGGAGCTTATTGCGCTGGGCTGCGGCGTGTGCTACATGCTCTCGGGCCACCACGGCCTCTACAGCAGCCAGACCTTTGTCACCAACAAGCTGCGGCCGGAGTACGCCTCCCACAAGTGGCGGGTCAAGCTGAAGAAAAAAGAAGAATGATTTTTCGCAGATTTTCGCCGCGGAGAGCTTGATTTTTTGCCGCCATCGTGCTACAATCAGCGTAGTTTCATCCTGACCAAAGCGATGATGCGGACAAACCGAAGCTCGTTCCCCATGGTGCAGAGAGGGCTGCCCCGGATACCGGGTGCTGCAAGCAGCCTGCCGTGCATCGGGCTTCTACCACCGCAGAGCGCAGAGGAGAACCTCTGCCGGGTGCGCCCGTTACAGCACAGCGAGTGGCGTGTTCTCAAGGGCGCGCAATTCGGGTGGAACCGTGGAACGCGTGAAATCTTCAGGCGCTTCATCCCGTAAATTTGAGCGGGATGGAGCGCTTTTTTGTTTTAACTTTCATCAAAAGGAGAACCACTATGAAGATCATCTACAAAGACGGCCATGTGGACGAGTGCCCGCAGGACCAGGAACTGCATGTTATCCGCCACACCGCTGCTCACATCATGGCGCAGGCCATCAAGCGCCTGTACCCCGAGGCTGACTTTGCCTTTGGCCCTGCCACCGAGAACGGCTTCTACTACGATGTCGATCTGGGCGACACCAAGCTCACCGATGACGATCTGGCCAACATCGAAAAAGAGATGCGCAAGATCTGCAAGGAAAATCTGGCCATCAAGCCCTTCATCCTGCCCCGTGACGAGGCTGTGAAGCTGATGGAGGAGCGCCAGGAGCACTACAAGATCGAGCACATGGCTGACCTGGCCGACGAGACCGAGTTCAGCTTCTTCCAGCAGGGCGAGTACGTTGACATGTGCATCGGACCCCACCTGACCTACACCAAGGCGCTGAAGGCCTTCAAGATCACCCAGCAGTCCGGCGCATACTGGAAGAACGACAAGGAAAACAAGATGCTGACCCGTATCAACGGTGTGGCATTCCACAACCAGGAAGAGCTGGAAGCCTGGGAGAAGGAGCAGCAGGAGGCCCGTGAGCGCGATCACCGCAAGATCGGCAAGGAGATGGGCCTGTTTATGACCGACGACCTGGTGGGCCGCGGCCTGCCCATGTTCCTGCCCGCAGGCTACACCGTCTGGCAGGAGCTGGAGAACTATATCAAGGAGAAGGAGCGTGCACGCGGCTACCTGCACGTGATGACCCCCTGCATCGGCACCGTGAACCTGTACAA
>ERZ837590.1145-NODE-1145-length-15213-cov-13.581211_pt1 | contig 15213 bp, 17 predicted proteins | sample MGYA00519573_ERZ837590 | MGnify/ENA primary metagenome ERZ837590 (study PRJEB31850, sample SAMEA3708820) | human gut metagenome | biome: human gut; feature: human-associated habitat; material: faeces | place: China | collected 2014 ... | reverse complement strand
TGCAGATTGTACTTTCCTGCGTTTTAAGCAGTAATCTGAAAAAGGAAACGCTGGTAGAAAGAATAAGGTATGATGGATAGCAAGTAATATGTAATGAACTAGGTCTTAACGAAGAGGAGAAATAAATAACTTCAAGTTGTCGAGATGCTGCAAAATTTGGAATCAGGAGAAAATAAGAGTGATTAACAATTTGATGTACATTGAATTAAAAACGGGATTAAAGTATCGTGAAGGTGGACGTACAGTAGGATCAGGAAGAGTTGCTACAATCATCGAGTAATTCTTACTTCTACGATTGAATTTAGGATAATATTTATGAGACTCAGAAAGTTTAGGCTTTCTGGGTCTTTTTTAGATAAATGCATATACTTTTAAAATGATTATGTTGTAATTAATATTACAACAATAACATGATCGAAATATTGAAGTTCAAAGAGCCGATGTGGGAGCAGATGCTCATAGAGCAAGATTTCATAGTAGCATGTTAGATACAAAGATGTTAAAAGCAAAACAGAAGTTTAAGGAACTTCATGATTCATATGTAATTTTCATTACATAGAATGATTATATGGACAAAGGTTTGCCATTATATCATGTAGAACGAATTATACAAGAAACGAAGGAAAGATTTGAAGATGGCTCACATATAATTTATGTGAATGGAAGTTATAAGAATGATGATGATCCTGTTGGAAAATTGATGCATGATTTTCGATGTACAAGTTCTATAGATATGTTTTATGATGAATTGAAAAATACAGTGAAGTGAATTTGAAGTACAATATAAAGTTTTGTCGTTACAGCGAAATAAGATAATTAGGAAGGATACAGAAGGCTTAGACCTTTTGTATTCCTTTTTTTGATAAGAAAATGGAATTTTACAAAGCTTCAGCATCTGTACTAAGATAATTAATAATGGTTTCTGTAATGATCAATAGAGGAAGATGAGAATACACAGTAAGACCCTTTTCCTCCATGATAACATTGGAATGTCCAATTAAAACAACATCTGCATATTTTTCTAATTCAGTCATAGATTTGCAGCAACATACAACAGTTCTTGCACCAATGTGACGAGCGACACGGAGAGATTGAGCAAGTTCTGGAGTCGTATTTCTCACAGATAAGACAAACACAGTGTCTGCAGAAGTAACTAAATTTTTTGTTTGTTCCATCCATTTTACGTCTTTGACAACGACAGCATTATATCCCATTAATTGGAGATACATCTGAAAATGTTCTGCAAACATCGCTGTAAAACCTCGGGCATAGATGAAAATTTTTTCAGCATTATTAATATGATCTATGGCTTTTAAAATTGCAGGGATTGGAATATTTTCAATTGTTTGTGTAGATTCCTGATAGACCTTATCTAATAATTTATTGATGGCATAAGGAGATACATTTTTACTTTTATCCTTATCCTCTTTTGAAATTAGATAACGCAATTCTGCGATTCCCTTAAAACCACATTTTTGAATTGTTCTAGATACTGTGGCTGGGGATGAAAATGTTTTATCGGCAATATTTGTAATGGATAGATAAGAAATTTTGTCTTCATTTTGGCTAATAAAATCAACAATATATCGTTCGGTTTCTGATAACTGTTCATATATAGTTTTATCAATTTGAAAAATCATGATAGGACCTCCATAAATAGTGAGTTTAAATATTTATAATAATTGTACCATGTACACGAAAATAATTTCAATTTATGGATGAAAATCGTTTCATAATTAATTTCATGAAGGCTTAAGGATGAAAGTGTTTTCGGTCAAAATCTATTTCTTTCTTTTTCAAAATTTATTAAAATAACTACATCAGGTAAAACAAATGAGAAATTCAATGGCCATGAATAACTTGATGTGACAACGTGATAAGAAAAGTCAATGAAAAAGAATAAGGAGGAAATATGTATACAACATTAAAGGAAGTACTCAAGGAAGCAGAAGATCTTAATATGGCTATTGGAGCATTTAATACACATAATTTAGAAATGTTACCATCAATTATTAAGGCAGCAGTTAATCAGAGAACACCCGTGATCATTCAGACAAGTTGCGGAACAGCAAATTATATTGGACATAAAAATTTGGTCAGTGTCTGCAAATCTATGGCAGAACAATATGGAATTGATGTAGTTCTTCATCTAGATCATGCAAAAGACTATGATGAGATTAGAAAAGCAATTGATGCCGGATATAGTTCTGTTATGTTTGATGGATCATCCTTGCCACTAAAAGATAACATTCTTGGAACAAAAAGAGTGGTTGAGTATGCAAAGAAAAATGGTGTTAGTGTAGAAGCTGAATTAGGAACTGTTGGTGGAACAGAAGATGGAGTTGTTGTTGATCAAAAAGATGTTTGTTATACAGATCCACAAGATGCTGTAGAATTTGTGAAACAGACAGGAATAGATGCATTAGCAGTAGCAATTGGTACAAATCATGGACAATATAAATCAAAAACAAATATTAATTTTGAAAGACTGAAAGAAATTAAAGAAGTTATTGATATTCCACTTGTCATTCATGGGGGTACTGGAGTTAAAGAAGAAGACGTTAAGAAAGTCATTAATTTAGGAATTCGTAAATTTAATGTAGGAACAGAACTTCTTGTTGGATGGAACAAAAAAGCAAAGGAATGTTATGATAAAAATAAAGAAAATATTTCAAACAGAGAAAATGTTGTTCCATGTTTAAATACGATAGATGAAATTGTTGAACGAAAGATTAACTTATTTAAAAATATAAAATAATAAGGAGGGCAACAATGAAAGCTGGATTTTATCTAGGAAATCATACTTATGAAGTGAAAGAAATAAAAGACCGCAAGCCAGTAGATCATGAAGTAAAGATTGAAGTTGCGTGGTGTGGACTTTGTGGAACAGATATTCATAAGTTTGAAGGAAAAAATGGAGCGAGTGTTGTCGTACCGCCAATTATTTTAGGACATGAATGTTCAGGAATTGTCACAGAAGTCGGAGAAAATTGTGAAAATTTTAAACCTGGAGACAGGGTAGCTTGTGATCCAAGCTGGGGCTGTGGAAGGTGCGAGTGGTGTAAAAAAGGATATCAAAATTTCTGTATTCATAGACATGGTGTAGCAAAAGGTTTTGCAGAATATGTTTATCCGCCAGAAGAAAATGTATATAAAATTGATCATTCTCTGGATTTAGAAGATGCAGCATTTACAGAACCTTTATCATGTGTATTACATGGGATGGATCTTCTGAATATAGAAAGTGGTTCTAACATTGTTATGTATGGTATGGGATCTATTGGAAGTTTAATGTTACAACTGCTAAAATTAACAGCTCCAAAAAATCTGATCGTTGTTGAACGAGAAGAGAATAAACAAGAGTTAGCAATAGAATTGGGTGCAACGAAGGCATGTACAGATCAAGAGATAGAAGAAATTGCTGACAAATTAAATGTCGATTATGTGATAGAGTGTATAGGCTTAAAAAATACAATGGAACAGGCGATTCATATTGCGGGAAAACGAGCAAAGGTGTTGTTATTTGGATTAGGTGATCCAGAAGAAAATGTATCATTTAATCAATTTGAAGCATATACAAAAGAATTGAGCATTTATACATCTTATTTAAATCCACATACGAGCAGAAAAGCAATTTCATTGCTTGAAAGTGGAGTAATCGATACAAAGAAAATCATTAGTGCAAGATTATCATTAGAGGAGATGGGGGAAGAACTCAAAACAAAGAAGTACTCAAGGAAAGGAAAAGTAATGGTTTCTCTTAGTGGGAAACATTAAGGAGGATAATATATGGTTATATCTGCAATTTTAGTAGGTTTATTAGCAACATGTGGACAATGGTGGTTCTTTGGACCAATCACAAAATGTTTAGTTTATCCATTAACAACTGGTACATTGGTTGGTGTATTTATGGGAGAACCTATGACTGGTATGATCGCAGGAGCGACCATTCAGTTAATATATCTTGGATGGATCTCAGCAGGGGGTACCATGCCAAGTAATACGATCGTAGCTGGAATTTTTGGTACAGCACTTACGATCATGTCTGGAGCAGACCCTAAAATGGCTGTAACATTTGCTATCCCATTTAGTATGCTTGGATTATTATTAAATCAGGTATATATGACAGTAAATGCAGCATGGATTCATCAAGCAGACAAGTTATTGGAAAAAGGAAACATTAAAGGTGTAAGGATCATGAACTACCTGCCATCATTTTGTATGGCATTACTCTTATATGGAGTACCAGTTTTTGCAATGATCATGTTTGGAAGTGATTGGTCACAGTCTATGTTAAATGCGATTCCAGGAAGCATCATCAATGCATTAGAGGTTGTTGGAGGAATCATGCCTGCCTTAGGTATTGCAATGTTATTAAATTATCTTGGTAAAAAAACATTAATGCCATGGTTTTTCGCAGGATTTTTCTTGACAGAATATAGCAAACTTGATTTGACAGCAGTTTCAATCTTTGCAGCGGTCATAGCGATCATTTTATATTTTAATGATAAGAAAACTACAACAGCGCAGCAGGGAGAAAAGAAGAAAGTTAGACGTTTGTCTGTAAATAAGAAAGTAGAAGTAAAAGAGGTAGGTCAGAGTACAGAAGTAGCTGAGGAAATTACAAAAACAATTGATGGACCGAAAAAGAAATTATCAAAGAAAACATTGATCAAGACTTGGCTTTTAACTACAAGTACAGAAGCATGTTACAATTATGAAAGATTACAGGCACTAGGAATTGCGAACTTAATGATCACACCGATCAGAGCATTATATGACAAAGTAGAAGATCAGGTAGCAGAATTAAAGAAATACCTTGTATTTTATAATTCAGAAGTATTTACAATTGGACCGATCATTAATGGTATTACATGTTCAATGGAAGAGGCAAGAGCGAACGGAGAAAATGTTACGGCAAAAGATATCAACTCAGTAAGAACAGGATTGATGGGACCAGTAGCAGGTATTGGAGATACAGTAATGCAGGGAATCCTTTTCCCAATCTTATTTGGAATTGGATGCTCAATGGCATTAGATGGAAGTTATCTTGGACCAATTTTCGCGACAGTTGTATTTGAAGTATTGATTTTTGCATGTGGATATTTTATGTTTATGACAGGATATAAACAAGGAAAAACTTCACTGTTAAAGATTTTAAAAGATGGAACAGTAGATAAAATTATTAATTCTTTCAGTATTGTTGGATTAATGGTAGTAGGTTCTATGGCAGCAACTCGTGTAGCAGTAGATACACCATTAGCAATTAAAGTTGGTGAGGGAGTTACAAAAATCCAGACAGTTTTAAATTCATTAGCACCGGGATTAATACCACTTGGAATTACAATGCTTGTATGGTGGATGCTTCGAAAGAAAGTAAATACATTATGGATCATCGTAGCGATCTTTGTTGTTGGTATCATTGGATACTATACAGGAATTTTAGGATATGTAGGATAATAAAAAGGAGATAAAGCAAAAATAGGAGGCAAGAAATATGGTAAACATAATTTTGATCAGTCATGGAGAGTTTTGTGAGGGACTATTAAAATCACTGATCATGGTAACAGGAGACGATTATGGAATCAAAACATTAGCGTTGTATCCTGGAATGACGGCAGATACATATAGGGAAAAACTAGATCAGATAATTTTAGAAAATGAGAATTCAGAAGGAACACTGATCTTAGCAGATATTGTTTTTGGAACACCATTTCAGAGTGCAGCATATATGTCAAAAACACATAAGATCGGTCTGGTATCAGGAATGAATATGCCAATGCTGGTTGCAGTTGCCTCCGAAAGAACTGAAAGCAGTACACTAAAAGACTTAATTGAGATTGCAACAAATCCGGATTATCATGGAATTCAAGGAACTTTATTTGAGAAAGGAGAAACAAAGCGTCGTGGAAAACTTAGTATTAACAAGGATTGATGATCGTTTGATTCATGGACAGGTAATGACAGCATGGATCAAAAATAAAAAAGCAACACAGGTGGTGATCGTAGATGATCTTGTAGCAGAAGATGATTACATGATCGAAGTTTTAGAGATGGCAATTCCAGAAGAAATTGCCATCGGAATCTTCAACAAAGAAGATGGTGTTACATTCTTTTCACAAGGATTAGATGAACCAACGATACTTCTTGTGAAAGGACCGGAAGTATTAAATTATCTGGTAGACCATGGAATCAACATTGAAGAAGTTGATGTTGGAGGAATGGGAGCTGGAAATGATAGAAGTGTATTATACAAAAATATCTCTACTAGTTCAGAAGAAAATGATCAGTTCAGAGCATTATTAGGTAAAAATGTCAATGTTTTTATTCAGGTAATGCCAAACAACAAACCAGTAGATATCAGTAGCTATTTAAAATAAGGAGTGATCATATGAATACAGAAAAATTAACAGGAAAGGTTATTGTCATTACAGGAGCAGCAAGTGGAATGGGAGCAGCAATGGCAAAAGACTTTTCAGCAAGAGAAGCCAAAGTAGCGATTCTTGATATGAATGAAGAAAAAGCGCAGGAAGTTATAAAAGAAATTGAGGCAGCAGGTGGTGTTGCAACATTTTATAAGACAGATATCACAAACAAAACACAGATTGAGACGGCAGCTTCAGATGTAGAAGAAAAATTTGGACCAATCACATCTTGGGTAAATTCTGCAGGAGTTTCAAAGATGTTACCATTTCTTGATTGTGATGAAGAACTTTGGGATCTTACGATGAATGTTAATTTAAAAGGAACATTTTTATGTTGTCAGGTAGCAATTGATAAAATGTTAAAAAATGGTGGAGGAACAATCCTTAATATGTCTTCTCTGTCAGGAAAAAAAGCGAGCTCATGGCAGACAATCTATTGTGCAAGTAAATTTGGAGTACAGGGATTAACACAGTCTATCGCAAAAGAATTTGCGTACAAGAATATTCGTGTAAATTCTATTTGTCCAGGAATTGTACATACGGAAATGTGGGATCGATTGAAATATGAATATGCGAAAAAACGTGATTTAGATCCAGAGGAAGTACTACCTTATTTTAAGAAAAACATTCCAATGCATAAATTGGTAGATCTTCAAGATGTGATTCAGGCAGCCATCTTTTTACTGACAGATTGTTCTTCTTATTTAACAGGTCAATCTATTAATTTAGTTGGTGGAGAGTGGATGGATTAATGAAAAAGACGTTGATTCTTTTAGCTGGATATCCAGGAACTGGAAAAAGTTATATGGCAAATATCATTATTAAAAACTTTCCAGAATTAAGATTATTGTCACCAGATGATATAAAAGAAAAATTTTGGGATAAATATGGGTTTGATACTTTAGAACAAAAAGAAGAATTAATTGTGAGAGCATGGAACACATACTATGATGAAATGGAACAAGATTTTTTACATGGGAAAAGTTTGATTTCTGATTATCCTTTTAGCTTAAAACAAAAACCAACATTGGAAAAGTTGACAAAACAATATGGATATCAGGTATGTACGATTCGTCTTATTGGACAGATTGAAGTTTTATTTGAAAGACAAAAACAAAGAGATTTGGATGATTCCAGACATTTAGGGCATATTTTAACAAGTTACCATAGATCAGATAGTAAAATAGAACGTAAAAATGCGGACAACCTTTTAGATTATACAGAATTTTATAAAAGATGTACGCAAAGAGGTTATGGCGAATTTGATTTGGGAGATACGATAGAAGTAGATGTCAGTGATTATGAGAAAATTGAATATCCAAAGATACTACAGTGGTTAGAAGACAGAGTGTGAAAAAACAGGGGAATTTTAATTCTCCTGTTTTTTGCTTCATTTAATCTCTCTATAATGGATTCTTTGTTGTGAGTAAATATAAAACAAGTTATAATAAAAAGGAAACATTGGTCGTAAGGCAAAATTAATAGGAGGATCCGAATGAATCAAACATTAAAGCTGCCAGTTGGAATTGAGAATTTTGAAGATATTCGCAAGCTAGGATTTTATTATATAGATAAGACAAAATTAATTGAACAGCTCTTACAAAATTGGGGAAAAGTAAATCTGTTTACACGACCACGTCGTTTTGGAAAGACACTCAATATGAGTATGTTACGTACTTTTTTTGAAATTGGTATAGATAAATCACTTTTTGAAGGCCTATATATTTCTAAAAATAAAGAATTATGTGATGAATATATGGGTAAGTATCCAGTAATCTTTCTGTCATTGAAAGGAATCGATGGATTAACTTTTGAAGAAGCGATTATTCGGATTACAACGATTATTAAAAATGAAGCACGAAGACACCATTATCTAAAAAATAGTGATAAATTAATAGAAGAAGAGATTAAGCAATTTCAGAGCCTTTTAGATGGAAAAGCTGATGATATAACAGATAGTATCAGACTATTATCAGAACTTTTGTGCAAACATTATGGGAAAAAGACGATTATCCTTATTGATGAATATGATGTTCCGCTAGATAAAGCTTTTCAGAAAGGCTATTATGATGAAATGGTTGAACTTATGAGAGGTCTTTTGGGGCAAGTACTAAAAACAAATGATTTTCTACAATTTGCAGTTTTGACAGGATGTCTTAGAATTTCGAAAGAAAGCATTTTCACCGGACTTAATAATTTTGAAGTTTTATCTATTCTCAATGTTCAGTATGATGAATGTTTTGGATTTACCGATACAGAAGTGAAAAAGATTCTTAGCGATTATAATTTATCAGATCATTACCTTCAGATTAGGGAGTGGTATGATGGTTATCGTTTCGGAAATACAGATATCTATTGCCCATGGGATGTGATTCGTTATTGTAAAAGTCTATGTGCGGATCCCGATGCATTACCAGAAGATTTTTGGTCTAATTCTAGTGGAAATGAAATTGTTCGCAGATTTATAGATAAGGCAGATATTCAGACAAAGAATGAGATTGAGCGTTTGATCAGTGGAGAGTGTATTGAAAAGGAAATTGTAGAGGAGCTTACCTATAATGAGTTGGATAAGAGTATAGAAAATTTGTGGAGTGTGCTTTTTACAACAGGATATCTAACACAACAGGGACGAACTCAAAATGGTAAATATCTTTTGTCGATACCAAATACAGAGATAAGAAATCTATTTACAAAAAAGATCAAAGAATGGTTTAGTGATGTTTCAAAAAATGATGGAAAAACACTAGAAATATTTTGTAATGCGTTTATAGAGAAAAAACCAGAAAAAATTGAACAGCTTTTTGGAGATTATCTATGGAATACGATCAGTATAAGAGATACAGCAATCGCAAAAGAGAAGAAAGAAAATTTTTATCATGGAATTTTACTCGGTCTTCTTGGATATAAGTCAAGCTGGCTGATAAAATCAAATGCAGAATCAGGAATCGGATACAGTGATATTCTGATAGAGGCTCCGGAGAATCGAACGGGAATCGTCATTGAATTAAAGTATGCCGAAGATGGAAATATGGATGCAGCGTGCAAGCAGGCTTTAAAACAGATTGAAGATAAAGACTATATTGCTAAATTGAAGCAAGATGGAATGCGAAATTTCATTAAATATGGTGTTGCTTGTTATAAGAAAGACTGTAAAGTCATGATTTATGAAGAATAAAAAACAACTGATGATGGGAGATATAAATATGGGGAAAGAAACATTTGAAGGAAAAAAAACTCATTGCACGATAGGAATAATTGGACATCGAGGTCATGGAAAAACGACTTTAACAGATGCAATTAAAAAAACTCTTACAACAAGAGAAGAGAGAAATATAAGCTTGACATCTAGCATTGAATATGGAGCTATCCTAGTAGTATCTGCAATAGATGGAATCATGTCACAAACAGCAGAACAGATCATGATTGCTCATCATATGGGAATGCAACATATCGTAGTATTTATGAATAAATGTGATATGGTAGATGATATGGAAATGCTGGAATTGGTAGAAATGGGGATTCGTGACCAGCTATATCAGTGCGGATTTGTTGGATCTGATATTCCGTTTATCTATGGATCTGCTTTAAAAGCACTTGAAGATCCAGATGGAGAATGGGGAGATAAGATCATGGAATTGATGGATGCGGTGGATAAATACATTCCAGATTCACAGTCTGAAATAGATCAAGCTTCCTCTATACATACAAAGTTTACAGCAGAAGTATACATGTTAGATATCAATGAAGGTGGACGAGACACAGGATACTTTGATGATGACCGTCTGCAGTTTTATTTCAAAACGACAGATGTAACAGGAGAGATTCAATTGCCAATAGAAATAGATATGGCTATGCCAGGGGAAACACTGGATATAACAATTGAATTAATTCAACCAATTAAGATAACAGAAGAAGAACCTTTTATCATTCGTGATGATGAATGTACGGTTGGATTGGGAAGAGTTGCTACGATCATCGAGTAATTCTTACACTATTCTTCATGGAGTAGTGTAAAAAAAGTAAAAATCAAAAAATAAATATCAGATCAAATAAAAATAGTGTCAAGATCAATAAAAATCTTGGCACTATTTTACGTTAGAAAAATCTATCGTATTTTGCAATCAATCAATTTTTAATATAAGGAACCATCACTTCCAGAATCTCAAGCACATGATCTCTCTGTGATGGATTAAGTTCAGCTGCAATTTCCATCAATTGATTATTGTGATGAGCCGGGGTATCAACATCAAATATTCTTTGCCCATCACCAAATAAAAGATAATCAGCAGATACATCCAATGCAGTAGTAAGAGAAGCAAAACTATGAATAGACATGGCTTTGCGTCCAGCTTCGATTTCATAGATATAATGCTGACTGACACCAGCTTTTTCAGCAAGCATTTCCTGTGTCAGATCTTGCCCTTTTCGGGTAAGTTTGATGCGTTTTCCTAATTCTTTTAAATCGATTTTCATAAAATACCTCCATAAAAAATAGTATTACCAGGAGTTATGAAAAACCACTATCCAACAGTGACAGTGACAACTATAAATATTGCTGACAGCAACATTGAATGTTATGATAGATAGGAAAATGAGAAAAAACGAGAAAGAAGGAGTCATGCAGAGAGAAAACGAGCGTATTATCTATCATTTGATGCATTTTGATGAGAAGGATAAGGAGTGGAGTGAGAGACCATATTTACTCTTGGAAGATATGGCAATTGTTTTTGATATTCTTGATCTGGATGATCGATCCATACAAAGAATCGATCATAAAAAGGCAAACAAAGAACAATGGACGGATCAGTTTTTATGGGAGAGTGCAAAGAAGAATACAAAACAGCTTCTGCCTGCTAAATTTGAGCCTGTATATAAAGATTTCCGAGGACATACCGAAGACAGACCGGTATTTATGGTGTCAAACAAAATACAGAGATATGGAGCAGGTGTGATTTGCTATGAAGATTTTTTGGATGATATTTCTAGAAAATATAATAAGAGTTTGTATCTTCTGCCAACCAGTATTCATGAAATGTTATTACTGTTTGATGACGGAGAAGATCAGGAAGAGGATTTATTGCATATACTAGAGAAGTCTGATCAGCAATTAAGCAAAGAAGAATTCCTGTCCGATAATATCTATTATTATGACAAATATATGGGAGAGTTGATCAGTTTATTTTAATGTTGAAGTTTTGGTACGAATAACGTATGATAAAGAAAACTGACCAAACAAAGAAAGGGGTAGAGCTCATGATACCAGGGATCGTAATCGGAGTGATCGTGCTTGTCATTGTGATATGGCTGATCAGTTCCTACAATGGATTTGTAACATTAAGAAATAAGACAGAAGAGGCATTTTCAGCAATCGATGTGTCATTAAAGAAGCGTTATGACTTGATTCCAAACTATGTAGAAACCGTCAAAGGTTATGCGAAACACGAATCAGAGACATTAGAGAAAGTCGTAGCCGCAAGAAATCAGGCGATGACAGCGACAAATATCGATGATAAGATCAAACAGGAAAATGCACTGTCAGGAGCACTGAAATCTTTATTTGCAGTGTCTGAAAGCTATCCAGAATTAAAAGCTAATGAGAACTTTAATAAATTGCAGGATCAGCTTCAGAGATTAGAAGAAGAGATCGCAGGTTCCAGAAGATATTATAATGGAGTTGTAAACCGCTATAATACCAAGACAGAGTTATTCCCAGGCAATATCATCGCAGGAATCTTTGGATTTAAGAGAAAACCATTATTTGAAGTTTCGAATGAATCTGAGCGTGAGAATGTACAAGTAAAATTCTAAGGAACGGACAGGGGGAAAGCACTATGAGAAAGTGGATCACCTGTACCATAATGGCAGTCATGATGGCTGCCATGATTTTTATGGGGACAGGAAACAATGTGTTTGCAAATGATGAAGTCACTTATGATTCTAATATGCAAACAAAGAAATTTGATGTAGATGTCAAAGTCGGAGAAGATGGAAGTTATACAGTAACAGAGAATATCAAAGTCAAGTTTGTCAATCCGAGGCATGGAATTTATCGTTATATTCCATACAAAGGGAAGGTGATAACAAGCGATAAAAATGGAAATCAGAAAAAACTACTTTATTATGCGGACTTTACACTGTTATCAAACGACAGTAAGACAGATGTAGATGAAGATTCTGACGGCAATAGTCAGGTGTTGAGGTTTGGTTCTGCGGATTATACCGTAAGTAAAGGAACTTATAGATTTACGTATCAACTGATCCCTAAATATCAGGGAGATACCTACGATTATTTGTACTACAATATTTTCCCAACACTCTGGAGAAATAAGATTCCGAAAGGAAGTACTTTTACAATTCATTTTCCAAAGAAAACAGATCTTAAGGGTGTAAATTTCTATTATGGACGTTATGGGGAATCAAAGTATGCAAAAGATGTGATCACTTTGAAATATGATGAGCAGAAGAACCAGATCAAAGGAACATTAAAGAAGACACTGCCATTTAAAAATGGATTAACATGCTACAGTGATCTGGGTGATGGATATTTTACAGCAAAACATGAGATCGTAGTGGATCGATGGATTTTGGGACTATCAATAGGAGTTCTTGTGATCACAGCAGTATTATTTGTTTTATTTGGACGTGATGAAAAGATCATCCCATCGATTCAATATCAGCCGCCACAAGGAATGGACAGTGCGGTTGTCGGATATGTTCTGGACGGTTCCGTGGATGATAAGGATGTTATTTCCTTGATCCTTTATTGGGCCGATAAGGGCTATCTGAAGATGAAAGAAAAAGGTCAAAAGGATATGGAATTTATCAAACTCAAAGATATTCCAGACTCAGAACCAAGATATCAGAAAACAATGTTTGAAGCTTTATTTAAGAACAGAAAAAAAGCAAAAGCTTCCTCTTTACAGTACAAATTTGCAGATACCGTGCAGGTAGTGAAAGATGATATCAAATATGATCATAAGAAAAATATTTATACAAAATCTTCGAAAGTTGCAAGGATCGTATCCTTTGTACTGTTGCAGCTTCCAATCTGTTTATTTGCATTTATTATGATGATATTTAGTCCAGATGGGATTCTAAATCTGATTATTCCATTGATGGCGTGGATATTGTATTTTATAGGAATGTTTCTTGCATGCCATAGTGTAGATAAATGGTATGCAATCTCAAAGGGAGCAAGAACGGGACTTCCGATCGCATCGGCAGTACTTTCTATTCTAGGATTTATTTTCTATGGATTATATTATTATGTGAAGATACAAAGAGGAGAATTATTTGATTTCTTCCATGTGTATCTTGTGATCGTTGCAGTATCATTTATCGGAGTGATCCTGACTGCATTTATGAAGAAGAGAACCCATCAATGTGTGGAATGGATGGGATATCTTGCAGGACTTCGTGATTTTATTGAAACTGCGGAATTAGACCGAATGAAGGTATTAGCAAAAGATCATCCAGACATGTTTTATCATATTCTGCCTTATTCCATGGTATTTGGGTTGTTTGATCTTTATGCAAAGAAACTGGATGCATTAAAACTTCCTGCGCCAGACTGGTATGTCTATGGCGGCAGTGATTCTTATTTCCATTATTATATGATGGGGCACTATATGGATCATGTGGTCTCTGAGAACCTGACAGTTGTAGAACCATCAGAATCTGGAGGAGTTGGAGAATTCTTTTCTGGAGGAGATGGAGGATTCTCAGGAGGCGGCTTCGGAGGCGGAGGAGGCGGTAGTTGGTGACCGCTTCATATAAACTATCTGGTGACGCGCTCTCGCTCGGATTCGCACGTAGCGGACACTAAATTCGACAGCGATGATAAATCATCACTGCTCATTAAGTGCCGACGGGCTCATACGGTCTCCAGATAGTTTATATGAAGCTTCTGAAGGTTGTTCCTGAGAAGTGATTGTTGATAGTTATTTCATAATCTAAATTCAATTGTGGATAATTTTCTCTTTATAGAAGTTTATATTTTCTTTAGAATTGTTTAGATTTAGAATATTGAATGGAGTGGGAATTTTGGTATACTTAAGACATAGTTTTTCATATATATTTTAATCCTCTCTTTTCATTAGATTGGGCTGCATAGAAGCAGCCCATTTTTTTTGCCACACTGGGATGATGTCCCTTGTGTAAAAAAATAGCTAAAATGTTACAAAAGTGTTTCATTCTTTTGATTTTCTGTTATACTAAAGAAAATTGAAAGTCAATTTGACGAGCTATTTGGTTAGGAGGTGTTTAACTGTTAAAATAATCTTATAAAAAATTATAAATATTATTCTATCAATAAATTTTCAAAAATATTAGGTGTATCGGCTCAAACATTAAGGAATTGGGATAAAAAGGGTAAACTTCATCCACATCACACTTCCAGTAATGGATATAGATATTATTCGCATGAGCAATTAAATCAAGTTATGAATGTAAAACTTAATTTAGATAGAATTGTAATAGGTTATTGCAGAGTTTCAAGTAATAAACAAAAAGATGATCTGGAACGACAAATAGAGAATATGAAATTGTATCTTACTGCACAGGGCAAACGTGCCAATAAAGCAAGAAAACTTGTAAAAGAACTGATAGATGATGGTGGTGAAGAAGATGATAAAAACAATTCGAGTCATGCTGATCCCAAATAATAAACAGAATAGATAAACTGGATCAGACTTGCGGAAAAGAATCGGATACCTACGGATTGTAACTATAGTGATCCCCGTATTAGATATGATGGGATCAACTGGTGGATCACAGTAGGCATTGAATA
>ERZ837590.1138-NODE-1138-length-15305-cov-4.325115_pt1 | contig 15305 bp, 28 predicted proteins | sample MGYA00519573_ERZ837590 | MGnify/ENA primary metagenome ERZ837590 (study PRJEB31850, sample SAMEA3708820) | human gut metagenome | biome: human gut; feature: human-associated habitat; material: faeces | place: China | collected 2014 ... | reverse complement strand
GCGCCGCAAATGAGCGGCGCTGTATTTGGCGTGGGGCGAAGGATTTGACCTTTACGTCGCAACGGCCCGATTTTGGGTATAAAAAGAACACCCCTTGCCAGGGTGCTCGGAAAATGATATAATTCAGGTGTTCTAAGTCTGATTTATATCTTCCGGAGCATCCGGCAAGAGAAAATCTATGTAAAGCCGTTCGGTGTTACCAGCACCGGGCGGTTTTACATTTTATGGAAGTTTAAAGAGTTATAGTAGATCGCTGATCCGGATCGTCAAGCCATCGTAAATTCCAACAGGAATCTCCTGGCTGAACGTGTAAATTGCTGGAGCTGCATCGTCTTCATAATGGTACACGGTGGTTCTTTCCTTGGCAGGATCCACGATCCAGTATTCCCGGACGCCGGCCTGGGAATAGATCGTGTTCTTCAGGCCATAGTCCATTTTGCGGCTGGCCGGAGAGACAATCTCGAAAATAAGGTCCGGAGCTCCGGAGCATCCGCGGTCGGTCAGCTTATTTGGATCGCAGATCACAGAGATATCCGGTTCCACCCAGTCCTTGTCATCGGCATCGAGATTGACGGCGAAGGGGGCAGGGTATACCTCGCAGGATCCGTGGTGATCAGTAATGTACTGATTAAAGAGAGCTGTCAGTTTGCTCACGAGTTTCTGGTGGATCCGGCTCGGTGGAGCCATATTGTAGAATTTGCCGTTGATCAGCTCGGCGCGTTTTTCTTCCGGTAAGTTCCAGTAGTCTTCGGATGTGTGATAATCTTTTAATAATGGCATAAAAACACTCCTTTCTGTGTAGGATAAAAGAAAAACTCCCTCTTTCCATCAAGTGGTAAGAGGGAGTTTTGCTAGTCATCTCTACAACGAACATTTCTGTTAGAAATCATCTTACCACGATATGACATTTTTATCAATTAAAATTTTTATATTTTCTCCACCACGGCTCGAACATGATCGCATAGCCGTCATTGCTAATGCCATGCAGGTCCCTTGTGTCCTTCCCAAATACGATCCACCACTTCTTTATTTGGGAGAACATATTTATTCTCTATTATTGACAGTATCTTATCATAAGTTTCCCATAGCTCCGTGAAAGATGTCTCTTCGATAACAAAGGAAGCATTCCCCAGTTTGATTTTATCCCCATTCATAGAGCCCCATTGAATTTGAAACCAACTATGATATTCAGAAGTAGAATACCACGGTTCACGGTACTTTTGATCTTCAGAAGTTAATTTTTCATCCATATGTTCCAGATTATTTCGAATATGCTTGGCGTTCATCCTGTCTCCGGAGTGAGAAAGTGATCGCGCAGCGTTCTCCTCACCAAGCAGGCTCAACAGCTTTATTGATAAAGAATATGCCTTGTCAATTGAAATAAACAAAAAATGCAAATCACCAAACATAATATTCAACGTATCGTTCAATTCCCAAGTATACGATGGAAGAGAAAGCGATTTCTCACGATTATCCTTGACACGTGTGTATTGGTTAGTGATAAGATTAAGGTAGTTCTCTAAAAAGCAAAAGCAGTTTGCAATCTGATATCGGACACGGGCATCCGGATCATCATCAGTGAGTGGTTCAATGTATAAATATATGTTAAAATAGTTATGAAAAATCCTCATCTTGTTATCCTCGAAAGGTGGTATATCAATGAACGGATTCAGTGAAAATATGCAACCAGGTAACGAGCTGGAAGCCAATTTTTCATTTACTGATCGTGATGGTAAACAAATAAATGGGACCTATTCAAAAGAAGATCTTACGACACTCTTAGAATATTTAGGTGACTATTTATGGGATCTTCATCCGGTTAATGCGTCTCCAGATCCATTAGGCGGGATCGTAGATACTTCGCAGCCTGTTACAATCACAATCATGCGCCATGGGCCCCGATAAGGGGCTCTTTTTTATGTGCAAGGTTATATCTTTTCTATTACTGCTAAATGTGGCTCAAACATGATCACATATCCATCCAGCTCTGTGTAGCAGCCGTATTTTTCCCGATAGCATTCCAAGGCTTCTTAAAACAAATTAGAGATGGATTAATTGAACGGCAATCCTTCATCTTCGGGGAAACCGGTGTCTACATCGTCAGGAATGTCCAAAATATCATCAGGAATATCTTCACAGGAGAAGGAATATTGCTGATTCCAAGCTTTTAGTAAATGAGCTTTAAAAAAAGTAGTTGGTGCACCACAATGAATACAGTAACGGGCATTGGCAGCAGCTAACTGACCACAGGAGTCATAGTGATCCCCGATATTTGTACATTGATTGACTAGGTACGTACCGCAAATATGGCAGTAGTTCCCATTAGGTGAAATTTCTTCATTGTCACAAACGGGACAGCGAATAGCTTTACTGTTTTGATCTAAAACGATTTTGGTTGTGTATTTCATTTTACCATCTCCCCATTGTAATGTGTTGTTTCCACATATAGGACAATATTTCCCACTGCTTTGAATTATAGAAGCACCGCAAGTTAGGCAGTGTTTTTTATAAATAAAATTGTAATAGTAGTGGAATAGTGGTTTATCATAATCATCATTTCCATTTATTTGTTTTATCCATTGCTTGTAATCTCGAAAACGATTTTTAGCAGCAGGACCTGATATTTGGCAAAGGTCTTTTAATTGTTTTTCGGTTGTGACTTTGAATGCATATAGGACAACGTGAGGGACTAAAAGAAGTTGGGCAAAGTAATCAGCTTCAGCCTCTATATAATTGTAAACATTGGTAGCTAATCCACTACGAAAAAGTTTATGAAGTTTACATAACTCATGGTGCTTAAGAATAACATGACCTAATTCATGAGCCAAGTTCCAGCGGACACGGTTAGAATTAACAATATTTGGTGCCATATCATTGTAATAAATACAGTAGCGATCTTGTGTTTTATTCCACACCGCATATGAATCGGCTGTCTCGGAATCAACAATTAATTCGTTGTAGGTTATATGATACTTACGGATTTGGCTACTATAAGTGATTAATTTGATATAAGGTATGGAACGTATGAGATTTCCTATTTTAACTGGAACGAATGGCTGTCCATATTCTTCAAGAACAGATATTACGCAGCTTTTAATTTCAGCCCTGCGATTATTCGATATTTCCAGAATTATCATCCTCCCAATTATACTCATCAAAATTAGCTTTTAGTATATTCATTAACTTGGTTTTTTCCTTGTCGGACATCTTGTTTCGTTCCCGTTGAATAATAGCTAAATCTGCGTCTGTATTAGATGCACTATTACTTTTAGAAGGAAGTGTTTCATATGAAGTCCATCCCATTATATAAGCAGGAGAGACGTGCAATATTTTTGCAGCCTCTTCAATTTTGTCAGAAGGTATGTTGGTAATAATATCATTTTCATATTTATAAAGATTTTGCTTCGATATATTAAGCTTGGTAGCAAAATCGACTTGGCTCATGCCTGATTTTTCACGTAATTGTTTTAAGCGCTCACCGATTGTCATTTGATCTCCTCCTTTAAAGTAACTTAATAATAGCACAAAAATGTTATAAAAGCAATAAAAAATATCTTGACAAGTTACAGAAATGTGCTATCATAGAAGTATCTTAAAAAGTTACCAAGGAGGTGATTTGCGGTGATAAAAACAGATGAGTTAAGAGGGATTATTGCGAAAAATGGTCTTTCTCAGTCAGATGTAGCTTTAAAAATTGGGATAACTCCAAAAACATTTTATGAAAAAATGAAAATCGGGATATTTGGAAGCGATGAGATTCAGATAATGATAGATGAGCTTCATATTGATGATCCAGCATCTATTTTTTTTGCAAAATAGTAACTTTAAAAGATACTGAGGAGTGATAATATGAATCCCCAATTTATGAATGCCCCGGAGCGGGAAGCATACCGCAGGGGCTACGAGAGAGGCAAACAGGAAGGTTTGCAGAAAGCAGCAATGCTCATTCAGCTGGTCGCAACAGACAGCAGTGTGTTTAAGGAGAGAATTCTCCAGAATAGCAAGGAAGCAGTTGAACTGAGAAAAATCTTTACAGAAAGAGGTGAATAACGTGAATGAATTAACCAGAACCACCATCACATCGATGGAAGCCGCAGGGTGGTGTGGAAAGAGACATACGGATTTATTGCGTGACATTCGTAAGTATGTACAGCAGTTAGGTGAAAGCAAAATTGCGTTTACCGATTTTTTCAAGGAATCTACATATATTACGGATCAGAATAAAACGCTTCCGTGCTTCCTGGTCACAAAAAAGGGGTGCGAATTTATCGCTCACAAGATGACTGGTCAGAAAGGAACGGAATTTACGGCTCGGTATATTAACCGTTTCCATGAAATGGAAGGGACACCACAGCGTTTACTTACGGAGCATCCTGGTGAAGTAGCAAAGCTGATCCAGGCGTTGGCAAGCAGAATGGATAAACAGGGTAGCGCTCCATACAAATCAGCTGAGATGGCCTCTCTTATCTGTGAGCAGTACGGAATCCGTCTTCCAACAGATTTTGTAAAAATTCCAGAGTATGAGCAGTTGTCGTTGTTTGCAATAGAAAATGAAAAAAGAGAGTAAATCTCATATAAAACGTGGAAGGGGTGAGTAACATGACTGATTTAATCAAAGTTACATATGGAACTGGAGAGCCGACTGTGTCGGCAAGAGACTTATATGATTTATTATCACAGGAAGATGGAGCCAAAGGAACAGAACGTTTTAGCAAATTGAAGGTTCAGTTTAAACAGGGTGACACCTGGGTGTTGTATGCAAAGTATCAGGGAAATGGATATTTGAAATTTAAAACACATAATTACGCAGATTTCAATGGAGTTCAGCATGCAAAGGAACATGCCTACTGGACACAAAAGGGACGTTTGTTTTTGTATGACTTGTTAAAACAGAACGACATTCTGCCGTTGATGGAGAATTAGAATGCTGTTGGAGCAGGGGGAGGTGAGACCGATGACAACCATCTGGTTCCAGATGTTAGGAAAAATAAGAAGGGACTTAACCGAGCGGAAAGTTCCGGAAGAGGAACAGACAGAAATCATCCAGAGGTTGAAGACAGTTTCTCTAAAAAATATAAACCTGCGCGGGAATATGCTTAACCTGAAGGAAAAGCATATTGCCACCGTGCAGGGGTACTACCAGGAGATCCTGAAAGAATATGTTACTCAGGTTTGATTTTTGCCAGTTCGGCTTTTAACTCGTTGATGTCGAGGCATAAGGTACATATCTTTTTCGGTTTTTCGTTATGATCCAGTGTCATAACATCTGCAAATACCAAGTTGAGTTCCTTATCGTAGGTGTCAGAAAATTGTAACCAACGATCGCTGACATTACAAGGAACATATCCGGTGCCATGGATGTTATGTTCACGTTCAGATCGAGAAACAGGGATCCTTATTATCTTAGATTTCATACCATTGTACCTTCTTTCTATACTTGGCTCTGGCAGGAGCCTGTAAAAGGAGTATAACGCAATGGAGATGTGGAAGCAAGAATACGAACGAGGAAGGGGGGGAGAGTATGCCAAAATTAAAACCAAGTATGCAGGAAGAACGGAACAGGATCGTTCGTGCATGTATTGCGGGGAATAAGGAGCGGATGGCGATCGATGATGCCGCTCTGGCTATTAAGGTCGGGGTGACGAAGAAAACGATTCAGAATAAGTATCACCGGCCGGAGACGTATTCTCTGGATGAGATGCAGAAAATCGCAACTGTATTAAAATTCACTCCGATCCAGGCAGCATCTGTGCTCCTGGGCCGGGAACTTACGTCAAAAGAAATCAAGGAATTTATCCTGCTGTGAGAGGAGGTGAAACAGATGTATGAGATCAATAAAAGGACGGCAGGCACTCTGTCAGTACTGCGGCCAGGTCTGGAATGTATCCCGGTTCGCAGTGATCCGAGACGAGTATCGGTGTCCAAAATGTACGAAGAGGATCCGGAACTCGAGGAGTCCTACGACCAGGACAAGCAGCAGCCAACACTGTTTGAGGTGATGGAAAAGATCTGTCGCATTGTTGAGTGTGTGACTTGCGGCGGCATGATATACGTTCTGGCGCGCATGGCTGGAATCGAATAAAAAGATCCCCATAGCGGAGCGGCAACTCCGAGGGGATCGCGTAAAAAGTTTACACCTCTATTTTAGAGGAGAAAGAGGAGAAAAGCAATGAAAAAATTGGTCAGAGTTTCAACGGATCTGCAGGTGACGATCCACGATTATCCGGAAGGATCTTATCAGATGCAGAATAAAGCTCTGAGGAAGCTGATTGGAAAAGATTGTGATTTGTACGAATCGGTTAGCCCAAAAAGGCTTTATTCAAAAGTGAAGGTCAGTAAGAAAATGGAAAAAGAAGGTCATCGCATGGTTATGTTGGTCGATGAAGAAGGACTGTTGAAGTCTTTAGAGTCGAACATCCTTGGCAGCTGGCTGTATGAAACGGATAAGCACGGATATCCGATTGCCGGGAATGTACTCTTTGTAGGAACCAAATATACGGGTATGGGGATTGACTTCTGCGGAATTTCGGAAGATGCAGCAGAATCTTTGAAGAAGGAATTTGAAGAGCAGATTGCAAAGGGGAAAGCCTGATGCCTACCGAGAAGTACATACTCCCCGACCGGGCCGCATGGCTTGACGCAAGGAAGAACCACATCGGCGGATCGGATGCCGCAGCATGTGTTGGGAGGAGCCCGCACAAGGATAACGTGCAGCTCTGGGAAGAGAAGATGGGTCTGGTACTTCCGGAAGATATTTCTGATAAGGAATATGTCCGGTACGGCACTGAGGCGGAGAAGTATCTCCGTGGACTCTTTGCCCTGGACTTCCCAGAATACCAGGTTCTTTATGACGAGAACAACATGTTCCTGAATCCGGACTTCCCGTGGATGCATGCATCTCTTGACGGGGAACTGATGGACAGGCAGGGGCGGCATGGAATCCTGGAGATCAAGACAACGAACATTTTACAAAGCTCCCAGAGGAGAAACTGGGAGGGTAGGATCCCGGACAACTATTACTGCCAGGTGCTTCACTATCTGGCAGTGACGGAATATGATTTCGCAGTGCTGAAAGCACAGCTCAAGAGCGAGTGGGGCGGAGAGCTGCATATCGAAGTCCGGCATTATTTTATCGATCGGAAGGAAGTTGAGGAGGACATCCGGGAGCTGCTTGACGCAGAGCAGAGGTTCTGGGACTGCGTGGTCACAGGCCGACGTCCGGATCTGATCCTTCCGGCAATATAAGGAGGATATAGAGTGGAATTAAAGATTTATAACCCGGTGGAAGACGGGTTTATCAAGAAAATCGACTGGAACTATGAGGATCTGAAGGCGGAGATCGAGACCAGGACTGCGGAATATGCGGCATCGGTCTACAATGATGATTCAATCAAGAATGCCAAGGATGACCGGGCAAAGCTTAATAAGCTTAAGGATGCCCTGGAGGGGAAACGGTCATCGGTCCGGAAACAGATGCTGGAACCTTATGAGATATTCAGCTCAGAGATCAAGTCTCTGACGGTTCTGATCGATAAGGCGATCAGCAACATCGATGGTCAGGTAAAAGACTACGAAAGCCGCCAGCGCAAGATGAAGGAAGCGAAGATCCGCGAGTTCTATGATGCGAACATCTTTGACCTGGAGAAGTATCTTCCGTTTGAGCGTGTGATCAAGCCGTCATATCTGAATGTATCGACATCGATGAAGTCGATCAAGGAAGAGATCTCAGCAATGATCCAGAGGGTGTCTGAGGGCATTGCGCTCCTCAACGATACGGACAGCCCATATGTGGTCGACATGAAAGCAGAGTTCTTAAAGACTTATGACATCGGCGCGGCCCTGGCGGTAAAGAACAGGTTGGAGGCGGCAGAACGCAAAAGACAGGAGTATGAAGCGGAGCGCGCCAGACAGAAGGAAGAGCGGGAGGCAAAGGAGAAAGCAGAGACAGAGAAGCTGATTCAGGCCGGGAAGAAGGAAGAAGCAGCGCCGGAGCAGAAGCCGGCCACGCAGGAAGCTCCGAAAACAGCGGTGGAACAGAAGACAGTTCCGGAAGAAGAACCGGTATGCGCCCTGGATTTCCGCGTATATGTGACAAAATCTCAGATGGAGAAATTAAAGAAGTTCTTAAATGATTCCGGGATCCGGTTCGAGCCGGTACCAAGACAATAAGGAGGAAATGAGCAATGGCAGTAGGAAATAGCTTAACAGCAAAGAAACAGAATTCAGATCGGGTGGAGTTTGAAGTAGCAGGGGAAAAGATCACGCTGACCCCGCAGATCGTCCGTGATTACCTGGTCAGCGGCGATAAGGATCGTGTCTCCATGCAGGAGGTTGTGATGTTCATCAACCTCTGCAAGTATGCCGGACTGAATCCATGGTTAAAAGAAGCGTACTGCATCAAGTACGGGAATGAGCCGGCAACAATGGTGGTTGGTAAGGAAGCGTTCATGAAACGCGCAGAGAAAACTCCTGGCTTTGACGGCTTCGAAGCGGGAGTGATCGTCTTATCCGGTGAGGAGCTGATCTACCGGAAGGGAACCTTAAAACTTCCGGAGGAAACGCTTGTGGGCGGCTATGCGGAAGTATACCGGAAGGACCGTTCCCATTCGTACCGCAGCGAGGTGTCTTTCGAAGAGTACGCAGCCAGAAAGAAGGATGGCACGTTAAACAGCCAGTGGTCGAAGAAGCCGGCCACAATGATCCGGAAGGTTGCACTGGTGCAGGCGCTGCGTGAAGCATTCCCGGAAAACTTCTCTGGACTTTACAGTGAGGAAGAGGCTGGAACGGAAGAGACTGCGTTCCTTACCCCGCCGGACGTATCTGTAGCAGCAGAACCGCAGGCCGCAATCCCGGCCCAGGAACAGCCGGTAACTCCGCCGCTGGTACAGAAACCAGCGCAGCAGGCAGAAAACGCGCAGATGGACATGGCATCGGCGTTCTTTGGGAACTAATAAGTTCAGCCAGAGAGGGGAGGTGAGTACATAAATGGCAAAGATTACATTTGATACGATTGCGGGTGGAGAACTGGCAGAACGTTTTAAGGTTGCTTTGGCTCAGATCGGCAGGAATATCATGGATCCAAACATGGATTCGGATGCGGCAAGAGGAATGACGATCAACTTGAAATTTAAGCCAAACGATGCAGGCGGCATCAATGTGGAATTTGATGTTAAGACAAAACTTGCAGGATTCCGCAAAGGAAAATCCCTGTTCCTGATTGGACAGGATGCACGGACCGGTCGGATCGAAATGTCGGAACATAATAACAACCGTCCGCAGGTTGCGGTATTTAACCCGGTGGAGCATGAAGAGAAGGACAAACCATTTGATCCGGAGACAGGGGAAATCCTGGAAGAGGAAGCAAGAGGTCCCATTGATTTAAGAGCATGAGAGGAGAAATGAAATGTTAAGAGAAGCATTATCGTACATTGTAGGTCTTGGAAATAACGCAGAGAAAGTGCAGGTCCTGGAGATCTGCGGTGAAACATATGCGAATAAACACCTGGAACGTTATGGAGCACCGAAGAGAGCCTGCGCTATTGAGGCGTCATCCCTGTCAGCACTGGTTGATTACATCAAAGAGTGCTCGGATGAGTTCCCTGATCGCCAGATGATCATCTGGATTGAGAATCCGGAGGAGGTAAACCTTGTTTCTGCCTTAGACAGTGAAAGAAAAAGAGAATGCCTGTTCTCCTGCAAGGCAGAGATCTCGAAATTCCGTTTTGATAACTGGTATGATCAGGAGCGTTTCATGATCGAGATCCAGTCCAATTTTGTTCCGAGTTCGGACCGTGACGTTCTGATCAAGTTCGCGGGAAATGTGGAGCAGAAGAACAGTGCAACATTCTCGGACGATGGAAAGACTCAGGTCGCTACGATGAACGTTGGAGTTGCGTCAAAGTCGGATGTGATCGTACCGAATCCGGTTCTCCTGGCACCGTACCGCACCTTCCAGGAAATCGAACAGCCTTTCTCGAACTTTGTGTTCCGGATGGCGGACAAACAGACTCCGGCCTTCTCCCTGATCGAAGCGGAGGGCGGCGTCTGGAAGAACGAAGCAGTGAGCCGCATTAAGGAATATTTCAAGAAAGCGCTTGCGGATATGCCGGAGGAGATCCAGAACCGGATCGTGATCATCGGATAAAAAATGTAAACAGGCGGCCATCCCTCTTTCTGATATATGTCACAGGAATCCCGGTGCTCCGGCCGCCGGCATCGGGAAATGAAGGAGCAAGGATGAACAGCAGACAGAAAGGCGCCTGCGGAGAGCGGGAGCTTGCGAAGATCTTCCGGGAACATGGATATGACGCAAGACGCGGACAGCAGTATTGCGGAGCGTCCGGAGATGCCGACGTGATCGGTCTTCCAGGGATCCATGTGGAATGTAAGCGAGTTGAGAAGTTAAACCTTCTGGACGCAGTCGGACAGTCTGTGAGAGACGCAAGGGATGATGAGCTCCCGGCGGTCTTTCACCGGCGTGACAGGTCGGAATGGCTTGTGACCATGCGCATGGAAGACTGGTTTACCCTCTTTCTGGAGTGGGAAGCCGGACAGGATCTAAAAGAGAAAGCAGAAAGGTAGGTGACTGCCTTTATGAATTATATTGCCCAGATCAATGCGTTCTGGGATTCGGCCACAACAAATCCGTTGTCTACAGGGCAGGTGTCGTTATACTTTGCGTTATTGCATGTATGCAACAGGAGCAACTGGACAGAGTGGTTTGCAGCGCCGAATCAGGTGCTCTCGGTACTGACGGGATTATCGAGGTCAGGAATACTGAAAGCGAGAAACGAATTGAAGCAGAGAGGGCTCATTGACTTTCAGGAAAAAGCAACAAAAGCGACCAGATATAAGATCACTATAGCAAATAGTACGCAAGTTAGTACGCAAATTGGTGTGCAAAACAGTACGCAAGATGGTGTGCAAGTTGGTATGCAAATTAGTGACACATTATATAAACATAAACAGAAACAAAACATAAAGAATACTGCTACCGCAGTACAAGAAATGCCAGAGCTTTTTGAAGAACAGATTGCCGCGATTCGAGAATTTTATGATTCCGTTTGTGGGTCGTATCCCCGCCCGGTGAAGCTGTCTGAAGCGAGAAAAGAGGAGATCCGTGCCAGACTGAGGGACGGTTATACCGTCGAGGACTTCCGGAAACTCTTTGAACTGGCAGAAGCAAGCGATTTCCTGAAGGGGAACAATAACCGGAGCTGGTCAGCAACGTTTGACTGGCTGATCGCTGATGCCAATATGGCGAAGGTTCTGGCCGGAAATTATGCAAACCGGACCGTCAGCGAAAAAAACACGAAGAAGTCAGCAAGCCGTTTCTCAAACTTCCAGGAACGGCAGTATGACTATGAGTCAATGCTTTTCCAGGAGCGCAGGGAAAAGGTAAAGGAGCAGGAAGATGGACGAGAAGGAGAAAACAGGGGCGCCGGAAGAGACCAGGATTCCGGAGAAAAAATATTACCTGGATGTGAACCTTGAGGAGGCGGAGACCAACATTCACGCCTGCCTGAGGGATGCGGCCAGAAACGTGATCGCAGTTGGGTTCTATCTCAAGCGGATCCGGGACAGGGAGCTGTACCAGGATGCCGGATATAAAAATATCTGGGATTATGCCGCAGCTACCTTTGGATTCAGCAAATCCACGGCCAGCCGGTACATGGCGAGAAACGACCGCTTCTCCGTGGATGGAAACAGCCCGAAGCTGGCTGAGCAGTACCGGGATTACAGCAAAGCGCAGCTGCAGGAGATGTTAAGTCTCGATGCGGATCAGCTTGAGGATGTGACGCCAGGCATGACGGTGCGTGAGATCCGGGAACTGAAGAGACCGAAGGAGCTGCCGTATTATGATATTCCGGGGCAGCTCAATATCTCGGATTTCCCGGGGATGGACGATGCTGTGGATGATCCGGATGAGACCGATGCAGTGGTGGCCGCAGAGGAAACGGAGGAGCTGATCCAGGCGAGGGGAAGTTTTTCGGTGACTGCGGAGGATCTGATTGAGGACGAGACGGAATGTGTTGCGACGTCGCAACAGAAAGAACCGACGGCGCTGCCAAATGGTAGTGAAGCTGCTGCCGAAAAGCAGCAGGAGGAATGCGCCAATGTCGAGATCGAGAAAATACATAATGCGCAGGAAGAACCTGAGAAACAAGAACTGATTGAGTATGATCAGGAGATATTAGACGGCATGATCAGGGAAGTACGGCAGAAACTGTATATCATGAAAGAATATTGGATCAAGTCTCAGCCGCAGTATTATACAAAACACAGAATGATGCTCCGGGCCTATGAGCTGTTGATGAAGGCGGGAAGCTGATATGGAGAAGAGTGGAAAACACAGGTACACCTTGAGAGATATTCAAACTGGAGAGATCATATGCGCGGATCTTACAGCCGGTGAGGTATACCGCATTACAGGAATCCCGTCTCAACAGGTCAATAAATACTGGCAGAGAGGGACGATCCGTGACAGCATATGGAAAGTGGACTTGTATGAAGAAGGTGATGAAGGCATTTGGACACCTGAACTTTGTATGCGTTGGGATTGTATTCGGAAGATGGTCCTGGGCGGCCTGAAGCATGGTAAAGGCATATACGAGGAAAAGATAGCGAGGTGGAGAAATCGTGCCAGCAAGGAAACGTAGCACAGAACTTAGCTGGACGGAGGTCTGCGCCCGATATATGCAGGAACGAACCTTTGTCCGGATCTGAGCCAACGAGGAGGTGATATCACGAATGCAAAGTAAGCAGGGCAGTCTTAGAAACATGAAATTAAGCGATTATAACATATCGCGAGCAAAATACAACGAACTAAAATATTTCTGCATCCAGTATGCTGAGAAAAAGCAGAAGCTTGAGAGCACTTATGGACTGAGAGCAACTGTGAATGACGGAATGCCGAAGGGAAATTTATCTGGGGATACGACGGCACAGGAAGCAATTCGCAATGTAATGCTTCAAGAGGATTTAAGGCTGATAGAAGAGACAGCTAAGAAAGCAGCTCCCTCGATCCACAAGTGGATTTTAAAGAACGTGACTGAAGGAACGCCATATGAGTGGATGGATGTTCCGATAGGGCGCAGACAGTTTTATGAATACCGGAGATATTTTTTCTATCTGCTGGCGCAGAAAAGATAGTTTATAAAAATTTTATAATTATTGTATTGGTGTGAATATGCAAAATTGAATAGACTAATCAGAAAAATTGAATATCTGTTACTACCGTTTATATCTTTCACTATTTGTTACTATCTTTCGTATTTTGCTTTGATATTTCCAAAACGGAAAGATCTAATTTTAGAAATTGCAGTGAAGTATGTAATTGTATAGACAATTCAGCTGGTTTACATTTAAGGGTGACTGTGATATGTTGTGAAAAAGCCACCTACTCAGTGGTGGGTGGCTTATTGATGAAAAAGTTTTTGAGTTAAATAAGTGACATAGTCAGAGGTTTCAAGGACCAATCGCTTTAATTGGCTGACGGTAACAATAACGGAATTTTTGGTTTTGTTGTTTTCGATATCACAAATCGTAAACGTTCCATCTGGATTTTCATTAAGTTCGAATCCAGACAGAGTTAGTAGATATTCAGCAGTGTTTGTTGCCATACTTCCAGTTTCACCGTATATCAAATACGAAACAGACACATCGAGTACATCAGCAATACGCTTTAGAGTATCGTGATTAGGTTCTCGATTATTGTTTTCATAGTTTGAATAAGTCGAATATGGAATTCCCAATGCTTCGGCAACAGCTCGTTGAGATATTTTTTTATCCATTCTGATACGCTTGATGCGTGTTCCAATTTTTATGATTTCGTTTAGACTCATAATATTCACCTCTGAATATATTTTAGCATAAAATATTCAAATTTGCAAACATACACTTGACATATTCAATATTGAATATTATAATTCGCATATATTCGATAGCGAATAGAATGGAGGCGAGACAATGAAGCGAGTAGGAATTATCATGGATGACGAACTTCACAAGCAGTTAAAGTATCTGGCGGTAAACGAAGGCAGAACAGTGACTGACATTATCGTAGCGCTTGTGAAAACAGAAATTGAAACAAAAAAAGAGCAGTCACGCTGAGTTTGGCGACCTACGTGATTGCTCCAAAACCGAAACCTGTAAACCCAGGAATCACTTTGTATTGTAAGTGATTCCGCCAGAAATTGCAAGGAGGAAATTGCAATGCAGAATTTAATGATTTTTGAAGGACACAATGTAGAGGTATTTGAACTGAATGGACAGGTATTATTTAATCCGTATCACGTAGGAGCTTGCCTGGAGTTGGGTAACAGTGCAGTGAAAATGGCTGTTGCAAAAATGAATGAGAAGCAGGTTGTTAAGCTGACAAATTCTAAAGTCAATAAAGTTGACTTTAGAAAATTACATAACACAGGCGAGAATTTTCTCACCGAAAGCGGCGTTTATAAGCTGGTATTCAAGAGCCACAAGCCAAATGCAGAAGCTTTCACAGACTGGATCGCAGATGAGGTTCTCCCGAATCTTCGTAAGACTGGTTCTTACGAGATGCCAAAACAGGACAAGCCGAAGAAAGAGAAACTGCCTTCCGTAAACATGATGGTGAAGAACATCAAGGAAGCCTTACATGATGCTGGAGTAGATTCTAAGTACATAGCTGCTGAGGTGGTGCGGATCTATTCCGACTCCGGCTATCCGGTAAAGACAAAATTGATTTCTGATGTTCCAGAGCTTTGGGACTGCACCAGTATCGCAAAGAATCTGGGAATATATTCGGAGAATGGCAGACCGCATGATAAGGCTGTCAGCGCAATCATCCAGAAACTGGATCTCTTCACAGACGAGATTGTGAGAACTGCATACAGCCGAAATGGGCATGACGGCGTCACGGTCCAGTATAAAGGCAGCGTCCTGGAAAAGGTCAGAGAATGGCTGATCGAGAATGATTACCCGACCGTAATTAAGCTGGAGCTTTCCAATGGCAACAGCAATAAATGCAAGGTTGTTTACGGGGAGGTGGCATGATGAACATTCAGGAGGAATTAAGAATCTCTAATTATCAGCCAGTCTCATTCTTAAAAGGTTCAGAGATGGGAGACTTATATGAGGCAATGGTAGAATATTGGCGATTAAAAGGAGCCGATGCAAGCGGAGCATTTGCAGCATCATTGTTTTATAACTTAGGACGCACCCATGGAATTCGCGATGAGCGGGCAAGGAAAAAGAAAGAGATGTAAAAAGTGGGTAACTACGAGGGGGTACTTTCGTGATATTATGGTATCGTGCTTGAAGCCAAG
>ERZ837590.1115-NODE-1115-length-15720-cov-6.632557_pt1 | contig 15720 bp, 14 predicted proteins | sample MGYA00519573_ERZ837590 | MGnify/ENA primary metagenome ERZ837590 (study PRJEB31850, sample SAMEA3708820) | human gut metagenome | biome: human gut; feature: human-associated habitat; material: faeces | place: China | collected 2014 ... | reverse complement strand
GGGGGGATTTTCTCCCCTACCCAGTTACATATATCAGTTCATTATAAAAAGCTTAAATTTTTGTCTTGACAACTGAACCACTATACTTACAAATCTCTTGTTCAGAAATGAGTTCTTTCCAAAAAAGCGTATGGATTTAAAACTTCCATACGCCTTTTTATATTCTGCTCTTCAAATTGTCTAAAAGTTGACTAAAAATATATCACCGTTCATACGATGCAATAATTTCTTTGCTATCTGCTGTTTTATAATCAATTGTTCCCAAATTACCAATCAAATCAAATGTCATATCTGCATTAACCTGCAATTCATCTTCAAGCTTGACTGCAGACGGCTCATCTTTTAGAAAAACTGTTAATCCATAAGGCTCTGTTTCAGACTGTATCTCTATACTGTCATATGAGTATCCCTCAGGATACTCTTGACCACTTACAATATTTATAACATTTGAAGAATCTCCTACATAATCTGTCTTATACTTCGACAGATCCGGAATTTCGTATAATTTTTCTTTTTTTCCGCACGCCGAAATCAACATTGTTGATACGGCAACTAACATAATTGCAAGTACTTTTTTCTTCATAGAAACACCTCCCGAAATCTTTATTCAACACTTTTCTCTTTTCTTTCGTTGTTTCAATTCAAACATTCGCTGCTCTTCTGCCATATTACGAATACCATTTACAGCTCTGACCCATTCCATCTGGTCACAAGCTTTCATTTCTTCCGTAATACCTTGCTTTTCCATCGTCTGACGCATCATTCCATATTTCCCATAATGCGGTTCTTTATCTGTACTAACAAGATTCAGATATTAAATTCCGTCTGCGCCAAGTGTGTAGGTTCCACCCATTTTTTCAAATGTGCTTTTCATGTGTTATTCCTCCTTGAAATCAGCGATATCCTTAGATCATCGCAAAATATTTCAGGACATCCTTGATAGATTCTTCCTTCTCTTTCAGGCATTGTGGAACTCTTGCATTTTCTGATTTTGGAAGATTATAGTTTTCTCCCATTTCAATTCCACATTTGCGTTTTACCTAAGAAATATATAAATTTGAAACCTTCAAGCCAAATTCTTTCGGCACATAATCCTTGATTTCCTGATAGGTTGCTTTCAGCTCGTCCAGATCTAAGTCGATCTTTATTGTGTCATCTGACTTTTGCACGAGCACGAGGCAAGCCGAGATGCTTGCATCTCGATTTGCCGACTGCCGCGTTCATTGAGACAAGTACTCTTCTCTGCATATGCACGCTCGTAAATTAACTCCGCTGCCGTATGTCCATGAACTGCATAATGCATCTTGTTTTGAACCTTTGCAAAGAACTGCTTTGTTGTTTTTGCTGTTCTGTCATAATCGAGAGCTGTAGCATAGATGTCTGTTATCTTCTGATAAAATCTACGCTCAGACAAACGAATCTCACGAATCTGCTCAAGCAAACGGTCAAAGTATTCTACTGTAAGTACGGATCCACCATTTTTCAGACGTTCATCATCCATGACCCAGCCTTTGATGGTATAATCCTTCACTATGCCATTGACCCATTTGCGAAACTGCACTGCTCGTTCATTGTTCACCTTAAATCCAACCGCAATAATCATTTGAAGATTATAATGCTTTGTATCACGAGTAACCTGACGTGAACCTTCGGTTTGAACTATCCGGAAATTCCGGATAGTTGAATCTTCCTCAAGCTCCGAGTCGGAATAAATCTTCTTAATATGCTCATTGATTGTACGAACATCCACATCATACAGTGTGGCTATCATCTTCTGTGTCAGCCATATATTCTCATCCTCATAGTGCATCTCAATACTGTCCTGCTGATCGCCGATAGAGGCAACATAGGTCAGGTATTCTGCTGCGCTAGAACGGATGGTTATTTCATCTTTTTTCTTTTTCAAATAGGATGCCTCCTTTAACGTTCCCAGATCATTATTCTGCCTGTGCAGCATAGGATTGCTTCACAATTTCCATGATTTGATCTAATTCATCCTGATGCTCCATAAACAATTCTACATCACCATTTCCCCAACGACCTAAACCTGTGATATCCTTGCAGATACCGTTAGGATCATTAATCTCTGAAAACTTCATATTAATCGAAATACGCAATCTTTGTTTCTGGAAGACAATATCAACAAAATTAGTATCCAGCTTATAAGCAACATACAACTTTTTATATTCCTTCTTCACCGCTGGAGATAAGTTCATAATACGCTTATCCAAAGACTCAAACAGCATTCTTGTAAAAGCATTAACATCATATGATTCTAAGGAATACTTCTGCACTGTTTTTTCTTCTGCTTGATATGGTGCTAGTTCTGCAGCTGTTAAAGTTGGATATGGCCAAATAGTTTCTGCTTTCTTTGCTAATTCATTTGCTCTCTCTTGGATATGTTTCTCATTCCATTCATTCTGCAAAACCACATATTTATTAAGCCTAAGTGCACTTTCCTTAAATCCCCCCGGCATATCCATCTTATCCAAGAAAGGCCTGTCACTCATCTCGGAATTATATGCAGTCAAAGTAAGATTGCCAATTGTATGCAAATATTTCTTCTGTACCTCCTGCCACTCAGGGCCAAGATCAGTTTGCCACTCCAAAGAAAGATTTTTGTTTTGCGGCATAATATGCTCAATGGTGTAATTTTCTATAGTAATTGGAGCTTTGTTTTCAAAATTTTCCAAGCGACTTAGAATATAATTTCTAGCACGCATATTATAAATATCACGATTTACGAATGCACCTTCAAACTTATCATTATCCGGGAATTCTTTATAAGTATCCTGCATTACAAAGAATGCCTTAACAGAATTCAGGTAATCATCTGGTTTAATATAATTCTTCAACGTTGCAAAGGTCTTGTTCATCGAATTAGTCGGAATTTCGCAAATTGCACGTCTCAGGACATAGCTAATACAAAGCTTCAGAATTTCCTTCAATTCATCTGATGTTATCAGTTCTTCAGTACAGTCATGATGAATTTTCAGTAAGAACGGATAAGATACTTCCATTCTCAAATCAATAATATCTTCATATAACTTCTTTAAATCCGTGTCAGAATTTCGCTTAAATACGATGTTAGTGTAATATTTTGCGTAGTCCAGCAAATCTTGACATAGTTCTCTAATACTTCCAAATTCGCAGTTCAAATGATACAACTTGAACTCTTCATATACACGCCCTTGCTTTGGAATACGAGAAAGCTTCATGGTCAAATAATGGCGGAAAAAAGCATCCATTACAGATCCTTGCGTTTCATAAATAAACAGTTGTTCCATAGGCCGCCAGAGATGCTCATATACATAAGTTTGCTCTGATGGCTCTAATCCCATCAAAACATAGTTACGAATCAAATCAGATTCTGAAAGTTCCTTACCGGTAGAGTTCAAGCTTTCAAAAATTGCCTGTGCATCGTCTACAGTACGGTCTAACGTGATATTAACAATCTGTAATTTTCCAATTGACTCGTATACCTCTGCAGGCTGAATTTCTTTATCAGCCAGCTTGTTAGCGAAAAAGTTGTAATTTTCAATCAGCCTTGATCGAGTACCTTCTGCAATTGGCTTTTCCTCAACAAGGCTTATAAGAATGTCCCGATCTGTTTCGGTTAACAGTAACTTATACCGTTCATCACCATTTTCGTACTCATTTTTTAGAAGCATATTATCTATACGACGAGCATTAATTGTTGTGTCACCAGGATTCTTTATTACATAATCGCGCAAAGCCAGGAGGAGAAGAGTTAACGTAGTCATTCGCTGCTGCCCATCAATAATCATATACTTCTGAACACCTGTTGGCATTGCCTGCTCAGCAATATTAACAATAGATCCAACAAAATGACCAGCTTTACTTTTTCTCTGCATCTCTACAATATCGTTCCAAAGTCGTTTACACTGATCAATGTCCCAGCTGTAAAATCGCTGATAAACTGGAATCAAAAACTGTTTATTTCCATTTAATATCTCATAGATATTGCCTTTACGTGCATCCATATCGCACCTCCATTACTTCTTTTCTCCGTAAGAAACCGTATCTTCTGCCACCTTGCTTAGTTCTATTTCAGACACATATTTATATAGCTTTTCCTCTTTTCGTGGTTCCACATTATCCGTCCAAAGCTCACACTGACTAATTACTGTGCTTATTGCAAAATCGTAATCTTCCGGCGGATACTTATATTTCTTAAGGAGTCGCTTAACCATCTTACGCATTTGTGCTCTAGCGGTTTCTTTTTTCTGCCAATCAATAGTGCGATTTTTACGAAGCATTTCTGTAAGTTCTCTTGTCAGAGCAATCAATTCATCATTCTTGTAAAAATCCTTGATATACTCTGGTTTTGTAAGGGCATCATAAAATGCCAGCTCTTCTTGCGAAAGTCCCAGCGCTTGACCATTCTTATAGAGATTTGCAATTTCCTCCGCAGTTTTAAGCAGTTCTTTAATAACCTCTTCATTGGTTATCAGTCCATTATAATAAGAGTTCATCAGCTGTGCTATTTTCTCCGAGAATTTTTGTGACTGTACCACATTTGTTCTCTTATATAGGGCCACCTGCTCAGCCATAAGTTTTTTCAAAATCTCAACAGCTATATTCTTTTCCTTCATTCTAGAGATTTCATCCAAGACAGCCGGATCAAACAAGCTGAAATTTTCACCACCACTTTTGCTGCTGTCAAATAAGCTGATGACACCTTCGCTCTGTACTGCCGCTTTCAAAAGTTCGTTGATTTGATCGTTAATCTCAGTAAGCGACAGGCTCTTTCCACCGGTACCACCGTAAGTGATCTTAATAACCGTAGATCGCAAAGCTTCCATATAAGCTACTTCATGCCTTTCCTGTTCTGTTGTCATACTTGAACAAAGCGAATGAGACTGTTTCAAAAGCATAGCTTCCTTCAAGAACAAATCTTTTCTTTCTGGTACACTTGCATCGAGAATAAAGTTTACACCACCCGTAATAAGCTTAGCCATTGTAAGCGGAGAACCACCTACAAAGCCGCTAAAATCAAAGCCATGCAGTAAATCCTTGCAGACCTGCAGCTTTTCTTGAAACTTCGGATAGGCCATCTTTGCAATGTTCATGTCACCATATTTAGACTGATCGCGTTTCGTATATTCTTTCATCGCCACCTTTAGAGCTGACGCAATTCCAACATAGTCAACGATCAATCCACCTTCTTTATCCTTGAATACACGGTTAACACGAGCTATTGCCTGCATCAAGTTATAGCCATGCATTGGCTTGTACACATACATGGTAGCCAAAGAAGGTACATCAAATCCGGTAAGCCACATATCTACAACAATGGCTATTTTCATTGGATCATTATTATCTTTAAATTTCCTCGCGAGTTCTTCTTTGTGTGCTTTGGTTCCGATAATCTCTTTCCAATCTTCCGGGTCATTGTTGCCACCAGTCATAACCACACCAACTTTATCTGTCCATGTAGGTCTAATTTTTAAGATGCGGCGGTAAATTTTCATTGCAATCGGGCGAGAATACGCCACAATCATGGCTTTCCCTGTCAGAAGATTTGCTCTGTATTTTTCATAATGTTCAACGATATCATCACAAAGAGATTCAATCGTAGAATCTGCTCCCAGTACGCTTTCCATCTGGCCAAGCATCTTTTTGCTCTTCTCGATCGTTTGCACATCGGATTGTTGCTCCAAGACATCATAAGTGGAATCAATTAACGCCAGCGTATTCTCATCCAACTTTAGATGAACTACACGGCTTTCATAATAAACCGGACGAGTAGCGCCATCTTCCACGGCCTGTGTCATATCATAAACATCGATATAGTCACCAAAAACCTCACGAGTATTTCTGTCCTTAGCTGAGATCGGTGTACCAGTAAAGCCAATAAATGTAGCATTCGGCAATGCGTCATGAATAACACGGGCATTACCAATTACCGTATGCGCTTCCTTTTCACCGTTTTCATTCTCTGACATAACGATTTTCTCATCAAAACCATACTGCCCACGATGTGCTTCGTCTGCCATAACAACAATGTTTCTACGTTCCGATAAGGCTTTCTCTCCACGCTCAAACTTAAACATCGTAGTAAATATGATTCCATTCGCACTTCTGCCATCAAGAAGTGACTTCAAATGTTCCTTGCTCTCTGCTTGTACCGGTGTCTGACGCAAAAAATCTGCACATTGTGAGAACTGTGCATAAAGCTGATCATCCAAATCAATACGGTCTGTCATAACTACGATTGTCGGACTGTCTAATGCATCCTGCAATAAATGTGCATAGAAAACCATAGATAATGACTTACCGGAACCCTGTGTATGCCAGAACACGCCACCCTTGCCGTCGGTCTTAGTTGCTACCTTTGCTTTTTCGATTGCTTTGCGGACTGCGAAATATTGATGATATCCAGCTAATACTTTGAAACGACTATTGCTAACGCCTGAGAAAAGAATAAAATTCTTCAAAATATCAAGTAAACGTTCCTTTTGGAACATACCCTCATAGAAAGTTTCAAAGGATGCATACGCAGTATCTTCGTAATTACCGTCTTTTGTTTTCCATTCCATAAAGCGATCTAATCCGGAAGTGATTGTTCCTGCCTTATTCGTAGACAAATCGCTAATTACACAGATTGCGTTGTAATAAAAGATAGATGGAATATCCTGCATATAGTTGCGAATCTGATGATATGCATTCTCCACTCCCACTTCATCTTTTGCGGGGCTCTTTAATTCCATCAAAACAAGAGGCAATCCATTTATAAATAGAATAATGTCTGGACGACGGTTATTTCCGTTTTCAAGGAACGTAAGCTGATTTACCACATAGAAAGAGTTGCTCTTTACATTTTGGTAATCAATCAAACGTACAATCGACGATTGCTCCTCGCCCTTCACAGAAAACTTAATCGTAACGCCATTTTGCAGATAATCCATGAATATCATATTCTTCTGCAGCAGGCTTCCGGTATCAAAATTCTTTAATTTAGACATTGCCTCATCAATAGCTTCTACAGGCAGACCACGGTTGATACGCACCAAACTATCTCTCAGAATAGAATCCAGAATCGGACTGGTATAATCTCTATCAAAATCCGGAGCGTAGAGGTGGTCATAGCCCATGTTTTCAAACAATTCAATGATTGCCTGTTCATATGTATCCTCTGTAAATAAATTTGGCATGTTCAACCTCCTGTATTTTTCGTTATATTTCTATGGTAAACAAGAATTTATTTGAGCAAATGCAAGCCCTTTACAAAGATTGGTTCGCTAATTTCGAGCCTTTTGGTGGCGTTAGACCTTCAAGCTGGAACTATACGAACATATATGATATTGCAAACATCATATACGGTGCTCCTTTTGCTTCCAAGCTATTTAATACGGATGGACTTGGTAAACCAATTATTCGAATTCGTGACCTGAAGGAACAGACATTTGTTACATTTACAACGGAAGAACATTCCAAGGGTCATTTAATTCAACCCGGAGATATTGTTGTTGGCATGGATGGTGAATTTCGTCCGTACATTTGGGGAAACGAACCTGCTTGGCTGAATCAACGAGTTTGCATTTTTGAAAGCAACCGCCCAAAAGGAAAAGCATTTGTTCTCTATACCATAAAACCTCTTTTGAATAAAATTGAGCAAACACAAGTTGCTACAACAGTAATTCACATCGGGAAAAAGGACTTTGATGCGTTTGAAATAGTTCTTCCTGATGAAGCAACGCTTGATAGTTTTGATTCAATAACAGCTCCTATGGTAGAAAAAATCGTAAATAATAGCTTGCAAAATAAGAGATTGGCAGTTCTTCGAGACACTCTACTTCCTAAACTAATGTCCGGTGAACTTGATGTCTCTAACATCGACCTCTAAGCGGTTAAATTCTTGTTTATGGCATTATTTTTCCTTATTTTTTCATTTATGCAATATGCAACTTCTGCAATCTTTTCCTGAACAACAATAGGTGGAAGTGGAATTGGAAGCATTCGAATTGTTTTCATCGGTATTGTTGGCTGACTTGATCCTGTCATATGACTCGACATAATCTTATAAAATTCATTGGTTCTAATATAGCTATATAAATAATATGGAACAACTTTTTCAACATTCGGTGCAATTTTACAGATATTGGGTGCTAAATGATATTTATCATTTTCCTCAATAATTGCACAATCTCCATACCCATTTCCTGTATATGTAAGCAAAATATCGTTTATATATAATTTGCTTCTCGGTAAAAGTTCAGATACACTTCTATCAATTCTTTTGATATCTGTTAAATCCAGTTCTCCATGCCGAAGATTCAAAGCTCTTAATGCTATAATTTCCCCATAATTATTGTATTTTATATACTTTGTAAACTCAAATCCTGCCAACTTTGTAACATCAGCAAGTTCACCCAATTCATAGTGTTTAATTTGCGTCATATAACCACCTTCCTTAACCTATGTATTTCTTGTGAGCCAACTTAACATTGCTCTGTTTGACCATTGCGTACTGCAAGGTCGTATCTATTCGTTTATGTCCCAAGAGCTGCTGTAACTGCTCAATCGGCATTCCTTTATCAATCGCCATCGTTGCAAGCGTTCTTCGGAACTTATGTGGATGGACTTTCGGAATATCCAACCGTTTACCCATTTCACGCAGACGGGATTCGATGCCGCCGATTTTGATTCTCTCATGCGGAGAACGCAGGGTAACAAACAATGCCGGATTATCATCCGTTCTGCTGTCAATGTAGTTTTGTAGATGAATCTTTGTCCGAGCATCAAAGTATACGATGCGTTCCTTATCGCCTTTACCGAAAACCACACATTCACGCTCGTTGAAATTGATGTCCGCTTTGTTCAGCAAAACCATTTCACCGATACGCATTCCGGTAGAGGCCAGCATATCAATCATTGCCAAGTCTCGAAGTTCTGTGCAGCTGTCACGCATTTTCTCCAAATCCTCGTCCGTATAGGTTTCCTTGATATTAGTTGCCGTTTTCACCTTATGGATACGGCGAACAGGACTTTTCAAAATATAATCCTCGTCCTCCAGCCAAGAGAAAAAACTGGACAGAATCCTGCGAATATTATCTATCGTCACACGACTGGACTGATTCTTGCTCTGATAATCTGTCAGATAGGAACGCAAATCCTCCGTCTGAATGTGGCGGATACCTTTGTTTATCGAAGCCACCATCGTTTCAATGGTTGTGCGATAATATTTCAGCGTTTTTTCGGAACAGCCTTCAATCCGCTTTGCTGCAACAAAAGCATCTATCAGCTTTGGGTTATCGTCTGTATCTTTCTTTTCTGCCTGCACTGTGATCTCACAGCCAAACAATGTGTTTTCAAGCACCTTTTGCAACTGCTGCATTTGTGCATTGTCGAGATGTGGCAGCATTTGCTGCACCACCTCTGAAATAATTTGCTGTTTCATAGGTCATTCTCCTTCAAATTTATTTTCCAGAGAACGACTCAACGGCAGTTCCGTTGGCTTTAGCTCCCGCCGTTGGTGGGAGTATTTAGGTTAAACAAGAATTTAGCGGCTTAATCCTTGAGTTTGTTGTATTGCTTTTTCCAAGCTCTTGACGGCTTTTTGCATATACAATCCGTAGAAGAAAAAGCACAGATGTTAGGTAAGCCATTATTTCCGCATATGTCTGGATTGTTGGTTCTGCAACCATAGGTCTGTTGTTCGGTATCTTGTGGATTAAGCGGTGCATTAAATGGTATTGAGAGGTCTTTCTTATTCATAATCTACCTCCGATATATCAATTTCACCATTCATCAGCTTAGGAAGCAAAGTATCTCTTGTTGCGGCAAGTTTCTTATTCTCTATTCGATTTGATATGATCATTTCATAGATGGGCTGGAGTAAAGCACCTATGCGGTCATAGTCTTTTTTATTAGGAATAAGAACTTCTGCTTTTGCAAGTTCATCTCGTTTAATATGCCCCATGGTTGTAGCTTTATCGGCGGCAACAGCTACAAAGCGGTCAAGGTGGTGCTTTGTCCAAGCATAATAAAACCATTTGTCATATTTGCTTGATGTGACCTTGAATAAATGCTGATTCAAACCACAGATACCGCCACACCAAAGGTCAACCAATAAGCTGCCCGACCAAGAAAAAATAACATCACCATCGTGAACGATATAATTGGATTTAATATTTGGAGAGCATAACTCGCTATTATCATCACAACACCCTTGACGAAGTTCCTTGATTTTAAGAACCGGAATGCCGCTTTCGTCAGCGGTTGGACGATATTTTTGCATAGCAAGACCATTTAGATAGTCTGCAATGTCTATCAAACTGGCTTGTTTCCAGCCTTCGGGTAACGTCTCAAGAGATAAAAACTCATTTGCAAATATAGCCTGAGCTTGCTGCTCTAAATTCTTGTTTATCTTATCATTGAGTGCGATTTTATCATCAAACGACTTCAAAAATGAGCCGATTTTTTCTTGATCAACTAATGGAGGCACATCAATTTCAAGATTCTTTACAACATCAGTCTGCACACGCTGTCGTCCAGATGAGCCAACCATGGATTTTATTGCTGGTTCTCTTACTTCTGGACTACAAACGAGATAATACAAATAATCCTTATTAGCAATTCCTTCTTTTGCTCTAAACACTATATATTCCGTTGAGCCAAACCCGACCTCTTCATCATTTAAGATTGAGACATGTGCTGTCTTTCCGTTTTCCAAACAAGGCGTAATTCTTGCCATAATTGTATCGCCATTGCGAAACTTCGTGCCACCTGAAAAACATTCTTCGGTATAATACGGAACATCTCTATAAAATGGTCTGAGTACATCCATAGATATTTTTTTGGCAACAGTGCCTTTTTTTATAGTTTCTCTCGGATTGAAATCGGCAATATCAGAGAGCTTCTTTTTTGTCCATTCAGATCTCATGTCCAATCGCCTCCAGTTTTTCACGAATTACAAATTCGTTTATTCTTTCTTGTCCTGTATTCATAAGCTAACTCTCACTTTCAGTTTCGTCTTCATCCGTTCGATACGCATCTTCAACCGAATAAGTAGCATCATCCAGCATCTTAACATTTATGCCTACGTTGATTGTGTCCTGTGTTTTTCCTCCATCTTTCAATTCATATATAAACTGCAATACTGCTTCAATATAATATTCAATTGCATTCTCGTCCGAATTCAAGATTTCAATATTATCAATGCTAATCATATGCGCTGTAGTTGAAGTAATCAACCGTCCTTTTTCAACAAGGCCAAAATTTCGATCTATCATCTGCACAAGAAAATCGCCAGAGTTTAACCAATCAACAATTTCCTGGTTTTCATCAAACTCTTCAATTGGTTGATACGAATATTTGTCAATTTCTTTTGCCCACGCTTCTAACTGTACCTTAATTTCATTTTCATTTTTGCATATGAACAGTGATGAATCTGATACATTTTCCGCAAACTCCTTTAGCAGAAATTCTCCAAAAGCATTATCTTTGGAATAGTATATAATTTTTGAATTGCGGTGTTTTAAGGCAAATTCCAAAACACTTTCCCATAACAATGCATCTTTAAATCCTTTATCAGACTTTTTGTCTTTTCCTTCAAAAGGAGGCAACTTACTAAATGCACGATTTACAATACTTTCAAATCTATTATTAGAAGCAATCGGTATCTCTATAACTTCATTCAACCCTTCTGAGATTTCCTTCTTATATTCCTCAATCTTAGTTTGTATGTATTCCGGATAATTTATTTCCGGATTCTCATATATAGAATACTCAGGGAACCGTTTCTTCGATATCGTGTTTTTATAAGCTATAAGTAATTCATCATGCTTTTCTATAATCTGCTTTTCCATTTCGCTCCAGACAACGGATGGAATTGCTATGGTTACCTGATTATATATATCAAGCTGATTAATCATATCAATTACATTTTCAAATGTTGAATTAAAGCTAAACGTTGTGAAATCTGCTTTCTTTTCATATGCTTGAAACAGAGCATTCGTATCAAAAATCAAACAATACGTTATTTCATTGCTTGAGCTCATATCCGATCGCCCCCAGCTTCTTCCTGATTTCTCCCTCCAGCTCATGTGACTTTGCAAACATTTCCGCAAGTTCAGATGTTAACCGATCCATCTTTTCTTCAAATGGCTCATCGTCATCTTCTTGTTCTTCAATGCCTACATATCTGCCCGGAGTAAGGATAAAGTCTTGCTTTTCAATTTCCTGCAAATCGGCAACGGTGCAGAAGCCTTTAACATCTTCAAGTGTTCCGTCTACAAAAGCTTCATAGGTATCTACAATCTTCTTGATATCACCATCTGTCAACTCTCGAAGCTTACGGCTCACCATCGTTCCCATCTTGCGAGCGTCAATAAATAAAGTCTTTCCCGGTTGTTTCTTCTGCTTATTGATAAACCAAAGCGAAACAGGAATCTGCGTTGTATAGAATAGCTGAGTAGGCATTGCAACAATGCACTCAACTAAATCGGCATTGATAATGTTCTTACGAATATCACCCTCTCCACCTGACTGAGAAGATAGTGAACCGTTCGCTAATACCATACCAATACGACCTGCTGGTGCAAGATGAAAAATCATGTGTTGAAGCCATGCAAAGTTGGCGTTTCCTGCTGGTGGTGTTCCATATTTCCATCTCTGATCTTCTTTTAGTTTATCCAATCCCCAATCGGAAAGGTTAAACGGAGGATTAGCCATAATATAATCTGCTCGCAATGTTGGATGGCGATCATCTAGAAACGTATCTGCAGCATAGGCTCCAAGATCTGGTTCAATTCCACGAATAGCAAGGTTCATCTGTGCCATCTTCCATGTAGTAGGGTTTGAGTCCTGTCCGTAGATAGAAATGTTACTGATGTTACCACTGTGATTCTCAACAAATTTTGCAGACTGAACAAACATACCGCCTGAGCCACAGCAAGGGTCATATACTCGGCCCTTGAAAGGTTTCAATACTTCTACCAAGGTGCGTACTACACAGGATGGTGTAAAGAATTCGCCGCCACGTTTGCCTTCTTGTTCAGCAAACATAGAAAGGCAATACTCGTAAGTGCGCCCCAGGATGTCTTTCTCGCTGCCGTGTTCGATCATCTGAATATTGGTAAATAAATCTACCACATCTCCTAGTCTGCGCTTGTCCAGTTCCGGACGTGCAAAGTTCTTAGGCAAAATATCCTTCAAACGCTTATTTTCTTTTTCGATGGCACGCATGGCATCATCGATAACTGTACCAATCTCTGGCGTATGTGCTTTTTTTGCGATCTCATTCCAACGTGCACCAGCCGGTACAAAGAAGATACCCTCAGAAGTATATTCGTCGATATCCTCCTCGAATCCATCGCCTTCTTCAACAAGTTCCTGATACTTATCATCAAATCTATCTGAGATATACTTCAAAAAAATTAATCCCAGAACAACGTTCTTATATTCTGATGCATCCATATTACCACGAAGCACGCAGGCCGCATCCCATATTTGTTTTTCAAATCCAATATCGGCTGTATTTTTATCTGCCATTTTAGTTTTCCTCCTCTGATGATTCATCTTCTACCGAAAAATTAAGTTTCTTTTTCTCCCGGTTTTTCATCAGGTATTACCTGCATAATATCTGCAAAATCACAATCTAGTCCTTTACATATTCTCAGCAAAACATCTGTTGTAATATTGTCGCCTTTCGTGAGTTTTGCAACCGATGCCGAACTAATACCGCATCGTTCCATCAAATCTTTTTTCTTCAAATTTTTATCTATTAAAAGTTTCCATAATCTGTTGTAACTGATACGCATTTTCTACCTCCGTCGTTACAGCTATAAATCAAAAACAGTATCAATATACATCATGAAGGAATCCATATCGTCCTTCATTAAGTTTCTTTGTAAATGTGATAACATTGGCTCCGAGAACCTCAAAATCAATATTACTCGGAACGTGATCTGTATTTTCCACAATAATCAACTGTCCCGTCAAATGATGAACAAAATACTTAAACAGACCATCTTTCATGCTATCGGGTAATTCAGTATCATTTTCATCAAATCCATGCAATGGAGTATCTATAATCAAGAAATCTGCATTGTACTTTGCGTGATCATGAAAATAGTTTCTAAAGGCAAGAGCTACAACTGTATTCAAGTAAGAGTGATATCCCTTACCATGAGAAGCCTTTGTCTCACCATTTACTTCTATATCAAAACTGCTTAAATTAAATCGAGCACCAGTCAAATTCAAGTACTGACATTCTCTTAATATCGAATCCATATCTTCACTTACAGTCGTCTGGAATTCAGTATCAAAATATTCTTTTGGATGATATTCGATTGCCTTCTCTTCTTCATTTTCTGCAATGTCATATCTAGTCAAATCCTGTTCCAAGCCTTTTGCATATCGAACAATAAGATCGACCTCATTTGATAACTGAATATAACCTCTGTATGCCTCTATAGTCTTTTCTATTTCTGATGCCTGTGGCTTCAGTTCTTGTTGTATGAGCTTCTCAATGTCAGCTCTCTGTTCCTTGAGTTCTCTCAATTTTTCTTTGACAGCAGCTTTTTCCACCTGAACGTCTTTTTCTGATGCTACCAACCCATCCATTTGAGAAACTATTCGAGACAATTCACCACGAGATGCCTCAATGTATGATTTCTTTGCACGAGGAGTAATCTTTCCATCGCAGAACGGACAAGTTGAAACCTTCGGTGCTGTGCTCATATTTTGCTCGCCATCAACAATGAAAGTCAAGCGTTGAATATCTGCTCTATATTGACTACGCAGATGTCCATATCTTGAAAGCAGCACTTCGCATTCTGTTACTTTTGCTTCTTGTTCCATAATATCCGCAAGTAGCTTCTGGCTGGTTTCGATTGCAGCAGAAATAGATGATTCGGTTTTCTGTAAAGATTCCACCATCTCACGTAGTTGTTCTTCTACATTAGCATCGTCCAAATTTTCTATTTGAACTGCCAGTTCTTTCTGACGCTGATTCGCTTCTCGAATCTTCTGATTCACATAGTCATGAACTGCTTCCTTACGAGCCTTCTTTATCTCTTTTTTGGTCTGAGCATCATGTTCACTAAAATCTCTACCAGTAAGCAAGAATAATAAAGAAGAAAGAAATAATGTCTTTTCGTAGGTCGCAACCAGTTCAAACAGCGGATCTGGTTTATCAATTCTCTCTTCCTTAATGTAATACAGGCAAAGAAGGTTTTCCCAAGTCATACGTTTCTTCTCAAAGTGCATATTACCAGGCACTTCAGGTTCTCCATCGATGCCTAACAGCTTCATCATCACTAAATTAAGAACCGGCTTCGGCTTTTTTACATTCTTGCCTGGTTTTTTTATAACATATATCCCGTTCTCAATTTCTTCAGAATCCGCAACCACCTCTACTTGTCCAGAGCCAACTTTACGTGAAAGGATCACGTCACCATATTGTTCTGTGCCAATAACAACGGACGCTGAATCATACCCTGACGATTCTTTGAATGGATTTTTTAGTTTATCGTAATTTCCACCGAACACGAACTCCATACACTTCAGGACGCAGGACTTTCCTGTATCCGAACGTCCCTGTATTATATTCAAACCGGAAGTAAAATCGACAATGGCATCTTCTTTCAAATCACTCCTGGCGATTATTCTTTTTATATAAAAACCAGCCATATCGTTACGTATAATCCAGTTATCCTCTTATGAGGTTAATGGATTATTCTCCTTTCTCCC
>ERZ837590.1100-NODE-1100-length-15927-cov-8.512664_pt1 | contig 15927 bp, 12 predicted proteins | sample MGYA00519573_ERZ837590 | MGnify/ENA primary metagenome ERZ837590 (study PRJEB31850, sample SAMEA3708820) | human gut metagenome | biome: human gut; feature: human-associated habitat; material: faeces | place: China | collected 2014 ... | reverse complement strand
CGGCATTTCAATTCTTTACACCTGCCAGGAAACCACCGACAACTTTTTATTTAAGATTAGCAAAGTCAATATACAGATCTTCATAAATCCCGGCTTTGACTGTATCGGCAAAAGTATATTGTTCGGAATCGCTGGTGTCAAAATTGTAAACCAGAATCAGATTTTTGCCCGGATCCACAATCCAGTATTCTCGAACGCCTGCAGTGCGATATTTGAAAAGTTTGGTGAAATAGTCCATTTTCCGACTGCCGGGTGAAACAATTTCAATGATCCAGTCTGGAGCACCGGTGCAGCCTTTTTCTGAGAGTTTTTCTGTGTCACAGATAACGCTGATATCAGGCTCTACATAATTTTGGTTATCTTCATTCAGAAATACTGCAAATGGAGCAATATCAACCTCACAGATTCCTTTTTTTGAATCGATATAATCGGCAATGGTACGACTGATTGAAAAAAGAAGTTTCTGATGAGTTCTAGTTGGCGGTGCCATGTAATAAATCTGACCATCTATCAGCTCAGCTCGGGTCCCTTCAGGCAAATGATAAATATCTTCGGTAGTGTAATCTTCATGCTGTGGTAATGGCATCCTAACACATCCTTTCTTGAATTTGCTGAGTTTGCTTTTTTCTGCTATGGTTATACCTAAGCTTGTTTGCAGATGAGAAGATTAATAAATCCAGATTTACTAAATCACGATTTAGCAAAAGAAATGATAAGAGTATTATAAAAGAAAAAGGAGAGAAAATCAAGGCAGAAAACAACCCCCCGGGAGGCTTGTATGAAGTATACAAAATCAATATAATGATGTCAGTGTCAAAAGTTTAACCAAATCAAGTAAGTCCCCTGCTTCAATTGCGAAAAGCAATAAGCAGTGGGTGGGGACTTGCTTGTATCAGGAGGAGTGCAAGCTCCTTCTGATAAACTGCGGAGCAGTTATTTGGTTATGAGCAAGTAGCAAAGCGGATTGCGAATATCCGCTTGACATTGCGATTGTGCCTGCACAGAAGAATATGTCATGCAATGCATTCTTGAAACAGTTATGGCTTATTATAGAATGTACAGGCATCATTTATTCGATACATACAAGGGGGTATTCCTTATGGAGAACAAAAAACTTCTGGAGGAAATCAGAAGTTACTGGAACAACCGTGCGGATGGTTATTCCAGAGTAAATCAGGAAGAGCTGCACAGTGAGCAGAAGGAAAAATGGAAAGAGGTGCTGCTGGAGCAACTGCCGAAAAAGGAAAAAGATCAGGTGCAGATTCTGGATATCGGAACGGGACCTGGATTTTTTGCGATCCTTTTAGCGGAAGAGGGATATCAGGTAACGGCGGTAGATTATACGGAGCAGATGCTGCAGGAAGCGAAATCCAATGCGGCGGATCTGGCGGATCAGATTAGTTTTAAGAGAATGGATGCTCAGAATCTGGAATTTCCAAAGGAGACGTTTGATTATATCGTGACGAGAAATGTAACCTGGAATCTGGAACATCCGAAGCGTGCATACAGGGAGTGGCAGCGGGTGCTGAAACCAGGAGGGAAGATCCTGAATTTTGATGCGAACTGGTATGCATATCTTTATGATGATAAATTAAAACTCGGATATGAGCAGGACAGGCAACGGGCAAAAGAGGAACAGGTAGAAGATTATTATGAAGGAACGGACATTGCGTGGATGGAGAACATTGCAAAGCAAGTTCCGTTAAGCCCGCTGAAGCGTCCGAAATGGGATTTGGATGTCCTGAAGAAAATCGGACTTGATTGCTGGGCAGATGAGACAATCGGAGAGCGAGTGCTCAGCGATGCAGAGAAGATCAATTACCAGTCTACACCGGTGTTTATGGTATGTGCGGTAAAATAATCACCGCACACCCCATACAAGGAACATAGGAGCATCTTTCAGGTCGTGCTCTTTTAAGATATTCTGACCGACGGAAAGGTCGTATCCGGATCTGGAAAATCCGATGTTTTCCAGAAATTCCTGATCCCAGTAAGGACGCTGTTTCCGGCTCATCGGCATGGAAAGGGTGATGGATGCATTTTCCTGCTCCAGTTCCGGTGTGACACCGCAGTGACCATACACTTCAGTATCGGATATATGAGAAGCGGAAGTATTTTGATTTCGGACGTTAGATGCATAGTCAGCATCAAAATTCAGCAGGATGCCGCCCTTTTTCAGCACACGCATCCATTCTCTGTATGCAGATTCCGGATCCGGCAGCGTCCAGGTCAGGTTGCGTGAGATGACAACGTCAAAAGACTGATCCAAAAACGCAAGCTTCTGGGCATCCATTTGCTGAAATGTGGGATGGACCTGATAGAGTGCAGCGTTATCACGGGCTTCCCTCAGCATGGCATCGGTGAGGTCGATCCCGGTCACCTGATGTCCGATCTGAGAAAGCAGGATGGCAAAATATCCGGTTCCGGTGCCGACATCCAGGATCTGCAGCACTTTGCCCTCCGGCAGAAAATGAACGATTTCTTTTCTCCAGCGTTCGGAAATGCTGCTGTTTAATTCATTTTTTCGCACGATATTGAAGTTGTGTGCCCGTTTTGTCCAGTAACTCTGGACACGTGATTCTATATTATTCATGTTTGAGATATTCATATTCAAGGTTCCTTTCATTATTTTATCAGGTAGTATCCTATCATAAAAATAAAAAAGAAAGAAGCCTGCGGGGGGGATACAATAACAGTGCGGTTTGTATTTTATTATAAAAGTCAGAGTGTTCCCGGTGCGAGTGTGACAGCTTGATCGGTGACAATTGTATACAGGATGGTAATGTAATGAGAAAATATATCATACAACGATTTTTGCAGTTGATCCCTATTCTCATAGGGATTACTTTTTTGTCTTTTGCCATGATGCGGGTGGCGGGAAGCGATGCTGTCACGGAGATGTATGAAAACCGCGGCACGGCGGTGTCGCAGGAGATCATTGATGCAAAGAAAGCAGAACTTGGCCTGGATCAGCCGTTTCTGGTTCAGTATGTAAGCTGGCTGAATGGATTTTTGCATGGTGATATGGGGACAAGCTATGTGTCCGGGAAAAAGGTGTTTGATGAATTTGTATCCAAACTTCCGGCAACGCTGCTGCTTACGGTCATGTCGATTTTGGCAACGGTTGTGATCTCCATCCCGCTTGGTGTTCTGGCGGCAGTCTGTCAGGATAAGTGGGTGGATCTGCTTTTGCGGTTTTTCAGCTTTATCGGTAATGCGATGCCGAATTTTTTTGTGGCGATGCTTCTGATGCAGCTGCTGTCGATCAAACTGAATCTTCTGCCGGTCATCGCAAGCGGTGTAAATATCAGAAGTGCACTGATGCCGATGCTGACGCTGGCAATTTCCATGTCTGCAAAGTATATGCGGCAGGTTCGTGCGGCCGTTCTGGAGGAGCTGAACAAAGATTATGTTCAGGGAGCCAGGGCGAGAGGTATAAGGGAAAGCGTGATCTTATGGAAAAACGTCATAAAATCAGCCATGCTTACAATCATTACATTGCTTGCATTATCCATTGGAAGTTTGCTTGGCGGTACAGCGATCATTGAGAGTATTTTTATGTGGGATGGGGTCGGAAAGCTGGCAGTGGATGCGATCACGACACGCGATTACCCGGTGATTCAGGCATATGTCGTATGGATGGCACTGATCTATGTCATAGTCAATCTGATTACGGATCTCTTATACCACTGCCTGGATCCGAGAATCCGTCTGGGGGTGAATCAAAATGGATAAATCAGCACGAAGAAAACCGAAGAAGCAGAAAAATCATCTGAAAAAGCGATTTTTTATTTTTGCCACGCTGGCACTGATTCTTGTTGTCGGTTCTTATTTCAGCGAACGCTTATGCCCATATGATCCTTATGAGCAGAATCTTAGTATCGCAAAAGCAAGTCCGTCACTGGCACATCCGTTCGGAACAGATCGTTATGGGAGGGATATGTTATCCAGAGTCATCGTCGGAAGCAAGACCAGTATCTATTCGACTTTGCTTCTGGTTGTCGGGATCACGGTGATCGGAACAATCGTCGGGATCATCTGTGGATGGAACGGAAAGAAACTGGATACGATTCTGATGCGGATATCCGACATTTTCCTTGCATTTCCCGGTCTGGTTTTTGCCCTGGCAGTTGCAGCCGTGATGGGAGGCGGCGTACAGAATGCGGTTATAGCCCTTGGGGCGATCAGCTGGCCGAAATATGCAAGGATTGCCAGAAGTCAGACATTGGCACAGAAAGAAAGCCTCTATATGCGGGCGGCAATCTTATCTGGATGCAGTACAGGAAAACTGATTTTGAAACATATTCTGCCGAATATCACAGGACCGATCCTTGTGACTGCCATGCTGGATATCGGAACGATGATGATGGAGCTTGCAGGCCTGTCGTTTCTGGGACTTGGTGCAAAACCGCCGGTTGCAGAGTGGGGAAGCATGATGAGTGATACCAGAAATCTGCTGACGACACATCCTTGGGTAACCTTTGCACCGGGAATTGCCATCTTTCTTTCGGTCATGGTTTTCAACCTGCTTGGCGATACGGTAAGGGATCTGTTGGATCCAAGAAATGAGAGGTAGATATGTCAGGAATCATTTGCTATGAAAACGTCGATATCTGTTACAATGGCAGTCCGGTAATCAAAAAGGTCAGCTTTTCGGCAGAAAAAGGTGAAATCTTAGGGATCGCAGGGGAGAGCGGAAGCGGCAAATCCACATTGATTAAGGCAGCAATCGGATTGCTTGGAAAGAATGGAAGCGTCACAGGCGGAAAGATCTGGTACGAAGAAAAAAATCTTCTGGATTTAAATGAAAAAGAACTACGTAAAATCTGCGGGAGCGAAATTGGCATGATCTTCCAGAATGCAGGAAGTTCTTTCTGCCCGATCCGAACCGTTGGGGATCAGCTGCTGGAAGAAATGAAAGAGCACCGAAAAATAAAAAAAGCCGAATTTGAGGATGAAGCAGCGGAAATGCTTGCAAAATTCGGATTTCAGGATCCAAAAAGAATCCTGAAAAGTTATCCGTTTGAGCTGTCGGGTGGCATGCAGCAGCGTGTTGGCGTTGCGGCAGCGATGCTCTTAAAACCGAAGATCCTGCTTGCGGATGAGCCGACTTCGGCACTGGATGTTTCGATTCAGAAACAGGTCGTAGAGCAGATGAAAATGATCCGAGAACAGTATGGGACAACGATCCTTATCGTTACGCACAACATCGGAGTGATCCGTGCGATGGCGGACTCCATGCTGGTTCTGAAAGATGGAAAAATGGAAGAATACGGAAAGACGCAGGAGGTACTGAGTCATCCGCAGTCGGATTATACAAAGCGATTACTTGCAGCGATTCCTGTTCTTCGGAGGTGAAACATGGAGCCATTATTACAGATTTCGCATCTGACTAAAAATTTTTCAGATGGAAAAGAGGATGAATATAAGGCGGTGGATGATGTCAGTTTTGAATTGTTTCCGGGAGAAAAGCTGGCGATCATCGGGGAGAGCGGAAGCGGAAAGACGACGGTTGTAAATATGATCACCAGGCTTCTTGACAGTACCGATGGAAAGATTCTGCTCGATGGAGAAGACATCACCCACTATAAAAGAAACAAAATGAAAAACATTTACCGGAAAATGCAGATGGTTTTTCAGACGCCGACCGAAAGTTTTGATCCGAGATGCCGCCTTGGAGATGCTGTGGCAGAGAGCCTGAGAAATGCCGGTATACCCAAAAAAGAAGCCATGGAAATTGTAAAAGAGCTTTTTAAGCAGTGCGGACTGCCGGAAAATTTTATGAAACGTTATCCACATGAAGTCAGCGGCGGACAGTGCCAGAGGGCAGCGATTGCAAGAGCGATTGCAATAAAGCCCAGACTGCTGATTTTAGATGAAGCGACTTCGGCACTCGATGTCACCGTCCAGGCGGAGATTCTGCAGCTTTTAGATGCTCTGCAGGAAGAACGTCAGATGTCGTATCTGTTTATCTGCCATGATATTGCACTGGTGCAGAATTTCTGTGACCGTGTGCTGGTCATGTATCAGGGAAAGATCGTAGAACAGGGAAAAACAGAAGAAGTGCTGCATTTTCCGAAACACGAATACACGCGTATGCTGCTGGACAGTGTGCTGTGATGCCGGCAGCTGTTTGTATAGCAAATATACGGATCAGATAGATGTCAGCAAAACGAATCAGAATCGAATGACAAGTTTTATATACATCCGATTGAAAAAATGCGAAAGTTATTTTGTGACGGAGCGATTTATGGATACCATAGTATGTCAGAGACAAGTTGTATAATATCAAAAAGAAAAAGAGAGAGGAAAAACGCATGAAAAAGAACATGAAAAAAATAATGGCATTGCTTCTTACCGTGACACTCAGCCTGGGACTGTACGGCTGCGGAAGCAAGAATGACAAAACGGAAAGCGGGACAAGTACGGCAGCTGAGTCGGATACATCTGCGGCAGCCACAGACGGTTCTGAGAAAAAAACGCTGGTGATCGGGGATACGACTTTCAATCCTTCCAATGAAGAACTGGATGTCAATCCGCACAATTCTTACTCCGGATGGGCATGTATCCGCTATGGAATCGGAGAAACGCTGGTAAAATATTCAGACGATATGGAACTGCAGCCTTGGCTGGCAAAAGAATGGGAAAATACCGATCCGCTCACCTGGAAGATCACACTGCAGGATAATGTTACGTTTTCAAGTGGCAGAGCGATGGATGCCGAGGCAGTGAAACAATGTCTGGAGCATCTGCTGGCAAACCATGACCGTGCGGCAGCCGATACGAAAATTGATTCGATGGAAGCAGACGGTCAGGTGCTTACGATCCACACATCCGAGCCAAAGCCGGCACTTTTGAATTACCTTGGAGATCCATATGGCTGTATCATCGATGTAGATGCAGGATTTGACGATGGAATCGTAGCCGGAACAGGTCCATATATTGCAACGGACTGCCAGTCCGGTGATCATCTGACCCTGGTGAAAAATGAAAACTACTGGAATGGAACGCCACATATTGATGAACTGACGATCAAGACCATCACCGATGGAAATACCCTTGCCAATGCACTGCTCTCAGGAGAGGTACAGGCAGCTTATGGTATGGCATATGAAAGCTATCCGATGTTCGAAAACGATAACTTTACCTTTTCACAGATTTCCACATCCAGATGTTTCTTCCTGAAAATGAATTTCAACGAAGGTTCCGTCTGTACCGATCCGGCCGTGCGAAAAGCGATCGCTATGGGTATCGACAAAGAAGGATTTGTGGAAAATCTGCTGGAAGGAAACGGCTATCCGGCAAATGGAACCTTCCCTGCTGGTTCTGCTTTTGGCGGAGACAAAGTAACGACAGAGACGTATGATGCAGAAGGTGCAAAGAAAGTTCTCGAAGAAGCCGGATGGACGGACAAAGACGGAGACGGTATCCGTGAAAAAGACGGACAGAAGCTTCAGATCAAATGGCTTACCTATCCAAGCAGACAGGAGCTTCCGCTTCTGGCAGAATCCGCACAGGCTACGTTAAAAGATATCGGAATCGATGTGGATATCAACTGTACGGCTGACAACAACAGTGTTGTGCAGGATCCGGCAGCGTGGGATGTCTATGCCATGGCAAATGTACAGGCTCCGACCGGAGATCCGGAATACTGGTTTACCGTGTTTGCAACTTCCGATGCAACGAAAAATCAGGGAGCTTATAAAAATGAGAAACTGGATCAGTTGGAAGAGCAGCTCAGCCAGGAATTTGACACCGACAAACGTGCCAAGCTTGCAGTAGAGATGCAGCAGACGGTTCTGGATGACAATGCCTTTGTATACTGCTCTTTCCTGAAGATGAGCCAGATCTCACGGGCAAATGTAACTGGATATACGGCACATGCCTGTGATTACTATCAGGTGACAGCGGATTTGGATATTAACTGAATATTTTTCATATCCTGAAATAAAAAAATGAGTAAGTAATATTCTGCGGGAACCGTTTGCAATGAAAAAATTATGCAAACGGTTCTTTTTTTTAGGCAGAGTAAACAGAGATTGAAAGATATGAATAAAAAAGGAAATTCGATTGACAGAAAGAATGTTGAATGTTACTATAAAAAGCGGGGGGGGTGGCGAATAAAATTATGCATATTGCACAAACAAGGAGGAAAATTTTGAAAAAGAAAGAAAAACAATGGTTGTCAATTGCTTTGAGTGCAGCCATGGTAGTGACCGGTATTCCAGCAGCAGGGATTGGAACGACTGTTCAGGCGGCATCAGGAGAAGCACAAGTCTCCGTGAAAAACGGAGAAGTTACGATCGGAAATGAATATCTGGAGCGTAAATTTTCTACTTCAGACAACAAGCTGGCAACGACAGAACTGGACAATAAGAGGGCAGATCTGACGTTTACACCGGCACAGGGTTCCGAAGAATTCATTATCAAACTTCGCCAGGATGGTACAACAAAACTGGACGGAGAGCTGGATCGCACAAACTGGACAGTTACTGCCAGCGATCAGTACAATAATGAAGTAGGTGCAAAAGACGGTCCGGGAGCCAATGTTATTGATGGTGATGCATCTACAATCTGGCACAGCAAGTATTCACCGGATCAGCCATATCCACATTCCCTGACTTTTGATATGAAGAGCGAACAGGAAATTGCCGCATTTTCTTATCAGCCACGTCAGGACAGTTCCACAAACGGCGATATCAAAGGATATAAACTGTATGTGGGAAACAGTGAAACAGATCTGGAAAGTGATGCAAACCTTGCGGCAGAAGGTGATTTTACTTACAATGACAGAGAAACGATTTATATCAATCTGACAGCACCGAAAAGGGGTCGTTATGTAAAACTGGTTGCTGTATCACCAAAGACGGACGGTCAGGCATGGGCAACGGCGGCAGAAGTAAAGATGTACAGAAAAGCAGTCGGTACAGCAGATGCAAGTGCCGTGATCAGATCCAGCGAGATGACTCTGGAAGGCAGCAAAGTTAAAAAAGTAGATACGAACGGCGGAGTCATGGTAGAATTCCCGTTTGAGACCGTTTCCAAAAACGGTGTAGACTGGGATGTTACCATGAAAGTTACCATGGATGACGGAGATCATTTCATGCGTAAATTCCTGGAAATCGAAGTAAGTGACAAAGAAAAAGCAGCAATTGATTATATCGATCTGGAATCGTTGAATGTCAATGCAAATGATACCGTGTGGACGCATCCGATCATGGGTGAAGGCGTTGGCGGTATGAGTGGATATGTCATTTCTCTTGGCCAGCCGGTTTATATTCAGGGTATGTTCCTTGGATGTGAGTTCCCGATGACAGAAACAGAGATCGACAGCAATAAAAATGCACATATGCGTTATTTTTCCGGCAAGACATTCGAAAAACTGCAGGAAGATAACCAGCTTACCACAGACGGAAAATATGTGACCTGGCAAACGGTAGCGGGTGCTGCAAGAAGTACGGATATGAATGTCATTCAGTCTGACTTTTATGAATATATCAACAGCATTGCAACAAGAAGCGATTTCCGTACGCAGTACAATTCCTGGTACGATAATATGATGACCATTAACGATGACAACATTGAATCTGCATTCAAAAAAATGGAAAAGGGATTCTCTGAATCCGGCGTAGAACCGATGGATTCGTATGTTGTGGATGACGGATGGAATAATTATAACAACTCGAATACAACTTCTACTGTTCATGATGTGGCACGCTGCGGTACCACGGATAATGTGACAGGGTTCTGGGAGTTCAATAATAAGTTCCCGAACGGATTCCGTCCTGCTTCTGATCTTGCAGAAAGCTTCGGCTCCGGATTTGGTGTATGGGTAGGACCTAGAGGTGGTTATAACTATAACGCTGCAATGGGTAAGATTATTGAAAAAGCAGGTTTTGGTGCATACAATGCGGTAACCGATGATATTGATGTCGGTGACAGACGGTATGTGACGAAACTGACTGAGTTTTTCTTACAGATGCAGGATGCTTATAAAGTAAATTACTGGAAACTGGATGGATTTGCGACAAAGCCATGTACAAATGCAAATCATAAACATATGACAGGCGGAAAGAATGGTATGTATTATTTTTCCGATACCTGGGAAGCATGGATCGATCTGTTTGAGACGCTGCGTACCAATGCAGAGAAAAACGGCATTGACAATCTGTGGTTTAACCTGACCTGTTATGTAAACCCAAGTCCATGGTATCTGCAGTGGGCAAATTCTATCTGGATCCAGAACAGCCAGGATATCGGACGTGTTCAGGTCGGACAGAACAGACAGGTAGATCAGCTGCTTTCTTACCGTGACGGCAGATATTTTGATTTTGTAAAAGAAAGAGAGTTCCAGTTCCCACTGGCAAACATTTACAACCATGATCCAATCTATGGAAAAACAGGAACCAATCTGGCAAACCAGATGACAGATGATGAGTTCAAAACGTATCTGTATATGATGGGAACCAGAGGAACGGCATTCTGGGAGCTGTACTACAGCCCGGAAATGATCGATGAAGGTCAGAAATGGGATATCAATGCAGAATATCTGGAGTGGGCTAAGAAAAATTATCACATTTTGAAAAATGCGAAACTGATCGGTACGACACCGGATAAGGGCAATACCTACGGATACTCCTGCTGGGATGGTGAAGAAGGTATTATTTCCATGCGAAATCCAAGTGCATCCGTAAAGACACTGAGCTTTACACTGGATCGAAACGTTGGTGCGGCAGAAAGTCTGAAAGGCAAGACACTCAACCGTACAACAATTCTGGATCACAAGACAACCGATGCACAGACCGACTATCAGACAGTAAAATACGGCGATGTGATCACAGTTACACTGCAGCCGGGTGAGGCACGTATCTGGTCTCTTTCTACTGCAAAAGATACAAAAGCACCTCAGCTGACACTTGCAAAAGCAACTGCGGACAACACGATTGAGCTGACATTTGATGAGCGCGTAACCGGTACTCCTGCTGCAACCGTTTCCGGAGCAAATGTTACAAAAGCAGAAGTAAGTGCAAATCAGAGAAAAGTAACGCTGACTACATCCACTCTGAGTGCAGGAAGCAAAGTAACGGTTTCTGTAAGTGGATTAAAAGATTTAACCGGCAATGCAGCAGCAGTAAATACAGAAGTTGTATATCAGGAAAATCAGGTTGTAGCGAAAGCATCAGCAAAAACAGATCTGAAGAATGCAAATGATGTAACGGAAACAACGGACGAAGCACTGGCAGGAAAGACAATACTTGGTCTTGCAAAAGCATATGAGCTGAACGGAACAGCTGTTACAGGAACCGCTGATTTTGCCGTATCTTCTTATGTAAAAACAACCGGAAACAATATGAACATTCTGAAACAGGAAGGTGCTTACAGCCTTTCCATTGACAAAGACGGAAAAGCAGTCTTTACAGTTGGAGATATATCTGTAACTTCAAAAGAAGCTGTAAACGATGGAACATGGAAACACATTGCAGGTATCCGTGAAAAGAATGGCAGTCTGAAAGTTTATGTCAACGGTACACTGGATGCAAGCAGATATGAGAAAAACATCAAAGATTTGAAAGATGGAACCCTGACTGTTGGAGGCGGAAGTGATCTTCAGGTAAGCCAGGCAGAAGTAAAAGATGCAACACTTAAACTGGCTGCACTGGAAAAAGCAGGATCAGCAGTTGGCGGAGACAGCAGCGGAGATTCCGGTATTGTTCCGGATGAAAACGGAAAAATTCCTCTGCAGGCTTCCAACATCACAGTAAAACGTGCAGATAATGATCAGGATGTTTCAAACAAAAACAGCAGTCCGGAAAAAATGATCGATGGTGATAAAGGTTCAAACTCCTTTACCTGTACACTGGACAGCATTGAAAGTGATGTACTGGCAGGAACCAGCGTATACTTCCAGATCGATCTTGGTGATGTATTCAAGCTGGATCAGGTGAAAATGTGGCGTTATTTTGCAGACGGACGTACCTACCAGGATACGATCGTAGTTGCATCTGAAGATGCTGCTTTTGATGCAAATGATACCGTGCTGTACAGCAGCGTTTCAGATTCCAAGTATGCATACGGACTGCTGAGCAATGAAAAGCTTGCAAATCCGGATACAAAATATGCAGAAACATCAGAAGGAAAGACATTTGAAGCAAAAGAACAGAAAGCACGTTATATCCGTATTTACACACGCGGAAGTATTCTGACAAGTGGAACAGCACATGGCGGAAACCATATCTGCGAATTAGAAGTTTACGGAAAAGCAATTAAGAGCACAGCAACACAGAAAAAATATACCGTTGCTTTTGATACAAAAGGTGGAAACAGCATTTCTTCACAGAAAGTGTCAGCTGGTGAAAACTTTACCATGCCGCAAAATCCAACCAGAGCCGGATATGTATTCAAGGGCTGGTACAGCGATGTAAACTGCACAGTAGCATATACAGCAGCATCACCGGTAAGTGCAGATCTGACACTGTTTGCAAAATGGGAGGAAGATCCGACCACAAATGTACAGTTAGAAGAAGCAAAAGCAGTACTGAACAGCAAGATCGCAGAAGTAAAAGACAAAACAAAAGGCGATTACAGCGATGCAAGCTGGAATGCATTCCAGAATGCACTGGCAGCAGCAAAAGAAGCAGCCGCTTCTAAGACTGCAAGTGCCGCAGACGTCCGCAAAGCACTGGACAGCCTGAAAAAAGCAGAGCAGAATCTGAAAGTGGCAGGCAGCGAGCCGGATACTGGCAAAGAAACTGAAACAGGCAAAGAAACTGAAACAGGCAAAGAAACCGAAACAGGCAAAGAAACCGAAACGAATAAACAGCCGGAAACACCAAGCACACAGCCTGGAACAGAAAAGCCAAACACAAATCCGAATACTCAGAAAGTACCTGCTGTTGGAACAACCAAACCGGTTGGAAGAGGATTCTACAAAGTAACAAAATCCGATGCAAAGAACGGAACCGTTACTCTGGTGAAACCGAGAAAAGCAACAGAAAAGAAATTTACCGTTCCTGGAACTGTGAAAATTGATGGCGTTACTTTCAAAGTAACCGAGATCTCAAAGAATGCATTCAAGAACAACAAAAAACTGACGCAGGTTATCATTGGCAAACATGTGACCAAGATCGGTGCAAATGCATTTAACGGTGCAAAGAAACTGAAAAAGATCACGATCAAATCCACACAGCTGAAGAAAGTCGGAAAAAAAGCCTTCAAAGGTATTGACAAAAAATGCAAGATTAAAGTACCAAAGAAGAAACTGACAAGTTACAAACGCCTGTTGAAAGGAAAAGGCCAGAAGGCAAGCGTGAAGATCACAAAGTAAGAAATCAAGAAAAACAGAATGGAAGTAAGAGAGAAGACTGGTGCAAAGGTGCCGGTCTTTTCTTTTGAGTCCAATATCATGTTATTAAGGTTATCTTGAAAAAAGTATATATCTTAGATATAATGATGTCGGGGTCAAAACTCCCCAACTATGATGCCTACGGATTGTTCCGTGCGTTGCACTCCCACAATCCTTTCTACGCTCCGCTTCGGTCGGTGCTAAACATGTGCCACTGGCACATAGCACCCCAGTATTCGCATATCGTGGGATTATCATCCCACTTTTATGCTCATATCGGGGCGGGTCCCAAGGTCTTTCATCCACCTATGAGCAAGCTCATGTGGATTTAGACCTTTTGACCCTGGCATCATATAATGTTAGATAATGCGAGAATGTAACAAAAAATTTGAGTATGCCGGCGGGAAATCTGAAGATTATTTCCGAAGTATTGATTTCGCGGTACTGGGTCATTCCAGAGATCATTATAATTTCAGGGAATTTTCGGGAAAATTCAAAAAGTTCCGATAAAAAATATAACATTTAAAAGATATAACAGAAAGGCATTTATATGTATTACAAAACAACAGAATCTCTCCTTGCCTTTATTAAAAAAAGTCCGACGGCTTTTCAGGCAACGGCAGAGATGGAGAAAAAATTTGCAGAAAACGGATATCAGCTTCTTTCAGAGCAGGAATACTGGAAGTTACAGCCGGGCGGGAAATATATCGTAACAAGAAATCATTCGGCATTGATTGCATTTTCGATTCCAAAGAAGGAGTGTCGGAAGTTTCATATCATTGCCAGCCACAGCGATTCTCCGGCTTTTAAGATCAAGGAAAATCCGGAAATGCGGGTAGAAAATGCCTACACAAAACTGAATGTGGAAGGTTATGGCGGTATGCTGATGGCACCGTGGTTTGACCGGCCGCTGTCGGTAGCGGGCAGAGTGGTTGTAAGGCGTGACGGTAGTCTGAAAGAGGAACTGGTCAATATCGACCGGGATCTGGTCATGATCCCAAGTCTGGCAATCCACATGAACCGGGAGGCAAACAAAGGTGTGTCTTACAATCCACAGAAAGATCTGCTGCCGCTTCTCGGGTGCGGAGATTCGAAGCCGGAGCTTTTAAAAATTGTTGCGGAAGAGATAAAAGTAAAGGAAGAGGATATTCTTGCACATGATCTGTTCCTCTATAATCGGATGGAGGGTACGATCTGGGGCGCAGACAGAGAATTTGTTTCGGCACCAAGGTTGGATGACCTGCAGTGTGCGTTTGCTTCGATGGAAGGAATGCTTGCCGGAAAGCATGAAAAGAGTATTGCAGTGCACTGTGTTCTGGATAACGAAGAAGTCGGAAGCGGAACAAAGCAGGGGGCAGCTTCTACTTTCTTAAAAGATACGCTTCGGCGGATCAACGATGGCCTTGGCAGAACGTATGAAGAATATCTGATGACGCTGGCAGGCAGTTTTATGATCTCGGCGGATAATGCCCATGCACTGCATCCAAATTACATAGAAAAGGCAGATCCGGTGAACCGGCCGCTGCCAAACGGCGGAATTGTCATCAAATACAATGCCAACCAGAAATACTGTACCGATGCGGTGTCAGCGGCAAAATTCAAGGATCTCTGCGACCGGGCAGGCGTAAAATACCAGACCTTTGTGAATCGCTCCGATGTACCGGGCGGCTCAACACTTGGAAATATTTCGAATACACAGGTACCGATGAACACGGTAGATATCGGGCTTCCGCAGCTGGCGATGCATTCTCCGTATGAGACAGCCGGTGTGGAAGATACCGGAAGTTTTATCAGAGCAGCGGAAGAATTTTTCAGATAAGCAAAACAGAACAGGCATCAAAATAAAGAATTCAGACAAAAAACAGGCGGGAGAAATCCTGCCTCTTTTGCGTGACATGAGCAATGCGAAGCTCTGTGAGCTTTACGTGAATGTTCATTCTTTATATCCTGATATCCGTTAATGTATAAATTTTTTCAGGAAAAGGACTTGAAAAATACGTCATGGGGGTATATAATGTAATACGAAAAATACCTAACAGGGGTATATAAGAAAAGGAAGTGAATGAAATGGAAGAAAACAGGGAACAGATAGAAAAAACATGCTGCTGTCAGTGTTCTGAGCGAAAAAAGGAACGCTCAGAAAAAGAATATAAAGATCTGATCAATCGTTTAAGCCGCATCGAAGGGCAGGTTCGCGGTGTGAAGGGAATGTTGGAAAAGGATGCCTACTGTGCCGATATTCTGGTACAGGTTTCGGCGATCAATTCTGCACTCAACAGTTTCAATAAAGTTCTGCTGTCCAATCATATCCATACCTGTGTGGCAGAGGATATCCGCAACGGAAAAGACGAAGCGATTGATGAGCTGGTGGATCTTCTGAAGAAACTTATGAAATGATGACAGGATGAGAAAAATACGAAAGTTTTTCGTATGATATACTTTGATCCTGACACCAGGCAAAACATTAGGAGGTAAAGAACAGCTGAACAAAACTTATAAAAGTATATAAACAACTGTTGAATTTTGTAGATTATTAGTATAGAATAATATTGAAAGGAAGTGATGCTTTGAGTAAATATTATTCT
>ERZ837590.1099-NODE-1099-length-15931-cov-81.556059_pt1 | contig 15931 bp, 9 predicted proteins | sample MGYA00519573_ERZ837590 | MGnify/ENA primary metagenome ERZ837590 (study PRJEB31850, sample SAMEA3708820) | human gut metagenome | biome: human gut; feature: human-associated habitat; material: faeces | place: China | collected 2014 ... | reverse complement strand
TGGTGAGCCATGCCGGGTCCACAGCATTGTTGAACTTTTGCACATGATCAAAGAAAGTCTGTATCCGCAGGTCGGATACGCCGGCATCCTGCAAAAGTTTGGAAAGAAGATCCTGTGTATCCGAATCTGCTAAATTGGAGTATTCGATTTGCTGAAGGACGGGCTGAGAAACTTTTTGAGTGCAGCCCCCTGCCAGAAGCGCACCGCAAAAAAGTGCAGCGGAGCAGACAAGAAAAGTTCGACGTTTCAAAAATGGTCACCTCGTTGTGTTTTTCGGAAAATTTCTTTGAGTCCCGGAGTCTCCACCATAGGCGAAGAGAGCAACGCCGTTGGTCTCGTAACGAATGGTATCACAGATAAACAAAGAAAATCAATGACTTCTGTCGTATGGTTCAATCCGCTGCGCCTGCCAATTTCAAAAATTTCTTGTCCGACTGGATGCTCTGGGTCACAAACTTCCCATCCCGGAACAATGCGTATGTTGTGACCGGTGCGGGCACATTTTGTGCCGTCTCTTTCTCTGTAATGTGGATGGTTTTGAACGGGATTCCATGTTCCTTTGCAGCCTCCTGCACCTTTGGCACCCAATAATAGGTGTAAGGGCACTGGTCGGTATAGTAGAGGACAAAGCCATTCTCCTCCACCTTGGGATGCTTGGCGCAGGCCTTGAATTTTGGCGGCTGGGCACTCTCTGCAAGGGGCAGGTACATGAGGTTGATGCCGCAATCGGAGATGTCCGAAACCTTGAAGCCCTTATGGGCCAAAAACTTGGGGTCGGCGAGAAACTCCCGTTTGCGCCCCTCTGCACACAGAATGCAAACACCGTTTTTGCCCTGCGCCTTGGCATCCCGAAGGCATTCTTCCAGCAGTTCGCTGGAATAGCCGTGACCCTTCATGGAACCGGAGACCCACAGGCAGTTGATATAAAGCCAGCCTGCCGCATCAATGGGCACCCACGCGTTTTCTGCCGGGATGTACTCGATAAAGCATTTGCCGCGCTCTGCACTGCGGTAAAAAACAAGCCCCTCCTCAAAGCGCTGCTTGAGCCATTCCTTCTTGGCAAGGCTCTGTTTGCCGGACATGGCACAACAGATATGTTCCTTGTCGATGTTTTCTCTGGTAACTCTGATATAGTCCATCTTGCAGTCCCTCCTAAGTTGCAAAAAGCCGCTGTGCCGCAGAGCGCTTCTCCGACACAGCGGCCTTTTTGTTTTTGGCTGCGGCTTACCGCGTCCGTCCATCGCCGCCCATCAAGGCGGTCATTTCTTCAATGTAGTCCAGCGGGAACGGCGGAGCGCACAGGGGCTTCATGGCAATGCTCATGAGCTTCATGGGATTGTCGTCTGCCGCCACCCGGTTGGAGCTGAGTTTTCCGCAGCGTTTGCAGCGGTGGATGATGGCCCATTCGCCGCCTTTGCGTACCCAGACTGCCACCGGCTCCATGATGCCGCCGCAGTCGGAGGCACGGTCGCCGGGTTCCTCGTCCACATGAAGGCTGGACAGGCAGTTGGGGCAATGGTTGCGGTGGTCGCTCCCTGCATTTTGCGGGGTGCAGACCCGTCCGCAAACCTTGCAGGTAAAGGTATCGTTGCAGGCGTGGGTCTTATAGTAACCTTTTTCAAAGGTCTTGCGTTTATTTTCGCGGTTCATGGTATGGTCCTCCTGAAGATCTGTGTCTGCTCGTCTTCGGGAGGCGTGGCTTGTGGTATTTGCCAGACCTCCCGGTCAGGCCACAAGTCCCAGTGCAAATGTAGTATGTTTCAAAAAGCTCTCCTTTGATGATAGCATTTATGACTTTTTTCTGCTTCAACTAAAACTCAAAAATTCCTTTATTTTTCACCTCCCACAATGTTAAAGGTCCGGAAGAACAGCTTTACATGTGCATCCAACTTTGCAAGGCTTTCAGCTTCCCGTTCCGGCTGACGGTCGCAGACGCTGAGCAGGACGATGATCGGGGAAACATACATCCACGCCAGCGTATCCGGGTCTTCGTTTCGCAGTTCGCCGTTTGCAACCAGCGCACGGAAGATGCCTGCATGGTAGGAGATCATCCAATCCACATAGCGTTTGGAAAGCAGTTCGGCAAACTTGGGGGAACGGAACTGCTCCAGCGTCATCATCCGGCGGAACTGGCTGATGGTTTTATCGTGCAGCGAATAAAGGAAGATCTGTCGGACTTTTTCAACCAGCAGCTCCTCTGAGATGTGGGAGAAAACTGGGATATCCTTTTGGGAATCCTGTACATGGACCGAGATCTCAGCGGTGTCTTTCTGGTAGTGCGCCGAAGTTGTTTCCAAAATCGCATCAAAAATCGCCTGCTTGCTGGGGAAATGGTTGTAAAGCGACGGAGCCTTGATGCCGACCGCTTTTGCAATTTCACCCACGCTGACCGCATCATATCCTTTTGTCGAAAACAGCTCCAGAGATTTTTCCAGAATGCGCTGCTTGGTATCTTCCATTTTCCTTTGCCTTTCGCTAACTAATATTCGTTAGTTCTACTATAATCGAAAAAGTTCCCGTTGTCAAGAGGTTTTTCTGGAAGACAACGAAACTCCGTCATTACCGCAGGCTAACGGCAACGATCAACAGAACACCAGGTTGTGTTCGCTTCAGCTTTGCAGCTGCAGGCTTTTTCTTTGCCGGGATTTATGCTATACTTATGAAATAAATCAAATCAATGGGCAGGAGGAACCAGCGTGGAGGATTACCGCACCATCCGGGGCACGGCCACCGGCGAATATGAGGAAAAGAAAAGCCGCTTTATTGCGCAGCTCTCCTTTGCGGACAGCGAGGAAAAGGCGGTGGCTTTTTTGGAGCAGGTGCGGGCAGCCAACCGCACGGCCCGGCACAATGTGTACGCCTACCGCCTGCGGGAGGGTAATCGGGAGCGCTACTCCGATGACGGTGAACCGGCCAAGACGGCGGGAACTCCGGCACTGGAAGTGCTGCAGCACAGCGGATTGACTGACCTTGTTGTGGTCATCACCCGGTACTTTGGCGGCGTGCTGCTGGGCACCGGCGGTCTGGTGCGGGCTTATACCACTGCCACCGCCCGCGCGTTGGAAGCCGCCGAGGTGGTCACGGTGCGCAGTGTGGTGGAGTTGGATGTAACGGTGGACTACTCGCTCTATGAGCGGGCGGCGCTGCTCATCCAGGCGGCGGGGGCAAAGCTTGCAGACCCTCAGTTCACCGACCGTGTCACCCTGCGCTGGCAGATGCCTGAGGGTACGGAGCCGCTCTTGCTGGAGCAGCTCCGGGAGTTGACCCGGGGCGGTGCACAGGTAAGTGTGTCACAGCCGTTCTACGCTCCATTCTGACCGGAAAATTGCCTGCCGTTATGACACAGACTTCCCTGCGGGGAAGGCTGGGGAGCGGCAGTAAAATCAAGAAGTTTTATTCGTTCTAAGACAAATACTTTCCCCCTTCGACAGGGCGGGTGTGCTATACTTGCCGCAGACGCGGCATGGGGATCGGCTGCGCCGTGCGAGAGGAGGGGGAGAAAACAGAAAGTGAGGGTTCCTGATGGATGTACGACAGCGCACCGAAGAGATCGAGCGGCTGACCTTGGCCCCCTGGGCAACATTCAGCGATGCCAGCCGGGGCCGGGTGAGGCCCGAAGAACAGGACCCTATCCGTCCGGTGTTCCAGCGGGACCGTGACCGGATCATCCACTGCAAAGCGTTCCGGCGGCTCAAGCAGAAAACGCAGGTATTTCTCTCGCCGGAGGGCGACCTCTACCGCACCCGGCTCACCCACACACTGGAGGTAGCGCAGATCGCCCGCACCATTGCCCGCGCCCTGCGTCTCAACGAGGATCTGACCGAGGCCATCAGCCTGGCCCATGACCTGGGGCACACGCCCTTTGGCCACGCAGGGGAGAGCGCACTGGACAAGCTCTGCCCGGAGGGGTTCCGGCATTATATGCAGAGCCTGCGTGTGGTGGACAAGCTGGAAAAGGACGGCAGGGGCCTGAACCTGACCTGGGAGGTGCGCAACGGCATCGTGACCCATACCAAGGGCACCTGGGCGGCCACCCCGGAGGGACGCATCGTCCGCATGGCGGATCAGATCGCCTTTGTGAACCACGATATCGAGGATGCCGTGCGTGCCGGTGTGCTGGACCCGGCCACCCTGCCCAGAGAATGCACCGCCGTGCTGGGTGAGACGAAGTCGCAGCGCATCACCACCATGATCAACAGCATCCTGCGCAGCAGCGAGGGGGATGTGCAGGTGGGCGCAGAGGAAAACGAAGCCTTCCTGGCGCTCAAGGATTTCATGTACCGCACCGTCTATGTGGATCGCAGTGCCAAAAAGGAAGAGCAGAAGGTGGAAAAGGTGCTCACCGAGCTCTACGAGTATTACCTGACCCACATCGAACAGATGTCCAACTTCTACCTGCAGCTGGCCTATCAGGAAGGACGCGACCGCGCAGTGACGGACTATATCAGCGGCATGAGCGATGAATTTGCCATCCGTACCTTTGAGGATGTCTTTGTGCCCCGCAAGTGGCATGTGTTATAAAAGGAGCATCGGAATACCAAAATGATCCCACACGAATATATTGAGGAACTGACCCGCCGCACCGATATCGTGGATGTGGTGGGCAACTATGTCCAGCTCAAGCGGAAAGGGCGGCTGTATGGCGGCCTGTGCCCCTTCCACAGCGAAAAGACCCCCTCGTTCTATGTCTACCCGGATACCCAGAGCTTTTACTGCTTTGGCTGCGGTGTGGGCGGCGATGTCATCCACTTCGTCCGCCGCATCAACAGCATCGACTACACCGAGGCGGTCAAGATGCTGGCTGCCCGCGCGGGAATGCCGGAACCGCAGGAGGACGACAAGACGGGCCGCCTGCGCAGCCGCATCCTTTCCATGAACAAGGAAGCTGCACGGTACTTCCACGCCTGCCTGAACTCCACGGTCGAGGAGGCCCGGCAGGCCCGGGCCTACTGGCGGCGGCGCGGTCTGGACGACAAGACCATCGTCCGGTTCGGGCTGGGCTATGCACCGGATGACGGGCAGGGGCTGTACCAGTATCTGCGCGATAAGGGATACAACCAGCAGGAGCTGGATGCCAGCGGCCTGTTCAAGCGCAGCCAGTCGGGCCGAATCTACTGCCTGTTCTGGAAGCGGGTGATGACCCCCATCTTTGACCTGCGGGGCAACATCATAGCCTTTGGCGGGCGTGTGATGGACGATTCCAAACCAAAGTATGTCAACAGCCCCGAGACACTGGTCTATCACAAGTCGGATACCGTGTTCGCTCTGCAGATCGCCAAGAAGAGCGCTTCCCGGCGGTTCGTTCTCTGCGAGGGTTACATGGACGTTATTTCCATGCATCAGGCGGGCATCGACACGGCGGTCTGCGCCTGCGGCACGGCCCTGACCCCGGATCAGGTAAAGCTCATCAGCCAGTACGCGGAGGAAGTCATCCTGAGCTACGACTCGGATGAGGCCGGCCAGAAGGCCACCCTGCGCTCGCTGGAACTGTTCCGCAACAGCCCGGTCAAGGTGGGCGTGCTGCAGATCCCGGGTGCAAAAGATCCGGATGAGTACATCAAAAAGTATGGCTCCGAGCGGTTCAAGGCACTGCTGGACGGTGTGGGAAACGCGCTGGACTTCCGGCTGGGGCGGCTCAAGAACAAATACGACCTCAAGCAGGATGCCCAGCGGCTGGAATATGTCAAAGAAGCTGTGAATATGCTGGCGGAGCGCTCCAACCCCACCGAGCAGGAGGTCTACGCCGGGCGGCTGGCCGAGGAGACGAACATCTCCAAGAACGCCATAATGACCCAGCTTGCCGATGCAGTAAAGCGCTCCAACAGCAAACGCCGGTGGGCGCAGAATCAGGCACGGCTGCAGTCCGGTGAGATGCACCAGATCAGCGTGCCTTACAGTGCGGGCGGCTCTCAGGCGCTGGGAGTTGCCTCGGCAGAACAGCGGCTGCTGGCCGCCATGCTCCGGGAGCCCAGCTATATCCCGCAGGTGCGGGCCCAGCTCAGCCCGGAAAAGTTCGTTCTGCCCCAGCAGAAGGAGCTGTACGAAGCATTTCTGCAGTGCCAGGAGCAGGGGATCGAGATCAGCCTTTCCACTCTGCGCCCCTTTGTGAGCGAAGAGGCGCTGAATGAGCTGAGCCGCCTTGCGGCACAATACAGCGATGTGAACTGTACGCCGGACGATATCCGGCTCTATCTGGACCGCATTGCCCGGGGCACCCCCGTGGCAGGCAAGGCGGCCGAAATGTCCAATGATGATTTGATACGGTATCTCCAGTCGATGCGAGAAAAGAAGCAGGGCACAGACCCTGCGGACGACTGACCGTTCTTCTCCTCCGGCTGGAGCTGGAAGGAGAAAGGATCATGCGGAAATTGTCGCAGACGGAAGAACTGGTAAAGATCCTGGCAGGCCGGGCCCGCCGCCATACCCTGACACCCGAGCAGATCAGCCGGGCCATGGATGAGCAGGAATACGATGTATCCGGGCTGGATGCGCTGTATGCGGCGCTGGAGGCCCGGGGCATCCGTGTAACCGAAGAAGAAGCGGACATGCCCATGCTGGATGAAACACAGATCGGGGAACTGGAGCACGAGCTCTCAGCCGAGGGCGTAGCGCTGGATGACCCGGTGAAGGCATATCTGAAGGAGATCGGCCGGGTGCCGCTGCTGACAATGGAACAGGAGCTGGCGCTTGCCCGGGCCGCGCAGGCCGGGGATGCGGATGCCCGGCGGAAACTGAGCGAAGCCAACCTGCGGCTGGTGGTCTCGGTGGCCAAGCGGTATGCCGGGCGGGGGCTGCCCTTCCTTGACCTCATTCAGGAAGGGAACCTCGGCCTGATGAAGGCAGCGGAGAAGTTTGAACCTGACCGGGGGTTCCGGTTCTCGACCTACGCGACATGGTGGATTCGGCAGTCCATCACCCGGGCCATTGCCGATCAGGGGCGGGTCATCCGCATCCCGGTGCATCTGGTGGAGAGCATCAACCGGGTAAAAAAGACGACAGGGGAGCTTTTGCGCAAAAACGGCAGGGAACCCACAGCCGAAGAGATCGCCGTCCGGCTGGACATGGAGCCTGACCGGGTGCGGGAGCTGCTGCAGCTGGCGCAGGACCCCATCAGCCTGGAAACACCGGTGGGTGAGGAAGAGGATGCCCACCTGGAGGATTTTATTCAGGATGAGGAAGCAGGCGTTCCGGTGGATGAGGCCGGGCGGGAACTGCTGCGGCGGGAGCTGGCAAACGTCCTCAAGAGCCTGACACCCCGGGAGGAACGGGTGCTGACCCTGCGCTTCGGGCTGGAGGACGGGCAGGCCCGCACCCTGGAAGAGCTGGGAAAGGAGTTCAACGTGACCCGGGAACGCATCCGGCAGATCGAGGCCAAGGCTCTGCGCAAGCTGCGCCATCCCAGCCGCGCAAAGCGCCTGCGGGATTATCTGGAAGAATGAGCACATAAGGGCACCGCAGGCAGCTGCGGTGCTTTTTGCATGGGCAGGGGAGAGTGCGCATCAAGAGCCAAGGTGTACAAAATGCACAAGGGTGTTTTTGGTGAGAACGTGCAAAACTCAAAAATCAAGAGCCAAAATGCGCAAAGTTTACACGCGCCCGTGCGTACCATGAAATCGCGGGCTTGACAAAAATATTGGGCCAAAATGCGAAAAATGGCTTGACAGCAAGGCTTTTGAGGTGTATACTGCATTAGTATCACATAATGGCCTAGTGCGCCAAAAAGGGAGTTGCACTGGAAGCAGCTGGACGGTGTTGACCGAAAAGTTTGTGAAAAGCGACGAACTTCCTTGGAGGATACGGGTCGATTTATGTGCGTGTGCTCAAATCTGACCCGTATAACGCAATATCCGTAGAGTATAAAAGTAAGGAGTGGTTGATTTTATGATGAAAGTCAAGCCCGTAAAGCTCGGCAAAACCGAGCGCATGAGCTTCTCCCACATCGACGAAGTCATCAGTATGCCGAACCTGATCGAGGTCCAGAAGAACTCTTACCAGTGGTTCCTGGACGAGGGCCTGAAAGAGGTCTTCCACGACATCGGCACCATTGAGGACTACACCGGTAACCTGGCGCTGAGCTTCGTGGACTTCCGTCTGGATAAGGAGCCCAAGTACAGCATCAAGGAGTGCAAGGAGCGCGACGTGACCTACGCTGCCCCCCTGCGCGTGACTGCCCGTCTGCTGAACAAGGAGACCGGCGAGGTCAAGGACCAGGAAATTTTCATGGGCGACTTCCCGCTGATGACCGATGCGGGCACCTTTGTGATCAACGGTGCTGAGCGTGCCATCGTCAGCCAGCTGGTCCGTTCTCCCGGCGTATTCTACGGAGATGCCAAAGATAAGGTAGGCAACGACCTGTACAGCGCAACCATGAACCCCAACCGCGGTGCATGGCTGGAGTACGAGACCGATGCCGCCAACGTGTTCTATGTCCGTATCGATAAGAACCGCAAGCTGCCCGTCACCGTGCTGTGCCGTGCACTGGGCCTTTCCTCTGATGAGGAGATCCTGAACTTCTTCGGCGAGGATGAGCGCATCCTGGCCACTCTGGAGAAGGACACCACCAAGAACCAGGACGAGGGCCTGCTGGAGGTCTACCGCAAGCTGCGTCCCGGCGAGCCCCCCACGGTGGAGTCCGCTACCAACCAGATCAACATGCTGTTCTTCGATCCGCGCCGCTACGACCTGTCTCGTTTCGGCCGCTACAAGATGAACAAGAAGCTGTCTCTGGCCCGCCGCATCACCGGCTTTGTTGCCGCTGAGAACATCGTTGCTCCCCTGACCGGCGAGATCATCGTTGAGGCCAAGGGCAAGATCACCCGTGAGCTGGCCGAGAAGGCAGATGCCGCCGGTGTGGATACCGTTATTCTGAGCATCGAGGGCAAGAAGGTCAAGGTCATCACCAACGGCTGTGTGGACGCACAGGGCTTCTTCTCCTTTGATGTCAAGGAGTGCGGCATCAACGAGCGCTGCTCCTTTGATGAGATCAAGAAGATCCTCGACACCACCTCCGATGTGGAGGAGCAGAAGGAAATGCTCCGCCGCAACCACGACCAGCTGATCGGCCGCACCGTCACCGTGAAGGACATCCTGTCCTCCATCAACTACCTGAACGGTCTGGGCCACGGCGTTGGCACCACCGATGATATCGACCATCTGGGCAACCGCCGCATCCGCAGCGTTGGTGAGCTGCTGCAGAACCAGTTCCGCATCGGCTTCTCCCGCATGGAGCGCGTCATCCGTGAGCGCATGACCCTGCAGAGCCAGGATCAGAGCGTTATCACCCCGCAGGCATTGATCAACATCCGTCCTGTGGTCGCCGCCATCAAGGAGTTCTTCGGCTCCTCTCCGCTGTCTCAGTTCATGGACCAGAACAACCCTCTGGCCGAGCTGACCCACAAGCGCCGTCTGTCTGCTCTGGGCCCCGGCGGTCTGAGCCGTGACCGCGCAGGTTTCGAGGTCCGTGACGTTCACTACAGCCACTATGGCCGTATGTGCCCCATTGAGACCCCTGAAGGCCCCAACATCGGTCTGATCTCCTATCTGGCATCCTACGCCAAGATCAACGAGTACGGCTTCGTTGAGGCTCCCTATCGCAAGGTCAAAAAGACTTACGACGAAAACGGCAAGCTGATCGATCAGGTCGTTACCGATGAAGTGGAGTATATGACCGCTGACGTTGAGGACGAGTACGTTGTTGCTCAGGCCAACGAGCCTCTGGATGAGACCAAGCACTTCATCCGTCCCCGCGTTTCTGCCCGCCGCCGCGATGACATCCTGGAAATCGATGCCGATAAGGTCGATTATATGGACGTTTCGCCCCGAATGATGGTCTCTGTTGCGACCGCCTGCATCCCCTTCCTGGAGAACGATGACTGTAACCGTGCTCTGATGGGCTCCAACATGCAGCGTCAGGCAGTGCCTCTGATGGTCACCCAGCAGCCCATCGTGGCTACCGGTATGGAATACAAGGCTGCCACTGACTCCGGTACCGCTGTTCTGGCAAAGAACGACGGTATCGTTGAGAAGATGGATGCCGACCACGTCACCGTCCGCAATGCACAGGGCGGCGTGGACAACTACCCGCTGGTCAAGTTTGCCCGCTCCAACGCAGGCACCTGCATCAACCAGCGCCCCATCGTTGAGGTGGGCGAGAGCGTCAAGGCCGGTCAGGTGCTGGCCGACGGCCCCGCAATGCGCAACGGTGAGATCTCTCTGGGTAAGAACGCCCTGATCGGCTTTATGACCTGGGAAGGCTACAACTACGAGGACGCTGTCCTGCTGAACGAGAAGATCGTCCGCGAGGATGTGTACACCTCGATCCATATTGAAGAGTACGAGACCGAATCCCGTGACACCAAGCTTGGACCTGAGGAAATCACCCGTGATATCCCCAACGTCTCCGAGGATGCCCTGAAGGATCTGGACGAGCGCGGCATCATCCGCATCGGTGCCGAGGTCAAGAGCGGCGACATCCTGGTCGGCAAGGTCACCCCGAAGGGTGAGACCGAGCTGACCGCTGAGGAGCGCCTGCTCCGCGCCATCTTCGGCGAGAAGGCCCGCGAAGTCCGTGATACCTCTCTGCGTGTGCCTCACGGCGAGTACGGCATCATCGTGGATGTCAAGGTCTTTACTCCTGAAAACAGCGATGAGCTGCAGCCCGGTGTCCGCGAGGTCGTCCGCTGCTACATCGCTCAGAAGCGTAAGATCAGCGTCGGCGATAAGATGGCAGGCCGTCACGGCAACAAGGGTGTTGTTTCCCGCATCCTGCCGCAGGAGGATATGCCTTATCTGCCCGACGGCACCCCGCTGGACATCGTGCTGAACCCCCTGGGCGTTCCTTCCCGTATGAACATCGGTCAGGTGCTGGAAGTCAACCTGGGCTACGCTGCCAAGGCGTGCGGCATCAAGGTTATGACCCCCGTGTTCGATTCCGCGCGTGAGAACGACATCGGCGATACCTTCGACACCGCCCGCGAGCTGTGGCACGGTGAGAATGCTCCCGCATATCCCACCAAGCTGCCCAAGATCATGGGTGAGAAGGGCCACATCATCGACTTCTCCAAGATCGAGCTGGACCGTGATGGCAAGACCACCGTTTACGATGGCCGTACCGGCGAGAAGTTCGATAACCGCGTTACCGTTGGTTATATGTACTACCTCAAGCTGCATCACCTGGTCGATGATAAGATCCATGCCCGTTCCACCGGCCCCTACTCTCTGGTCACCCAGCAGCCTCTGGGCGGCAAGGCTCAGTTCGGCGGTCAGCGCTTCGGTGAGATGGAAGTCTGGGCTCTGGAAGCTTACGGTGCCGCTTACACCCTGCAGGAGATCCTGACCGTCAAGTCCGATGACGTTGAGGGCCGTGTCAAGACCTACGAGGCCATTGTCAAGGGCGAACCCATCCCGCAGCCCGGCATCCCCGAGTCCTTCCGCGTTATGCTGAAGGAGCTGCAGTCTCTGGGTATGGACGTTGTGGTCCAGGACAAGGATGGCAACGAGATCGATATGCGCCAGAACTTCGACGACGAAGAGACCGGCTTTGATATGCGTGATGTTGCAGGTTCCGAGACTGTTACCAACGAGAATGAGCTGCTGAACGATTACACCATCAAGGATGCTGACGCAGGCTTCGATGATCCTTCTGTGCTGGAAGATGACAACTCCGGCAGTGCGGCTCCCGCTTCCGACGAAGTGGATTTTTAACTAGAGATTAAGAAAGGGTTCGTTTCATGGAAAACAACGTTTTCGATTCCATTAAAATCGGCCTGGCTTCTCCGGAGCAGATCCGCAACTGGAGCTACGGCGAGGTCAAGAAGCCTGAGACCATCAACTACCGCACCCTGAAGCCGGAGCGCGACGGCCTGTACTGCGAGCGCATTTTTGGACCTACCAAGGACTGGGAGTGCCACTGCGGCAAGTACAAGCGCATCCGCTACAAGGGCAAGATCTGTGATCGCTGCGGTGTCGAGGTCACCAAGGCAAAGGTTCGCCGTGAGCGCATGGGCCACATTGAGCTGGCCGCGCCCGTCAGCCACATCTGGTACTTCAAGGGCATCCCCAGCCGCATTGGCCTGATGCTGGACATCAGCCCCCGCCTGCTGGAGAAGGTTCTGTACTTTGCAAGCTATATCGTTACCAATCCCGGTCTGACCCCGCTGGAAAAGAAGCAGCTGCTGACCGAGAAGGAATACCGTGAGATGCGTGAGCGCTACGGCGATGAGTTTGAGGCATCCATGGGTGCTGAGGCCATCCAGGAGCTGCTGAAGGAGATCGATCTGGATCAGCTGAGCGCTGAGCTGACCGCTGAGGTGGAAAAGTCCTCCGGCCAGAAGAAGGTCCGCATCCTGAAGCGTCTGGAGGTCGTGGAGGCATTCCGCATTTCCGGCAACCGCCCCGAGTGGATGGTCATGGACGTGCTGCCCGTGCTGCCCCCTGATCTGCGCCCCATGGTCCAGCTGGACGGCGGCCGTTTTGCCACCTCCGATCTGAATGACCTGTACCGCCGCGTGATCAACCGCAACAACCGTCTGCGCCGCCTGCTGGAGCTGGGTGCTCCCGACATCATCGTGCGCAACGAGAAGCGGATGCTGCAGGAAGCAGTTGACAGCCTGATCGACAACGGCCGCCGCGGCCGCCCGGTCACCGGCCCCAACAACCGTGCCCTGAAGAGCTTGTCCGATCTGCTGAAGGGCAAGCAGGGCCGCTTCCGCCAGAACCTGCTGGGCAAGCGTGTTGACTACTCCGGCCGTTCTGTTATCGTCGTCGGCCCTGAGCTGAAGATGGATCAGTGCGGTCTGCCCAAGGAGATGGCTCTGGAGCTGTTCAAGCCCTTCGTGATGAAGGATCTGGTCGAGAAGGGTGTTGCCAACAACATCAAGTCTGCCCGTAAGATGGTCGAGCGTGCAAAGCCCGAGGTCTGGGACAGCCTGGAGACCGTCATCAAGGGCCACCCGGTCCTGCTGAACCGTGCACCTACCCTGCACCGTCTGGGCATTCAGGCCTTCAACCCCGTGCTGGTCGAGGGCCGTGCCATCAAGCTGCACCCCCTGGCATGTACCGCATTCAACGCCGACTTCGACGGTGACCAGATGGCAGTTCACCTGCCCCTGGGCGAGGATGCCTGCCGTGAGGCCAAGATGCTGATGCTGGCTTCCGGCAACCTGCTGAAGCCCTCTGACGGCGCACCTGTTACCGTTCCTACTCAGGATATGATCCTGGGCAGCTACTACCTGACCACCGTTCGTGAGAATGAAGAGGGTGCAGGCAAGATCTTCCGTGATGAGAACGAGGCCCTGATGGCCTACGCAGAGCACGTTGTGACCCTGCACGCTCCCATCAAGGTCCGCCGCACCATGGTCATTGATGGTGTGGAGCGCACCGGTCTGGTGGATGCCACCGTCGGCCGGATCATCTTCAATAACCCCGTTCCTCAGAACCTGGGTTATATCGACCGCACCGACCCGGAGCACTGGCTGGAGTATGAGGTCAGCTTCCGCGTGACCAAAAAGACCCTGCCCGACATCATTTCCCGCTGCATGACCCGCAATGGCACCCGTGCCTGCGCAAAGATGCTGGACTCCATCAAGGCTCAGGGCTATAAGTACTCCACCCTGTCTGCAATCTCTGTTGCTGTGTGTGACGCTGTCATTCCTCCGCAGAAGGACGAGCTGATCGCTGACGCGGATAAGCAGGTCTCTCAGGTCAACAAGCTGTTCAACCGCGGCCTGATCTCTGAGAACGAGCGTTACACCCAGACCATCAACATCTGGCAGGCAACCACCGATAAGGTCTCCAAGGCTCTGGCAGCCAACCTGCCCAAGGACAACGAGATCTTTATGATGGCTGATTCCGGTGCGCGTGGTTCTATGAACCAGATCAAGCAGCTGGCCGGCATGCGCGGCCTGCTGGCCAACACCGCAGGTAAGACCATCGAGATGCCCATTCGTGCAAACTACCGCGAAGGTCTGAACATCCTGGAATATTTCGTTTCCGCCCGTGGCGCTCGTAAGGGTCTGGCCGATACCGCTCTGCGTACCGCTGACTCCGGCTACCTGACCCGCCGCATGGTCGATGTCTCTCAGGAGGTCATTGTCCGTGAGATCGACTGCGGCACCACCGACGGCCTGTGGGTCTCTGAGATCCACGAGGGCAAGGAGAAGATCGAGAGCTTCCGTGAGCGTATCATCGGTCGTTACGCCGTGGGCGATGTGATCAACCCCGTCACCGGCGAGGTCATCGTACCTGAGGGCAAGATGATCGACCTGTACGATGCCAACGACATCGAGGCTGCAGGCATCACAAAGCTGAAGATCCGCAGCCTGCTGACCTGCCGCGCCAAGGTGGGTGTCTGCGCACACTGCTACGGCAGCGATATGGCAAACGGTGAGCCCGTCCAGCTGGGCGAGTCCATCGGTGTCATCGCAGCAGAGTCCATCGGCGAGCCCGGTACCCAGCTGACCATGCGTACCTTCCATACCGGCGGTATCGCATCTGCTGAGGATATTACCCAGGGTCTTCCCCGTGTTGAGGAGCTGTTCGAGAGCCGCCGTCCCAAGAGCATGGCCATTATGAGCGAGATCTCCGGTGTTGTCTCTCAGGATGACACCAAGAAGAATGTCGTCATCAAGGTCACCGGTAAGGACGAGAACGGTGCCGAGGTGGTGAAGAGCTACTCCATCCCCTTCACCCAGCATGCACGCGTCATGCCCGGCGATCGTGTGGAGAAGGGCGACATCATCACCCGCGAAGGTGTTCTGTATCCCCAGGATATCCTGGCCATCAAGGGTCTGAGCGATGTGCAGAACTACCTGATCAGCGAGGTCCAGAAGGTCTACCGTCTGCAGGGCGTTGAGATCAACGATAAGCATATCGAGGTCATCGTCCGTCAGATGTGCCGCAAGGTCCGCGTGACCGACTCCGGCTCCTCCGACCTGATCGGTGGTGCACTGGCAAACCGTCTGGAAGTTGAGAACATCAACGCCGAGCTGCAGAAGCGCATTGATGACGGTGAAGAGGGCATCAAGCTGGTCGAGTATCAGCAGGTGCTGCTGGGCATCACCAAGGCTGCCCTGGCAAACGAGTCCTTCCTGTCTGCCGCATCCTTCCAGGAGACCACCCGTGTCCTGACCGAAGCCGCCATCAAGGGCAAGGTTGACCCGCTGGCCGGCCTGAAGGAGAATGTCATCATCGGTAAGCTGATCCCCGCCGGTACCGGTCTGCCGGAGGTGCGTGAGGATCTGAAGCGCCGTGAGCAGGAGCGCGACGAGGCTGTTGCCGCTGAGCTGGCTGCAGCAAACCAGCAGTAAAACTCTGTCTGCCCGGAACTGAATCGATCCATGAGCCGCCTTTCCCTGAACACAGGGGAGGGCGGCTTTTTTGATCTGAAACTCCCTCCGTCATTGCTTCGCAATGCCACCTCCCTCTGGGAGTGAGGCCTGCCTGGACCGAAGCAGGGGAAAGGCCCCCTCTGAGAGGGGGCTGTCTGCGCAGCAGACTGAAGGAGTAAAGGAAAAACCAGCGGCTGAGTCCTTCGGCGAATAAAACAAAAAAATATTGGAAAAACTGTTGACATTCCTAATCAAAACGAGTATTATATAACTGTTGCGCGTCCCCATAGGGGAAGTGCGGCTAAAAAGTCGGAAAATATCCGATGTTCACTATTAAGAAAGGAGAAACAAAATGCCTACTTTTAACCAGCTTGTACGCAAAGGCCGTGAGGTCCTGGTTACCAAGAGCACCGCTCCCGCCCTGCAGAAGACTTATAACTCTCAGAAGAAGCAGTACTCTGATCTGAGCAGCCCCCAGAAGCGTGGTGTCTGCACTGCAGTTCGTACCATGACCCCCAAGAAGCCTAACTCTGCTCTGCGTAAGGTTGCTCGTGTCCGCCTCACGAATGGTATCGAGGTCACCTCTTACATTCCCGGTATCGGCC
>ERZ837590.1097-NODE-1097-length-15944-cov-5.324942_pt1 | contig 15944 bp, 15 predicted proteins | sample MGYA00519573_ERZ837590 | MGnify/ENA primary metagenome ERZ837590 (study PRJEB31850, sample SAMEA3708820) | human gut metagenome | biome: human gut; feature: human-associated habitat; material: faeces | place: China | collected 2014 ... | reverse complement strand
GCCGTAGCGCGAGCCGTCCCCGAGCAGGCGCTCGAAGTTGGGGAGGTCCGTCGGCGTGGAGATGACCAGGATGTCCCGGATGCCCGCCAGCATGAGGGTGCTAAGCGGGTAGTAGATCATGGGCTTGTCGTAGACCGGCAGCAGCTGCTTTGAGGTCACGAGCGTGAGCGGGTACAGGCGCGTGCCAGACCCGCCGGCGAGGATGATGCCTTTCATATAAATACCTCCGCTGGAACAATTTTATAAAGTATTACTATTTTGGCCTTTCGAGTATAAAACATTGATTAAACGCGCGATCTTATCTGGCCAAAACTTTCGAAGCATCAAGTAATCTTCCGTAGTGCGCGTATTATCTTTAATAAGTGCAGACGTTTCAGATTCAGAATGAATTCTATGCCTTGTGAGTTTTTCTGAACAATAGCAGAAGTCTCCATCCAGTTGAGAAATATGCTCCCATGCTTCCCAATCCAAATTCGATTTAAAGCCTTCCTTAAAAATCGGAGTTTTTAAATTGGGCAGAACTAAGGTCACCGATGGACAACAGATTGATGACCCAAAAGAAAGAGAAAGGCGTTTTACAAACTTTTTCGAAGATAATTGTTTACTTTTCAGGGGAAACAATAAAATCCTTTTTATGTTTAGAAGCAAACTCGACGAGCAAACCGAGCCATCGCGAAGCTCCTCATAATCCGTAAAGAAAATCAAAGGTTTGCGGCTCTGATTCACTCGCTCGAGCATACTTTCGACATATGAGCAAGAGTAGACATCGTCTTGATGCGCAATAGTAATTAGCTCAGTTGAACAATGATTGACAGCGCAATTCCAGTCATGAGCTATACCCGCAGCACCTTCATTGATAAATAAAGGCAAACCGTAACGATCAGCAACCGAAGCGATTAGATCGTTAGGAGTGCTTGTCGAGATAATGACATTAGATTGTATGGATTGATTTAAAAGTGATTCAACGCAGTCAATCAAATAAGGCGATTTTCCATACGCGCAAACAACAAAGGTATGATTGTATTTGCTATACAATTCCGCTCCCTGAAAGTCTAACAACTGTAAAATATTCTAGAACAACTATACAAGTGTTATTGGAGATAACTTGATGAATCTCGTTTATACGATTGATAACAATTTTGTTCCTCAATTGGCCGCGAATATTCAATCAGTAAAACAAAACAACCCTAATATCCATTTGAATTTCTATATATTATCGATGGGTTTAAGTAAAGCAAATGTTAACAACTTAACAGACTTTTTCTCTGATGAGCTATGCGATGTAATCATCATTGACATCAGCGATTTTAAAGACAGGATTGCATTTGAATTCGACACAACGGGATGGAATGAGATTGTCCTTGCACGACTCCTGCTAGACAATTATCTTCCGAATAAAATTGAAAGGGTCATTTACTTAGACGCTGACACAATTTGCAGGTCATCTTTAAGGGGACTCTGGCAAGCTGACCTAGATGGAAAGACTATTGCCATGGCACCGGAACCCACAGCAGACAGAAATAGAAGAACAAGCCTCGGCATTGGCTCCTATCCATATTGCAATGCCGGTGTCGTTCTCTTTAATTTGAAAAAATGGAGGGATAACGACATGGAGAAAGGAATACTAAATTTCTGCAAACAGAATAAAGAGAAGTTGTTCGCAAACGATCAGGATGCCTTAAACGTCTATCTCAAGGACGACATCAAAGTAATGTCAATTTCTTATAATTATTCAAATTTATTCGATTACTATCCATTTGAATATTTAAATAAACTTATGCCAAACTTCTGCAGCAAAATAGCATTCGAACATGCAAGAGCAAATCCGGCTATAGTTCATTTTCTCGGAGAAGATCGACCTTGGCGAGCTGGAAACACCCATAGGTTCTCTTCAGACTATTTCTATTATCTTAGACAAACCCCTTGGTCTGAAGCTCCAATCGAATATGGCTGGGAGCAGTACTACAAGGCATGGGGTTTGTTCAATACAATTACTTCGCCCTTTCCTTCCGCGAGATACAAAGCCATCACCTCGCTTATTCCTTTATTCATGAAAGTTCGAGCAAAGAAAAGGAGGCAAGATGAATCCCGATAAGAACAAGGCGTGCGTCATTTTGCCAACCTATAACGGGGCTAAGTTTATCAATGAGACTCTAGTCTCGATTAACAATCAGTCCTACAACAATATAGATGTATTCATCAGAGATGACGGCTCCACGGATAGCACCGTTGAAATGATTAAGTCTTTTATTAAAGACAAAGATAACTTTACATTACTAGATAGCGACAATCAAAATCTTGGAGTCCCCGGCAGCTTCTATGAGATTTTGCGGAGGATTCCGTCTACTTATGGCTATTATTTCTATGCTGATCAGGACGATTACTGGGAGAAACAAAAAATAGAGTATGCCATCAAGTTATTAAATGATCAGCACAATGATATTCCTAAGGTGTACTTCTCTTCTTTTGAGTATTGCGACTCCAATTTAAATCACATCCGCTATTCTTCCGACCAAACTAAGAACTGCGATTTTTATCACAGCTTGTTTTACACACTAGGACTTGGTTTCACTATCGCATTTAACCGTGAAGCATTTAACCAGTTTATTAAAAATGTTAATCCAGGCGACGAAATGCACGACAGATGGATAATACGCTGTGCCTGCGCACTAGGCCAGCTGGTTTACGATAAAAGACCTACAGCAAAGCATATCAGGCATGACGCAGCCGTAACCGCTTCTGATAACCACATGATTGATTTATTCAAGTATTTTATTAAAGAGGAGTTGTTTGGCACAAAGGCACAAATTGAAGCAGAAAAACTTTCACATTTTAAGAATTGTTTTAACGATAAATTAAATAACGATGAATTGGAAGCACTAAACCTGTTCACTGAAGCAAAAGGCATACCAAGCCAGCTCAAAAAAGCGCTGTTCCCACATCGACTAAGACCAACTTATATAAGTGAATTTTGCCTCAGGTTCCTATTTTTGATTGGAAAAATTTAAGTTGCAAATACAAAATCCCCCCCAAGTTCAAATCGTAATGGCCGTTTATAACGGATCTCTCTATTTGAAAGAACAAATAGAATCGATTATCAACCAGGATTATAAAAACTGGCAACTACTCATTTCGGACGATAATTCAAATGATGACAGCGTAGAGATCATCAATCGCTACGCTGCTAAAGATAATAGAATCAAGGTTGTATTAAAAGATTCAGCCTTCGGTAATGCGGGCACACATTTCTTATCGCTATTAAAGATAACTACCAGCAAATACGTCATGTGTTCCGATCAAGATGACGTGTGGGATTCAGATAAAATAACCACATGCCTCAGCGCTATGATACAAGAAGAGGCGATGTCCCCTGACACCCCGATCCTCATTCATACTGATTTAAGAGTGGTTGACAGTAAATTAAATCGCATTGCCGATTCTTTCTATAAGTATTCAGGTATTAATCCAAACACCTCAACCTTCGAATTTCATATTGCAACGGCAAATGTTACTGGATGCACTATGCTAATTAATGACAGTCTAAGAGACCTGATCAAATTAACGAATGATGATCGCTACATTTGCATGCATGATTGGTGGTGCTCGTTAATCGCATCGGCATTTGGACGTATCGGCTTCATAGACAATCAAACAATTTGTTATCGTCAACACGAAAACAATACTCTTGGTGCACAAGAAAAATCTTTATGGAATTCTATACATCAGATAGAAAAGCTAAAAGCCGATACGATTAAAACTATTGAGCAGGCTGAGTCTTTCAAAGAAGTTTATGGCTCCATGTTAAGTAAAAAACAAATAACTCATCTCAATAGCTACATTCAATTAAAAAGCTGCAGCACCATTCAAGTACCAATTAATTTGAATAAGGCAAGAGTATGGAGACACAACCTGCGTGGTAATCTTGGGCTCATAGGGACCTTTATCTTAATATCAGTAACAGGCTCTGAAATAGATTCATAACGATTCAAAAATAGAGCTGTTATTTAGTTTTTAACCAATCAGGTGTATAGGGCATATTATATTTCCCCTGCTTAATATGCCTCAATACTTTTAAAGCGCTGGGTTCCTCTGAATTGATCATAGGAAACGTTTTGACGGTTTTCTGGTTTTTAATTAGCCAGACATTCAATAAAATCTCTGAGACATAACCAAAAATACGTTTTTGCGACTTTGAATAGTCACTAAGATCAACAATATTCTCGAATTCAAAGAGAATCTTAAATAACCATTCGCAGTACGAGTCAAATAGTTGCTTAGAACAAATCAACATATTGCAATAATAAGCTGATCCTGAATTTAGAACAGCATCATATGTTTCAACATACTCCTTCGATTTATTAGATATGGTGTCTCGCAAAACACCTAAATCAGTCTCATGACCGACACTAAGTGCATAATTTGAAAATACAGTTCTATATTTCCAAATATACTGCTCGGGCAAAACGAAATCACAATAACTTAGCGCAGAGAGAATGTCATCTTCCTTTAAAAAATACTTATAGCTATTCGAAAATCGATTAGTCGATAAGTACCTACGGTAATGTTCAATGCCGATAAAACCATCAGAAGCTATATTCTTCCATAACCAATATACGGCAGTTAATTCACAGAATGTACTGTTTTTAGCAGAGATGTTGTCACCGCTGTTATCCCTAATTATTGGAGCATCGTTCCAAAAAAGCTCATTTCCAAAACCAACCTGAATAGGGCAATAGAGCGGATCGCGGGGAAACTCTGCCTGTTTATGCGTTACGACATAGATTTTATTGTTCACGAACAACCCCTATAACAAGAAATCGGACTGTTTTATAGTACAGAACACTAAAGCATAAATAAATGAAAGCGCCGAAGAGTATCAGACTGAGTAAATAGACCCACGAATAACCCAAATACGTGATGAATACAGGAGAAAAAATTGCAACCAAAAAGAGCATTAATACACCGATAATCACATAGGGAAGCGCACTTACAACCATACGGTATAAATTAAGCTGCTTTTTTACGTAACAACCCTGAACAAACAAGACGGTTAGTTCCGTGAGAACAGTGGCGATTCCAGCACCAATGGAGCCATACGGTTTTAATAGCAAACAACACAGTAATATATTTGCAATTGCTCCGAAAACAACGGACTTAGTGTATTGTTTGTCCATGTTCTTAGGCAGCATATATTGAACACCCAGTACATTGCTTGCAGCAATGATTGGAATCATAATTGCTACGATAGGAAGAACAATGGAACACTTTCCGAAGCCTGGCCCAAAATAGATATCAGCAATCGGCTTGGCAACCGCAACAATCCCAAAAGCAAGTCCAAGAGAAATAAACTGCATTATTTCAAAGGAGCTCTGGAGAAGAGATTCAGACTCTTTCCCATTACTTGAGCAACTCATAGATTCAGTCATATGAGGAAGCATCACGGTACCCAATGCAGTAACAACTGCCAAGGGCATTCTTGCCACTTTGTCGCTGTATTCAAACAGTCCAGCCTCATTCATACCAGAAACCAAACCTAAAAGAATCTTATCAAAAGACGAATAGAGCGATATAGCGATTACAGGTGCAAACAACCTGAGATTCGGAACAAAATGTCGCTTAATCTCTGCCCAGGGACACCTAATGAAATCAACATATTGATTTAAAAATGGGAACAGCATGAGGGCATTCAAGAAAAAGGGGAGCGAAATCCCCAACACGTATGCCCACAAATCATTAGAAGTTCTACAAAATACAAAAATGATAAAGGTACCGACTAATTTCGTGATAACACTTCTGACGGTTGGGACAGCGAACTCCTCCACCCCGAAATACAGCCAAGAAATATCAAGGGAGCTTGACACCACCCAAAATAGCCATAAAAATGAGCTGACAATATAATCTCTATTACTGAAAGCAATTATATAAAGTATATATACACATACAATCGGAAGAGAGACTAAGACTTGCGCGGCCCAAGCGGAGCAAAATACCTTGGATCTCCGCTCTCTGTTATTACCACATTTAGCAATCTCTCGAACTCCATATTGAGCCATTCCAAGCGTAGCAAACAATACAAAATAGTTTGCTATCGAGTACGTATATGAATAAACTCCAACACCGTCCGTTCCAAGTACACGTGACACATAAGGAATGGTAAGTAAAGGAATTAATAAAGATAAAACCTGATACGTAGTATTCCACACCATGTTTTTTACTAATTTATTGCGAGACGACACTCCGAAACTCCAATTAATACCTAGCCAACATAACAGGATAGCTCTCTCGCAATTAAGGCTATATGCTCACCATAACCTTCACCAGGAACAGCCCATTTCCCATTCAACTGTGTTAAATATTGAGCTGAACCCCTTTTAACCATAGAAAATCTTGGATCGACGCAATCTCCAAGAAGCGGATCCGTTGATGCATACGCCTTTAGATGCTGAGCCTGGGCCCGCAAACCAATACCCACCGAATCAAAAGAAGCACCGGATACGCCGCTATCAGTTGACCCCAAGCCTCCAAAATTGCACTGTCCCGCGGAAACATTACCTCCGAATCGAAGCCACCCAGTCTCAATCATAACTTGCGCAAAAAGCACTTCAGGACGAACTCCCTCAAACGATGCTTCGGCTATCAGGGTTTTACAGAATTCAATAATGGTGCCGGCGCCCTTATCTTTAAGAATATCAGAAGGGTAAACACCCATGCCAACCTTAGACAGATAATAACCTGCCATTTGATCATAATTTACAAAAGAGACCCCCATAATCAGCTCGTCATTTGAAAAGGGAGCGCCGGATCGGCCTTCATAAAATCCGAAAGTAAGGTAATGCAAATAATACAAATCGAGTCGATTTCCATATGCAATTTGCAAATCAGTATATCGATTTTTATAGCTCTGCACGTCGAACGCCTCGTTGCCGCGGCGACCCTCGGCCATGCCGCAGCTGACGAAGTGGCCGATGACGCCCGTGTCATCGAGGAGGACGAGCGACCCGACTGACCTCGAATAGAAGGACCTGACGTCAGTGTTGTGCTCGAGATAGTACTCCGGGTCGTAGACGGCAGAGTAGTCCGTGCCGCCGAGGGACGTCCGCATACCCTTGATCGACGCGCAGCCGGACGGGTGGCGGCCCTCCCCCTTGCCGAAGGTCGCGTAGTGCTCGTAGTACCTGACGATGTCGGTGCCGAAGGCGGCCCTCAGGTCTGGGTACTCGTTGTAGTAGCTCTGGACGTCGAACGCCTCGTTGCCGCGGCGGCCCTCGGCCATGCCGCAGCCGACGAAGTGGCGCAGGACGGCGGCGTCGTCAATGAGGGACAAGGCGCCCACCTTCTTGGTGTAGCAGCCCTTGACGTCGGCGTTGTGCTCGAGATAGTACTCCGGGTCGTAGACGGCAGAGTAGTCCGTGCCGCCGAGGGACGTCCGCATACCCTTGATCGACGCGCAGCCGGACGGGTGGCGGCCCTCCCCCTTGCCGAAGGTCGCGTAGTGCTCGTAGTACCTGACGATGTCGGTGCCGAAGGCGGCCCTCAGGTCTGGGTACTCGTTGTAGTAGCTCTGGACGTCGAACGCCTCGTTGCCGCGGCGGCCCTCGGCCATACCGTAGTTAATGAAGTGTTGGAGGGCCTTTTCCTTATCGTTGTTGGCCCATTTAGCAACATCAGGATTATTCTTCAAGTAATAGTCCGCATCAAATACAGCGGAGTAATCCATCCAACTAGAGCGCGGGAATTGAGCAATGATCGCGTCGGCGTCCGCTTCACCCAGACGCTTGCAGCCGGGATCGCTAAAGTAATTCCAAACATCACCCGAATTTGAAATAAAGCCATGCTCAATCAAAATACCGGGGATTCCCTGCTCGCGAGCACAACGAATAACTGCAAACTCATCACCGAGCTCCATTTGAAACACTCCGCGATAGCTAAGGCCAAGAGCATGTAAGTTATTCATTACTTTCTGAGCAAGTTCAACGGATGCCTGGGTATAGCCAGAACCGTTTGCCGTGGGGGCATATACCTCAGCTCCGTGCGCACCGGATCCACCTGAGTTGATATGAAAACTAACAAATGCCCGAGCGCCCTGGCTCACACAGCGCTGAACACGGTACAGGAAGTCGTTGCCACTATATGAGCCATATTGATCGCGTGACATAACCACTTTAAAGCCGTACCGCTCAAGCTTAGCCTTACAAGCGACCGCGATCTTCCAAGTTAAGTCGGCCTCACTTTTTCCATTGCCCTGCGCACCAGGATCCATACCGCCGTGCCCGGGATCAAGAGCAATCACATAAGCACCGTTGACGGCGGTGTTTGAAAGCGAAAGCGACTGCTCCCCATTTGCGGCAGCAAGCGCGTCACCAATCGAGGTAGTCTGAATCGCGTTGCCAGAATCGTCTGAATAGTAGACAGATGCATTGGTGTCGCCTTCAACAAGACCGTCGTCCGCAGCGGCATTCGCATCGATGTCGAACGCATATCCGCATTGCATCAAATCGATATTGTGCGCCGTATCGTCGCCCTGCAAATGATAGGCGATCGAAATCAAATCATACCCACACTCGGCATAATCCTTGCCAAACTGAAAGGCAGCCGTGTTGGCATTAATCGCAGAAGCTACAACGAAAAAGGTGTGACCAGTTGTAGATTCAAGCTCGAGAGTTGCGTCGGCAATAACATCAGAATCACTTGGGGTGGCGAAAGCAATCACCTGGTCTACGCCGACCGGCAGCTGAGGGTAAGCGATATAGAGATACTGATACGAGGCCGCTGAAACGTCACTGCCCCCATCGGATATAACGGAAGAATCAATTTCTTCTTCCGCAAGATTGTCAGACTCGTTCCAGCTCCCAACTGAGACAGAGGAGTCGGAGGCGCTAGCCAAGTCTGCATTGTTCGCGGAATCCACAACCTCAGCAGACGAATCCTGTTGAGCAAGTTCCTCATTGATTGCATAGGCAGTAGCAACCGGCCCAATCAATGGATTAAGTCCAATAACTAACGCCGCAACGAATGTCGCAAGTAGTTGCAGATGACGTTTCATACCAATCCCCATCAGATACAAGTACAGATGATGCTCACAGGATTATATTACAGGTGAAACCCGAGGAAACTGCTGCGCCAAGTACCCAACAGTTACCGGAGCACAAAGAACCTAAAGCGCTCATGTATCGATCCCTAAATCGACGTTAGCGTCCCGTCCTCAGCCACAGGACCTCCCTGGTCCCAACCCTTCTCGACATATGGAACCTCCTCGTTCTCACGACTACATGGCAGTTCGAGCGCAACGGGAGGACCGTTTAAACATACTTTGTAATCATTCCAAAATTCGAATCGAACAAATCTGTTCTTGATAACAAGATTTCATATCCAGGATCAAAACATGGTTGAGGGAATAGGTTATTTTGAGAAAGAAGTTCTCCGCTACCAAGCCATTTGGCGATGTAGTCCAATCGTATTTTTGCTATGCCTATCAACTGTGAAGCTACATCGTAAAAATTAGGGTTATTGCCATCGGGTCCTCTCCTACGCAGGACATAGGCATGCTGCGCATGCGGCCTAAGGAAGATAGAAGGGAGGGATCTTCTTAAATCAATAAACTCGAATTCATTGCCTCGATATAGCCCGTTTCTCATCGGAGACTTAATTTCCGGCACGCACACCATTAACAAATAACCGAAACCTATTGGATCGTCATCCCCTCTAGCAATGTTTGATAGCAAATCATAGTTATCCAAATACCGACTCTTATAATGAGTATAGGTTTCTATAGATTTAATAGTTTCCTACTCATATAGACTCATCCATAAAGCAATCCAATGATTGTCAACCAAATCAATAAAACGAGTGCTTATGCCGTAGTGCTGCAGCGCCCCCTCAATAACAGAAGGATTTGAGTTACAACCAGCAGGAAGATTGAACTGTTTATTCAAAGGCGAGTCAGACATTATTGTATCAACAAGCGACTTGAGGTGATGCAGGCACTTATTGGAGTATTTCTTCCCGCGCATCAAGGAGGGAGTTAGACTTCCATACAGTCGATTTTGACCCCGATACAAAACTCTACCAACATCTTTATTCATAAATTTAGAATAACCAATCAAACGATTTAAACCATGAATACTAGATATTTCATAAACCAGTATATCAAGCTCTCGATCAACATCAGAATATGTTTTCATCTTGACAAACTGTACACAAGAAATTGTAAGGTTACTTTTTATAATTGTCGGTCTGTTATTGCCCTCGTTTAATTCCGACGTCATTTTCAACTCCCTAAAAACAGATTTAGAAAAATGGCAACTTCAGCAACCGGCGTCACTAAACAAATAGCTAAATAAGATCGCAGAAGCCATTGCTAGAAACACGCTTGCCAATGAGCCCAGCAAATAAACCTCAGCAAAATCCTTATTACTTTCCAGCTGCTTAAAGCGCGCGATACTTTTTGCCGTAAAAATAAATGCTATAGCCGAATATTGGTTCAGCAAAGAAAGCGCCGCGACAATCAGCCTTTCAAATATTCCGATCCACTTGCCTGAATGTGCGGTTGTCGTATCCGCCGACTGCTCATCACCCGGGTTTCGAAGAAATTGGAGCACCTTTGCAATAACAATGCTACAAGGCCGTCCACAAAAGCACAGTGTCGAAATCCAAGAGAGCTCCGCTCCACGGGCGCCCAAGAGATTCAAAGCAATTGGCCGCATGGCCCACAAATGGCAACATAGAACGCTTAATATGAGTAGAATTATAATGTGCAGCACTTGATCGGCCAGAAAACTGCCGACCGGCGAAAGGTCAAGTCCTGCAAACGCCCTTCTCAGGCTGCCATCGATAATCCAATGTGAAAGGGCAAATACTGTAAAGGACGCAACAATGGCGGCTGCACTCGCCTCAAACAGGAGAGCTACTGCTGCTACGGCGCCGGCCGCGTAAACTAAACAGTGCATGGCAAGGGCAATTCTGCTGTATTCCTTCTCGCCTGCCATTTTATTCGACTGAAAATAAAAGTCGAACAGCATATGAAACAGAAGGAAACACCCGAATACCCTCATGACATCTCCAGTTCATTAAGGAAATAAACTGCAAAAGCAGCCAATTCCCTCTCTCTTACAACATTCGCGAGCCTAAGGCTTTTCTCGAGTCCCTGCCTCGTCTTCCCCATCGCAACACCCATTTGTCCCGCAAGCCCCACATGACTAGCTCTGATGCTATCTACGTTGAGGTTGAGCGAGCTGACCAACGTTACCGGAACGCAATCGCTCGGATTGCTTTTAGCGCCGTACTTTTTGCCTATACGTGCCTCGATTAGTTCAGCATACCTTTTGCTCAAAGTCGCGTCTCTGTCATCATGCAGCATAAGCGGTCGCAGTAATTCAACAACCTCACAGTAATTACGCTGCGACTCGTTTCTGCGATCAATTATTTCTAGACAACCCGCCGCGCACAGTTCCTTCTCGCGCGAAACGCCCGAAACATCAATGATCTTTAAATCGCTGTACTTATCCTTTTCAGACTCAGCAATTGCCCTACGCGCACGATGGTATGCTGACCCGTCTTGTTCCGTCGACAATGCGGACTGCATCCGCGTTTTCCATTCTCCCACTCCAATACCGCCCCTAAGATCAACCGTCTGGACGAGTATCTTAATAAATCTGTATGCCAAGAATGCGCCAGCCGTACTACGGAAAAGGCCCTGCAATTCATCGCCCGCACTAAACATTAGCGGCATTTCGAGCTCAGTTTTGAACAGCTCGTTTGTGCATTCCATTGCGTTTGCAAGATCCTCCTGCGCGCTTTGCCTTCTACTGTCCGAAAGACATCTCGAATGCCTCATGTCGACCATGAGAGCCGAATAGCTATTGTTCATCAGGCTTCCTTTCCTCATGGCGATTATAGCAACTAATTTAGTTGCTTTCGTTCATTTGCAACGGTTTTAGTTTCTTCAGAGCATATGCAACCAAAATCGTTGCTTTGCAATAGGGTATAATTCTTCCAAGTCGCCTAGAGAAAGTGTTTGAATGCTGACCGTAATCGTGCCTACTTACAATGCCGAGCCGTATCTTTCTCAGGCTATAGGCAGCCTATTAAACGAAAACAAAATCGAACTGGAAATCCTCGCCATCAACGACGGATCCACCGACAACTCGCTCGCCATTATGCAAGATTTCGCTGCGCGCGACTCACGCGTTCGAGTGATCAATAAGGCAAACCAGGGTTACGGCGCAACCTGCAATCTGGGCATTCGCGAGGCAATGGGCGACTGGATTGCCATCCTCGAGCCCGATGACTGGATCGAGCCCGGAATGTACTCCGACATGTTTGCCTTTGCCAAGCGCGAATTTGGCGGTCCGAACAAGCTCGATATTATTGAGACCCCGTATTGGATCATTCGCAACCCCGATACCCCCCAAGAGGTCAAACTACATTGCGCATATCGTGGTCGCATCAAACCGTCTCGGCAACCGTTCACCATTCACGACGCTCCACACCTGCTGGCTCACCATCCGTCCATTTGGTCGGCAATCTATCGTCGCGACTTCCTGATGCAAAACAATATCTGGTTTAAGGAAATCCCCGGTGCAGGTTGGGCCGATAATCCATTCCTCGTCGAAACGCTATGCCAGGCAAAGGCCATCGCTTACTGGCCCAAGCCGTATTATTGCTACCGTGAGGAAACACCCGAAAAGGCGGCCGCCCTGGCAAAGCGTGACCCCTTGATGCCGTTTAATCGCTGGAACGACATGGTCGATATTCTTGAGCGGCTCAACGTCACCGACTCCGCCGTCTGGACACCGCAAATCACACGCGGCTTCACCTATATGGGCATCATGATTGAGCACACCGGAATTGAGGGGCACCCCGAAATCGAGCGGGCAATCCACAAGATGTTCGAACGCATGCCGCAAGAGCTGGTATTTGCCAATCCTCGCGTTACCCCCGCGGCCAAAAAACTCTATGCCGAGTATATGGGCATCACCGACCCTAAAATCAGCTACTGCGCATACGCCAAGGACCTCGTGGGCGAGGGCCTGTATAACGTATGGAACAAGGGGCCCAAGCAAACTCTAAAAATGATCACATCGCACTTTGGTTCATACAACGCACGCGCTGGAAAATAGTCTGATGGGCAGCAAAGCAAGCAGAAATACCTCCATCGAAGCGCTGCGCTTGGTCGCGGTCGCCGGGATTGCCATATTCCACACGTTTCAATGGACCTTCCAAGCCGTCTGCACCGGCGTGCCGGAATACGCATCGCTTGCGGCTTTCCCCTATTCGGGACTACCGGGATTCATTAACCTGCTGGACTGTTGGGCCAACGAGATCTTTTTTATGATCTCGGGGTACTTCCTTATTCCCTCGGCGGCACGCGCCCTCCAAAACGGTTCGTCCGCGCGGGGCCTCACGCTCAAATCACTTGAGCGCCTCAAGAAGATCGTCTTGCCCACGCTCTTTTATTGCGCAGCTTGTCTGTTTGTCTCGATGTACGTCTATCCCCTGCCCGAAATCTCACTGCACGAGATTGGCTGGCTTACGCTGGGCATCGAGTTTATCTGGGTCTACGCGGCATCTGTATTACTCGTCCCGGTTATTGCGTTGTTACGACAGCAAATCGGCAGCATAAGGGCCCCGTTTGTCGTAGCACTCCTCGTGCTCACAACATTTGGAATCAACTGCTACATCGCGGCGACGGCAAACAAAGCGGCCGGCATCGTTTTGTGGCGCAAGCTCATGAGCGCCGTTACTTACCTGGTCGCGTTTATTGCAGCCGGAGAAATGCGCTTTGTCCTCGAATGCCACGGCAACGCATCCGGCGCTCAAAAATCCAAGATCGCACTCATCGGACTCGTTGCCGTCAGCATCGCGCTCGAGCTTCTGCTATCGGCAAACAGCCAATACGACGCGCTCTGGAAGCTCTCCTACAAGTCCACTTCCGTCATATCCTTTATCTTGGCCGCCGCATCCGTTGCCGCCGCAGCGCTCCATCAGCCGCGCCACGAAGTCTCAGCTGCAGACAAGACAATCATGTCCCTCGCCGCAGGAACGCTCGCTTTCTACGCCGTACAGTCGTTTACCTGCAATGTCTGGCGACCCATCTTTGACAAAGCAATCTACACCATGGCGACAGGCATCCAAACGGGAGAGCCTCATCCAGCCGGCGCCATTTTGCTCGGAATCCTTATGAGCCTTTGCCTCGCGCTTGCCCTGCTCCTCATGGATATCGTACGCAGAGCCGTAGTCGAGGCCATCAAGGCCCGCATGAGCAGCTAGGCGGCCTTCCGACTCCGCAAGCCACGAAGTGCACTTACACCCGAAGCAAATAGAATCGCAAAGACAATCGCCCAGTTCTTGCAGCCAAATACCGGAATATGAACGATCGCATGGTCATGCATAACAACGAAATAACCCAGAACAACCACCAGAGGCAGTACCATGAGCAGCGACTGGATCAATACCTTATGACGGCGACCGTCTTGCGCGCCACCCCGTATTGAGCATACGAATACGGCAATCCAGATCACCAATACGGCAGCAAACGAAACAAGACAAACGACGTTCGAGATCATCGCATAACCAGCAGTTGAGCAAATGGCGAACAGCTGCGGGCTCATGCAATAAAACTCCTTCAAAATCTGAGGCCAGTCAGCTTGGGGCAACAGTGACGAAGCCCCATGCGCAGACCAAAGGCCCATCTCGCCCAGAACGTTCGAAAAGACCTCGTTCCAACCCAGTACAAATGCCGCGACAACCCATTTCATCGCCCAGGTAAACACAAACGAAAGCCCAAACCCAAAGAGCGCCTGCATCATCGTGACGACGCAGCGCTTGGGGCGCTCACCCTCGGGGAGCGCAATGAAGGCGAGAAAGCAATGCAGGGCGACAACTGCGGCAGGAATCGTTAAAAAGTCAAGAAACGAAAACACGGCGCCCGTCGCTATCGACCAAAGGACGAGGCGGCTTGTAAAAGCCCGTGCGTTCGGAGCCGATTCCAAACGAAGGCTCATGCAAGACATCATGATGAGCGCCACAAAGAACGAGATGCACAGCAGTAGATCGCCGATAACATTGAAAAACAGATTAGTCTAGAACAACAGGATTGCAAGGAAACCCAACGTCAATGGCTTTGAAAACCGCTTCCGCAAGGCAACGTAAGCGCAAGCGGAGCCGGCAATCGCCAGAGCAGCTGCGGGCACCATGACAACATCGATATCGCCAATAAACAGGCAGACATTCGTAAGGAGCTGCCATCCATGCCAATACCGGTAGTACTGCTGATGCGTAATCCCGCCGGCTTTCGTAACGTCATCAATCTCGGCAACGGCCATCGTCTTAAACGGAGAACCTTGGTCCTTTTGCTGTGTGACTTCAATGATAAAGCGATTGTTATCAAAGCAAACAGGACCAGCTGCAACACGGTGGTCGTAGACATACATGTCAGACAACAGAGCCGAGGACTCCGAACCCTGCGCATGCGACTCGATAACGGACCGCGGAAGACAATTTGCCACCGTATTGCTCAAGACAAATGCGACCTGAAGAACCAAAAACAGCAACATGGCCTTGATGGGGAGGCTATCGGCAAAGGAGGTTAAACGAGTTTTATTCACGGGTCATCCAAACAGAAAGATTGCGTCCACAGGAATCGGCACCTATGTAATACCACAATGCGCGCATGCAATCTCGCTACGCCCACACGTCAACCAGGCTTGTAGCAAACGTTCTTGGTGATTAGCGGAACATTACCCGCGGGCGCCCGCCTACGCTTACAATAGTCGTGTCCCATGGGACACGTTGTTAATTCCGCAGGGCCGATACGCTGCCCACGCGAAAGGATATTCTCGTTCATGACTTCAACCCTTCCCGCTCCCATCGATAAGCTCGCCATTGTCGTCGTTACGTACAAGCGCCAGAAACTCCTGGCCAACTTGTTCGACTCCATGACCGAG
>ERZ837590.1096-NODE-1096-length-15947-cov-3.107475_pt1 | contig 15947 bp, 16 predicted proteins | sample MGYA00519573_ERZ837590 | MGnify/ENA primary metagenome ERZ837590 (study PRJEB31850, sample SAMEA3708820) | human gut metagenome | biome: human gut; feature: human-associated habitat; material: faeces | place: China | collected 2014 ... | reverse complement strand
TTCCAGCCCTGCCAGAAAAACGGCATCCTGCAGATAGTGGCGGTAGGTCACATAGGAGGTGTCCCGGCTTTTGGCGGTGTGAAAATCCACCAGCAGGCTGCCCTCCTGATCCGCCCGCACGGCAAAACGCAGGCCGTTCAGCCGGGCAAGGCCCTCCGTGTCGTCCCGGCGCAGCCCCAGCGCCGCCGCCAACAGGCCGACCACGCCGCTTTTGGTGGGTTCCCGGTCGGTCTTGCGGGTCTCAAACTTGGAGTCCGAACCCCAGGACTGCAGGGGTGCAGCCAGCCGAAGCAATAAGGTCGCCATGGTCACACCTCATTCCCGGACAGCTTCTCCTCTACGGCTTTTTCCAGTGCCGCCAGCATGGTGTTCAGCGGCATGGGCTGTGCCAGTTCTTCCAGCCCGGTACCCACCGTAAAGCTCTGCTCCGGTGCCTCTGCAAAGGTATTGTAGAGTTCCTTTGCATACTGTTTCAGCGCCATCTTGGACGGTTCTGCATAGCCTTCTTCGCTCTTGCGCACCGGCTTTTCAAAGGCACCGCAGAGGTTCACCGGCTGGTCCTGCCGCAGAGTGACGTAAACGGCATCCGGCAGAGTGCGGTTGGCAAAGCTGTTCTGCTTGCCGGTGGGCATGGAGCGGATGAACGCCTCACCGAACGCCCGGACCGTCTGTGCCGCCTGCTCTGCGCCCAGCGTGCGCACCAGCTCCAGAACATTGACCGTCGCATAGCGGTACAGGGTGGCGGAATTGTATTCCACCGTGCCCAGATGCCCGGCACCGGCGTTGTCCTCCGGAGCACAGTCGTCCACGGCGGTGAAATAGTCGAACTCGTTCTGCACGGTGTGGGTGGAGATGCTGTGGGCCACCTGTGCGGCAGCGTCGTAGTTCAGCGACGGGTCATCTGCCACCATGCGGCCAAACAGCGCCATGTCCGCAGAGGGAGCCTCTTTCAAAGCCTCCTTATACCGATTCTTGTCCTTGCAGCCTTCCACCGCCAGCTTTGCCAGCGCCTTTGCCTGTGCATCGCTCATGAAGAACAATGCTTTGGTGCCATCCTCGTCAGCCTTGATCTTCAGCACCTTAAAGATTTCCTGTGTCAGCTTGAAGGCATCCGCATCCGGAGCAAGGGCTTTGATCTGCTTTGCCACCAGATCCGTGCCCTTCTTGGTGCGGTAACCGGTCTCAACTGCATCGCTCATTTCCCCGGTGAACATCACGCGCATGGCGTGCTTCCACGCCTGCGAGGACACCCGGGCACGGACGGCCCCGCCATAGACAGCGGTCTTGGGGCTGCCGGTGTCGTCGCGGTTGACGCAGCTGGGCGGCACGGTCTGCAGAACATGAAAATCAACATACAGGCGTTTGGTATCCATCTCAATTCTCCTTTTCGTTCTCTTTGGTTTTCTCCGTGGGGCTCGCATAAAGGTCCCGGCCCCACCGCAAACGGACATTCGGCGCACCGTCCACAAACTGGTATTGATACAGATCCTCGGCCAGCTGCGGATAATCCAGCGGGATCCCTTCCCGCCGCAGCAGCTGGATCATCCTGCGCAGGTGGTGCGAGACTTCCGGCATGGAATCCGCCGTTGCCAGTGCGTTGAACCGCCGGAGTACGCTGCTCTCGGTCCAGTCCTGCCCGGCAGCCGTTTTTTCGGCCAGCTGCCGCACTGCACCGCCCAGTGTTCTGCCCGGCTGGTTCATGGAAACACCGGCTTCCCCCTGCTGGTGCAGGGCAAACAGGGTCAACGCCGTATAGACGGCCCATTCCGCCTTTGACGGGCCATTGCTGCCCTGCAGCTGCTCCGGCATATCGGCCAGCAGAGCGCCCCACAACGCAGGCAGGTCTCCGGGCTGACGCCCCACGCCCCGGCGCAGCTCGGCAAGCTCGGCCCGTCTCTGCGGCTCCGGCAGAACTTGCAGCCGACGCAGCTGCCGGGTCACGCAGGCTTTCACCTCATTGGTTTTCATTCTGTCCCTCCTTCATCCTGTTTCGGGTACAGCTTCCGCAAATCATACAGAAAGCTGTTGTAGGCCATGGGCGCTGTATACAGATAACTCTTTTCCAGATTCTTTTTATCCGGAACGCGATGCCCGATGAATGCAGCGGTCCCCGCCTGCTCCACCATCTGCTTGCCCAATTCTGCCGCAAGCCGGTATGCCTGCTCCTGCCACTCGGCCGCCTTCTCGACCGGTTCATCCGTCTCCGGGTCAATGCTCTGCAGCCACCGCCGGAACGGCTGATCGACCGCAAAATAGAACTGCGCGCGGGCGGCTTCGGCACCGGTGTCGTTCTTGTCCCCTGCCGCAAGGGCCAGGTTCTGTGCCAGACGACCCACATATCGCGCGGCCTGCTCACAGTTGTTCACTTCATCGTCAACACAGATCTGCCATGTACGGTCCAATTCATTTAGCAGTTCAAGATTCATCGAAAGCGCATCCGTGTAACAATCTTTCATGGAGGCACTTTGCGCTCCGTATTCCACCCCAACTGCACAAACCTGTAGAATTTCTTTTCTGCTCAGCAATTTCCGGCCCTGCAAATAGGTATTCCACCAGATCACGCCGGGTTTATGGCCGCCCCTATCACTGATAGCGGAAAACTCCCGCCAGAGCTGTTTTCCCATCTCATGTTTCTGCGGATCGTAATACACCAGCCCTGTCTTTTTGTCCTCTTTTTTATTCCAGAGCGTCATCGGTTCTGCAAATGCATTCGTGGAATCAAAGAAGTCTCCTCCCAAGACCGTATAGCCCACAACTTTGTTTTCCTTCCGCTCCAAAAGGGCCCTTCGGAACTGCATCGTCATCAGCTCCGCAAAGTTATCCGGGCATGCCACCTCAGTTCGTTCGCCGCTTCTTGCATCCTCAAGCTCCCAGCACGGAACATCCGGTTCCCAGAGCTCTCCGCCATCTTGCAGGAACATCAGGTTCCGCATCAGTGTTTCAAACAGATTGCTGCCTTTTACATAGATCACACCGATCCGGCCGAGCCACCCCGGCCCCATCGACGGCAGCGGCCGGTCTTTTGCCTTTTTCTTAGCCGCCGCATCGTCATAATTGTTTAAAGACACAAGCCATCGTGCAGCCTGCGGGTAGTCCATGCTTTCCTTTCCTGTTCCCGCACAGGCAGAAAACAGGCTGCTTTTATTCTCGCTTTCAAACACTTCTCCGTTCAGCTTTTTCGCTCCGAATGGACTGCCGATCTTCGCTTCCGGCACCTGCCAGAAGGGGCGCTCCGGGTGGAACAGCCAGAAACGGTCCTGCCATTTGTCCAGGTAATCCCGGATCGGCTGTTCCGGGAAGTGCCCCAACTGCCACAATTCGCCCCAGCGCTGCAGAGCATCCCGGGGTTCTTCAAACGGTGCCGGTACACCGTTCCCATCCACGCGGGAGAACACGGTGTGCAGCACCGCCAGCTGCAGCCGCAGCATGGCGGCGTCCTGCGTGGGCATCTCGCCCGCAAGGTCCACATACGCGTGTGCATGGAGCAGTGCGTCGGTCAGCGAAACCGTCCGTATGGTACCATCCTGTGTCCGCACCCGGACCCACGGTTCCTGCAGCAGGTTAAACTCCATTGTCTCCATCCTCATCCTCCTTCTGATAGGTCAGGCCGTTCTCACGGTCGTAGTGCAACACCTGCCCGGCAAGGTGCGTCATCCGGTGTTCGTCCAGCAGCAGGACCAGTTCCCCGCGCAGCAGCGGGGAGAGCCGCCATGCCGCAAAATGCTTCCGGGTCTCGGCTTCCAGCGCGTCAATGGTTTGCTGCACACTCCATCGCTTGCTGAAGTACCCCGGCAGACGCAGCCTCTGCCGCGCGATCTGCAAGGCTTCTTCCGGCTGCGGGGGCTGGTCCACCGCTACACAGGGCCCGGCCGCTTCTCCCTCTCCGGGCAGGAAGCGGACATTGCCGCTGCTGTCCTGCATCATGACCAGCACCTCAATGGACGGGTCGCCGTCGCGCACAGCGGCACGGGCACCGGCGTCGCTGGTCGCCCCGACCTCATTCATCCAGTCGTCCAGCGCATCACCGCATGCTCTCGGCGACAAAATGGCAAAGGCCTTGGCGCTGCGCTGCTTCTTGGCCTGTTCCAGCTCATATGTTCCCCGTGCCGCCGTGCTCTGCGGGTCTGCGGGCAGGCAGTCCGGCTCCCAGCCGTAGGTGTCCTGTACCAGCCGGGCGATATCCGCAGGCAGCTGCACTTCCTGCGGCAGAAGCTTCCGGGTACGTCCGAGCAGCCATTCGCCATAGAGGGCTGCACTGCCCTCGTCAAATTCCTCGGTCCCGGTGTCCAGCACTGCACAGCGGGCTTCCTGCACCGGCTGCGGACGCGCCCGGCCCGGATGCCGGTGCAGCCGTCCGATGCGCTGCAGCAGCAGGTCCATCGGGCACAGTTCCGTAATCATATAATCGAAATCAATATCCAGTGACTGCTCGAGCACCTGCGTACCCACCACGATCAGCCGGTCGCGCTGCGCCGGGGTCGAGCGCTTGCCGATGCGCTCCATCAGGCGTTGTTCCTTTTCGGCGCGGTCAGGCATCAGGAACTGTGCGTGGAACACAAGCACTTCAAATTCCGGCAGCTCTTCTCGCAGGCGGGCCGCAAGGTCCTGCGCTTTCCGCACCGTGTTGACGATCACGCCTGCACAGCCGCCCTCCCGCAGGGCATTCTGCAGCATTTCCGGCAGATGTTCCTCCGTCAGGGATTCCATCGTCACCCGGCGCGGCGGTGTGTGCAGCGGAATGCCGGTTTGATGCACCTGTTTTCCATCGGTCCAGGTCAGCAGCGGGTAGCCGCGCGTCTCGTCGCCCTTTCCGGCCTGCTTGACCAGATGTGACGCGGCATCGAGACGAAAGCCAGACACCCCAGCCTGCAGCCAGAAGGTGATAATGTTTTCGATTTCAGCGATCACCGGCGGATGGGCGAGATTCAGGTCGGGCTCGTGGTGATAAAACATGTGGCGATAATATTGCCCAGCCTGTTCGTCCCAGCGCCAGACGCTCTCCTCAACGCCGGGAAACATGGGAGGATCGTCGTTTTCCGGCGGCCGATCGGCCCACAGATAATACGGCCGCCACGGCGACCGGGGATCGCGTCGCGCCGCCTGGAACCACGGGTGCTGCGCGGAGGTGTGCTGGATCACCAGCTCAACGATCACCCGCAGTCCCAGCTCGCGGGCGCGGGCAATCAGCTCAATCACGTCAGCGATAGTGCCGAACCGCGGATCGGGCTGCAGATGATCGCTGATATCATAGCCATCATCCTGCAGAGGAGTGAGATAGAACGGAGTCAGCCAGAGCACCGTCGCTCCGAGGCTGCGAATGTAGTGTAGCTTTTGGCGAATGCCCGCGAGATCGCCAAAACCATCGCCATTGGCATCATAAAAGAGCGAACTGTCAACCTGATAGATGACCGCTCTGTGAAACCACTCTTCCCGTTGCATCACTCTCACCTCGCGTTCTGCCCGTCCCTGTCAGCCGCCTCAGCGCGATCCGGACCCCGCCCTGGCCTTCGCGCGCGGTTTGCCGACAGGCGATACGGGATTGCGTTCCGCTGGTAGCATCCTGTTCGCTACCGCGTCCACCAGCGCCTGCTGCCTGGCGGTTAATACCAGCGGAACCTGTTCCTCGGCGGCGAGGAGCGCGATGGTTTGCCGTTTGACCATAGCGTTCTCCGGCGGCTTAATGCCCGGCCTCAACGCCAGGCATATCGGTATCCATAAGATATTGCCCGGTCAGCGCTGGCAGATAATGGAGCAGCCAATCAGCCATTCCTCTCTCTTCAGCCAGGATACCCTCCAGTGTATGCATCGCGCTGTGGTCGCCTACTCTTTTCGCCGCCGTTAATAAAGCGGTATAGCAGGCGACCTCAAAATGGGCAAAAACGTAGGCAGTGATAATCACTTTAATAACCTCATCACCGGGCAGCATGATGCCAATGGTCTGTCCTAACGCCGCCACCCGGCTCATCGCATCCTTCAGCGCAGAGCGGGAAATATGGTTGCGGGCGATGATATCCTGCAGGGCGGACAATTGCCGTCGGGTTTCATAGAGATGTTGTTCAAGGCGGGTGCGTAACTGCGGTTCATTATCGAGGCGTCTGATGGTGGCCACCAGCAGCGACTCAGCCTGTTTTTCCATGGCATGCGCATCGCGAAGCCAGTTGTGATAATTTTCGATATCCGTCATATACACCTCTGATCATTAACCTTTTATTTTGACGTGGAATCTTCACTCTCTTCCGCCGCCTGGTCAGCTCGCGCTGCGCTATATCCGGATAAATGGCCAACAATATTGGCATAAATACTGATGAGAATGACCCACAGTACGCTGTCTTTCCACCAGATTAACGAGGGTATCGCCAGACCCACCCACATAACGGCGGCGACAAGATGACAGCGCTTAATAAACACTGGCGTCAACTTCATTTTATTACCTTAGGACCGAACAATATTGAGCGACCATTTTATCGACGCTCTGACCGCTGCGTCAGGCGCTAAACCTTACGCTGAAAATGTCTTTCTTTTGCCTAAGCATAAAAAAGAAAACAGCGTTGCGTATTGTCCCGTTCCGTTATTTTCTGTCTTTACCGTCCGGCTAATTTATTGCCGCTGCGGCCGTCTTTTATTGCTAGTGATGCGGCGATTTCCTCCTCACCTTTTAGTGCCCCCGCATCGCGGATAATGAATGTCGTTATAGATAAATAAACCCTGAATATGCAGAAACCTGCGGACCATCTGGCCCACAGGTTTTGTCTCAACGCCGATTTGTCGGCGTCACAGCTCATCAGTCGCTAGCTGTCACCGGATTTACGGCCGCCGCCATGACTGTTCTTACCACCCTTCTTACCGGCTTCGGATGCACGTTCAGGATCATTTTTAAAGTTCCCGCCGCTGTGCTGTCCGCCTTTACGCCCGGCTTCGGATGCTTTCTCACGATCTTCTGCAAAATTACCTGAACCGCCTCTATGCTCTGCCATAATTTTCACCTTTGGTTTGATCAATATCGGTTGGTAAATGGAAAATGACCCTGTTACAAATCATCGCCCTCGATATCTAACACTAGAGGAATGCCTGCAGGAGTCAAATTAATTTCAGATACCCATCCGCGCACTGACAAAATAAAGCTTTACTAACGAAGCGGTAAGATAAAATATACCTCACACAACTCCTTTATTTGACGTAGGTTATGTTCACCGGCGGGTAAAACAGAAACGTCCAACGGCCGTTTGTAAAAAAATGCAAACAATTTAATGAATAAATATTTCTTTATCTCGCGGAACACAATATCCAGAAATATTACCCCTAAAGAGGTATTACCTTATAGACCATGGTTTGCTAATGAACATCTTCATCGTTTATTCATGCAGCACCTTCATCGTAACTTGAGAAAAAGATCATGCGCGTTACGAAAATAGCCCTTGGCCCTTGATTAAGGATGGAATAATCCTAATTTAACGTCAGCAATAATAACGCAACGCTATCCCCCGAAATACGTCAAGGATCAGTCGGTTAAGGCATACCGTTACGCCTACGATTGGCCATTGACTGCGATGTTGCGAGTCATCCAGGGTCTGTCGCCAGGAGAAGCTGACCTATTCTTAGAGCTGGCCCGTTCTGTCTGAAGGAGATGACTATGCAAGATGAAAAACCGCCAATGAAGAAGTTACCCACCTCCATGTTGCCAGAAGAGACGGTTCCACGTCCGGAGTTCCCGGAGCAAGAACAAACCCCGCCGGGTCTGGATGCGGAAATGGAGCCATCCCCGGACCACGGTGAAACCAGCTACACCGGCTCCGGGCGACTGGCCGGTAAGAAAGCGTTAATTACCGGCGGCGACTCCGGTATTGGCCGTGCGGTGGCGATCGCCTTTGCCCGCGAAGGCGCCGACGTCGCGATAAACTATCTGCCCGAAGAGCAAAAGGATGCGGATGAAGTTATCGCCCTGATCAAAGCCGAAGGGCGCACCGCGGTGGCCCTCCCGGGTGATATTCGCTCCGAATCCTTCTGCCAGTCGCTGGTGGCCGACGCGGTGGAACAGCTGGGAGGTCTGAGCATCCTGGTTAATAACGCCGGGCGTCAGCAATACTGTGAAACCCTTGAGGAACTCACTACCGAAGATTTCGACGCTACCTTTAAAACCAACGTCTACGCGCCGTTCTGGATCACCCGCGCCGCACTGCCTCACCTCCAGGCCGGAAGCGCGATTATCAATACCACCTCGGTGCAGGCGTATAAACCCAGCCCGATCCTGCTCGATTATGCGCAGACCAAAGCCTGTCTCGCGATCTTCACTAAATCGCTGGCTAAACAGGTGGCGAAACGAGGCATTCGCGTAAACGCCGTAGCGCCTGGCCCTTACTGGACGGTGCTGCAATCCAGCGGCGGCCAGCCGGACGAGAAGGTGAAACAGTTTGGCAAAGACACGCCTATGGGGCGCCCGGGGCAACCGGTAGAGATCGCCCCGCTGTATGTCACCCTGGCATCCGATGCCTGCTCATATACCTCCGGACAGGTGTGGTGCTCTGACGGCGGGGATGGTGTGGTCTAAGCCTCCCGGCATACCGACGCGCGCCAGCGCGCGCCGGTATTTTCCCGGCCAACCCTTGCGGCTATATACTGGCCCCTCGCCTCCCGGTTGCGGCAATTTTTTCTTTCCTGCACTCCGCTACTCTGGCCGCATGCTATGATGTCCGCCCGCCGCTGTGCGCTAACCCTGGCCCCGACGCCACCCCTGAGGACGACAGATGAGTAATGACATCCCCCTGAAATTTTATGACATCGTGGACGAATACGAGACCGAAGCGGCTGCGCCGGTAAAGGATGAAGAACGCGATGCGCTGGCGCGCTATTTCCAACTGCTGATTGCGCGGTTAACTAATAACGAAGAGATTGACGAAGAGGCGCAGCGAGAAATGGCCCGCGAGGCGGCCATTAACGAAAACCGCATTGACGATATCGCTAATTTTCTTAATCAGTGGGGCAACGAATAAAGCTCAACGTCAGCCTACCGGCGGAATTGCCTTCCGCCGGTGCTGCCTGGGCACGAAGCGCCTAGACTCAGCCGTGGCCAGTCTCCTCTCCCAGACGCCTCTGCAGCGCATCAAGAAATAGCGGTAATCCGTCAGGTTGGTAGTCGCGGGAAAGATAGATGCCGTAAACGCTCAACGCCTTTGGCGTCCACTCCGGAAGCACCACCTCCAGCGTGCCGCTGTCAATCGCGCCCCGGGCCTCCAGTTCGGGAAGCATCGCAATGCCGCACCCGGCAACCGCCGCCTCCAGCAGCAATGAAGATATCCCTGCGCTCAGATTACCGTTCACCGCCACCGACGCTTCCCGCCCCTGCGCATCGCTGAACTGCCAGTGCTGGCTGGCGAAATGGCTGTATAGCAGGCAGTTATGTCGTTGCAGATCGTCGGGCGTCGTCAACGGGCCATGCTGGCGCATCCAGCGCGGCGCGGCGCAGAGCAGCGAACGGCACACTCCGAGGCGACGAGCGATGGCCCCCGCCTCCGGGTTGTCGGTAATGCGAATGGCCACGTCGATACGCTCGCCGATCAGGCTGACCGGATGGTTATTGATATCCAGCTCCAGGCGCAGCAGTGGATAGCGGGCGAGAAAGTCCGGCAGCAGCGGAGAGATCAGCTGCATGGCGGTAAAGTGCGCGCAGGCGACGCGCAGTGTGCCGCTAGGATCGGCCCGCTGACGCTCGCCGGCGATTTCATCGGCGATCCGCGTCAAACCGCGGGTCTTGAGCAATACCTTCTCCCCGGCCGGGGTCAGCGTCAGCCGCCGGGTTGAGCGATGGATCAGCCGGGCGCCGGCCCAGCTCTCCATCTGTTCCAGATAGCGGCTCACCATCGGGCGCGACATCCCCAGCGCCCGCGCCGCGGCGCTAAGACTTCCCAGCTCGCAGATGCGCAGATACACCTGCGCAGCAATCACCCTGTCCATCACTCCCCCTGATCTGCACGTTTTATGAAACTCAGCATCTCTTGTTTCAGGAATTCTATCAAATAGCGAAATCCGTACAATGGAACGCATTCACCTGTTACTGAGAATAAATCATGAAATTATCTGCCCTTGCTGTTGCTACCGCCCTGTTCAGCGGCGCGGTCTTCGCGGCGCCTCTGACGCTGCAAACTTACAACCCGCAGGAAAAAGGACTTTTTGCCGTCAACTCGACCCTCGTTTCCGGTCCGCATGAAGCGGTACTTTTCGACGCGCAGTTCAGCGTCAAAGATGGGGAAAAGCTGGTGGAGATGATCAAGAAAAACGGCAAACCGCTATCGCGGATTGTGATCACCTCTGGCGATCCGGATTTCTATTTTGGTCTTGAGCCGCTGGTAAAAGCCTTCCCGCAGGCGGAGGTGGTCGCCACGCCGGAGGTCGTCAAACATATTGCAGCCACCAAAGCGGCCAAACTGGCGTACTGGGGCCCGCAAATGAAAGACGGCGCGCCGACGCAGGTGTATGTCCCACAGGCGCTGGAGGCCAACAGCTTTACCATCGATGGCGAGAAAGTGACCATCATGCAGCCGCATGACTACGCGGCGTTCGTCTGGATCCGGGCGAACAAAACGATCCTCGGCGGCACCGGCGTGGCGTGGGGTATGCATCTCTGGACCGCCGACACCCAGACGCCGGCCAGTCGTCAGCAATGGCGTAATACGCTGGACCAGATGATCGCCCTGCACCCGCAGCGGGTGATCCCGGGCCATTATCTCGGCACCCCGCCGGAGGGAGACAGCGCAGTGCGCTTTACAAAAACTTATCTCCAGCAGTTCGAGCAGGCGCTGAAGACGCATTCGGATTCGGCCGGGGTGATCAAGGCGATGGAGGCACAGTGGCCGGGCCTGGCGGAGACCAGCTCGCTGGAGTTAAGCGCCAAAGTTAATACCGGTGAGATGAAGTGGTGACCCCTGCGGCGCGCAAGGAGGACTGTTCTTAATCTGGCTCCCCAGGGTTGCTATTACCGAGAAAATGGACCACCCTACCTGTGGCCGCACAAAAAACGCGCGGCCGACTTTGGGTTACATTTCATCCGGTCGTTACCGGGTTTGCCCTTGAAACCAGAACAGGATAAAGGAGTCAGAATGAAATCGAACCATCAGGCACGTCATCTTCTCGGTCTGAACTATAAGCTTTCCCGGCAGAAAAAAGTGGTGCTGGAAGGCGATGAAGAAACCACCATCAACCACATCCATGCTACCGGCCGCAAACGCCGCGGTGGTTAATTTTCAGCCTGAGTGATGATAAACAACACCGTCCTGTTGCCAGGATGGTGTTTTTTTATGGCAATTGACTGCTTGTTTACCCGCTTGGAGACCTTCTGCTCTATACTCTGCCCGCTGCTTTCCACCCGCCCTTCGCTTATCGCCGCGCCGGGACTGTGGTCATGATCAAGGAGTTAGTGCGATGCAATTTACCCATAAGAAAAACCGTTCCCTGTACATCCCCTACGCGGGTCCCGTTCTGCTTGAATTCCCCCTGCTCAACAAGGGAAGCGCCTTCAGTATGGAAGAGCGCAGCAATTTCAACCTGCTCGGCCTGCTGCCGGAAGTGGTTGAAACTATCGAAGAGCAAGCGGAACGCGCCTGGATCCAGTATCAGGGATTCAAAACTGAAATCGACAAACATATTTATCTGCGTAACATCCAGGACACCAACGAAACCCTGTTTTATCGCCTGATCGGCAACCACCTTGAAGAGATGATGCCGGTTATCTATACCCCGACGGTAGGCGCGGCCTGCGAACGGTTCTCCGAGATCTATCGTCGCGCCCGCGGCGTCTTTATCTCCTACCAGAATCGCCATAACCTTGACGACATCCTGCAGAACGTCCCGAACCACAACGTGAAAGTGATTGTGGTCACCGATGGCGAGCGCATTCTCGGCCTCGGCGACCAGGGAATCGGCGGAATGGGGATCCCGATCGGTAAACTGTCGCTGTACACCACCTGCGGCGGCATCAGCCCGGCTTACACCCTGCCTATCGTGCTGGACGTCGGAACAAACAACCAGCAGCTGCTCGACGATCCGCTGTATATGGGCTGGCGCCATCCACGCATTACCGACGACGAGTACTATCAGTTCGTTGACGACGTGATCCAGGCGATTAAGGCCCGCTGGCCGGACGTGCTGCTGCAGTTTGAAGATTTTGCGCAAAAGAACGCCATGCCGCTGCTCAACCGCTACCGCAATGAAATCTGCTCGTTTAACGACGATATTCAGGGCACCGCGGCGGTGACCGTCGGGACGCTGATCGCCGCCAGCCGCGGCGCCGGTAGCCAGCTGAGCGAGCAAAAAATCGTCTTTCTCGGCGCGGGTTCGGCCGGCTGCGGTATCGCTGAACAGATTATCGCCCAGATCGTCCGCGAAGGACTCAGTGAAGAAGAGGCCCGCCAGCGCGTGTTTATGGTTGACCGCTTCGGCCTGTTAACCGACGGCATGCCTAATCTGCTACCAAAAGCGTGAGCAGCTGCAGAGCTGGGATACCACCAGCGAGGCGCTGTCCCTGCTGGACGTAGTGCGCAACGTGAAGCCGAACATCCTGATCGGCGTCTCGGGTCAGCCGGGACTGTTCACGGAAGAGATTATCCGCGAGATGCACAAGCACTGCCCGCGGCCGATCGTGATGCCGCTCTCCAACCCAACCTCACGGGTGGAAGCGACGCCGCAGAATATCCTGAGCTGGACCGACGGCGAGGCGCTGGTCGCCACCGGCAGTCCATTCTCCCCGGTTACCGTGAAAGGCAAGCAGTATCCCATCGCCCAGTGCAATAACTCCTATATCTTCCCGGGTATTGGACTGGGGGTGATCGCCTCCGGCGCGTCGCGGGTCACCGACGAGATGCTGATGGCTGCCAGCGAAACCCTGGCGCAGCACTCGCCGCTGGTCAACAACGGCGAAGGTCCGGTGCTGCCGGAGCTGAAGGATATCCAGACCGTCTCACGGGCAATTGCCTTCGCGGTCGGCAAGGTGGCCCAGGAGCAAGGCGTGGCGGTGAAAACCTCCGCCGAAGCGCTGCTGCAAGCGATCAGCGATAATTTCTGGTTACCGGAATATCGCAATTATCGCCGCACCTCGATTTAATCACTGTCACCGGGTCGACATATCGGCCCGGTTATTAATAACGTCAGAATAATACCTCCCGCCACAGAAACGTTTTTTCCGCCTATATACATTCATCGTAAAAATATAAAACGGATAGCATTTGCCGCGCGCCCTCCGCTGTGCAAAATAGTTGTTTCTCACCCCCTCACAACGGAATGTGAAATGCTAAAATTAACCCCTGGCGCGAATAAAGCGAATGCGATTCTGATCCGTATTGTCTTGTTTCTTATCGGCGGTATCGCCATCATCACCGGAATGTGCCTCTTCAGCGGCGATATGTGGATGCTCACCCCGCGGGCGGAACAGTATCAGCCCGCCACCGGCGATCTGGTGGATGTCGTCATCTATGAACCGAGTAAATTTTTCTTCGCTCTGCTCTACGTGTTTATTATTACCCTGGTCTGGCTGTTGGCGGTACGTAAAATCCCCTGGCGGCCGATACAGCATCCTATATTACCGCTGATGGTACTGATTGCCGCCGGGATATTTATTTTCCTCCACCCGGAGGTCACCCCGGGTCGGGATGCCAGTATTCAGTACGGTAAACACAACATTTCTTACACTGCCATTTTCTGGAGCAAAACGAATTCAGATAGACATGTCACTCAACCCTCTAAATATGAAATTTTTGTTGAAGCGAAAGATCCCCGCTGGCTTATCGACAGAAACAATCTTGGCCGCGCCTGGCGCTGTGAAGTCAAGCGGCATACCCAGTTTTACACCCTGTCATTCAATGAGGGCTGGTTTCCGGACGGCGATCCGCAGGTCATGGCCCGCCAGTGTACTCAGGTAAGCGATCTGAATGCGCTCAGTGAAACGGCAATCATGATTGCCCGCCCGATCGCCACCGTCCCTGTGGAGGCACCGTAAATGAGCCAGCAAAAAAATGGTTCTGCAACCATGTTCTGGCAAACACATAAGCCCTCTGCGCCAACCCGGCATCGTAGACAAAGGCGGCGCAGGTGACAGCTGGCGGGTCCCCCCTGCCAGTTTTGTCACTGGCGCGCTTTCCCTTTCCCCACTACACTGCCATCACCCATCAACTTACTGAATAAAAAAGGAGGCCCCCATGCTGTATTGTGAAATGTTTATTGTTTCACATGCCTTAGGCAATTGCGCCAGCTCAAGCGTTATCGGTATCGTGCTGCGATAACTATGGCTTGAGCGAAGACCCTTCACGCAATCCCTTCTCTCCGGCTTACCGGGTTATCGTCAGCGAGTTTTGACGAGGCATTTGCATGCCTGTAACTCTTGAGTAAGTTGACTATGAGTACATTACTAACTGCCCATGCGCTCCACGTGGAGACGCTTTTGGGCCGCTGTTTAACTCCCTCTCCTTCACCCTGAAGAAAGGCGACCGGATCGGTCTCATCGGCCATAACGGTTGCGGCAAAAGCACCCTGCTGCAGGTGCTGGACGGCACCCTCGCGCCCACCTCGGGCAGCGTCTCGCTCGCCGGTCAGTGTCTAATGGCCCGCGTTGAACAGCATCTGCCAGAGGCGCTGCATACGCAGTCGCTGCTGCAGGCGGTGCTGGCCCCATTACCCGCCGACGCGCGGGAAGCACAGCGCTGGCTGGCCGAACGCCTGCTGGCGCAGATGGGCTTTACCCCGGCGGTGATGGAGCAGCAGACCGCCACCCTGAGCGGCGGCCAGCACACGCGTCTGCTGCTGGCCCGGGCGCTGATCCGCCAGCCTGATCTGCTCTTGTTGGATGAGCCTGGCAACCATCTCGATCTGCCCACCCTGCTGTGGCTGGAAAGCTTCCTGCAAACCTGGCAGGGGAGCTTCGTACTGGTGTCACACGACAACACCTTATTGGATGCTGTAACTAATGCGAGTTGGATCCTCCGTGACCAGACGCTACATTGCTTCGCCTTGCCCTGCAGCGCTGCCCGTCAGGCACTGCAGGAGCAGGATGAAAGCGCCGCGTTACGTCATAAGGCGGAGCAAAAAGAGATCGACCGGGTCAGCGCCAGCGCCCGGCGGCTGGCCACCTGGGGTCGGGTCTATGACAATGAAGATCTCGCCCGCAAAGCCAAACAGATGGAGAAGCAGGTCGCCCGCCTGAAAGACGAGCAGACCGAGCTCAGCGTCGGCCCGCCGTGGCGCCTGGTGTTACAGGGGGACGCCCTGCCGGCCGACCGCCTTTTGGAGATGGACACCCTTCCCGTCTCGCCCGCGCCGGGTCAGCCAACCCTCTTCACCACCGGCGTGGCGCGCCTGCGCAGCGGCGATCGCGTGGCCATCATGGGACGTAATGGCGGCGGCAAATCGTCCCTGCTGCGCCTGCTGTGGCAGCAGATGAACAACGCATCGCCTCTCCCGGGGCTGCGCCTGCATCCTCGGCTGCACCCCGGCTACTATGACCAGACGCTGGCGCAGTTGCCGGACGAGGCCAGCCTGCTCGAGGCCCTGACGCCGTTTGCCCCGTCGGCGGACACCCGTAAACGGGCGCTGATCGCCGCCGGGTTTGGCTGGGCGAGACATAGCCAGAAGGTCAGCACCCTCAGCGGCGGCGAGCGATCGCGGCTGCTGTTCGTTGGCCTGTCGCTGGCGCGCTACAGTCTGCTGCTGCTGGATGAACCCACCGCCGGGCTGGACCCGGAGGAGCGGGTGCGCCTGCGGGAATATATCCGGCAGCTGGGCCGGGACAAAATCGTCCTTATCACCACCCACATCACCGGCGACGTGGAATCCATCGCCAGTGAAATTTTACTGCTGCACCATGGCGTCCTGCTGGCAGACGCCCCGGTGGAGGAATTTATCCGCGGCTGCGGCGCGGCCAACCTGGAGGACGCCTATATCCGGCGGCTGCACCCCCATGCGTGAGTGCA
>ERZ837590.1085-NODE-1085-length-16072-cov-4.692264_pt1 | contig 16072 bp, 5 predicted proteins | sample MGYA00519573_ERZ837590 | MGnify/ENA primary metagenome ERZ837590 (study PRJEB31850, sample SAMEA3708820) | human gut metagenome | biome: human gut; feature: human-associated habitat; material: faeces | place: China | collected 2014 ... | reverse complement strand
ATTTGTTCCAATATTAACAATTAAAATCAACTTTTGCTTAAAATGATCAAAACAAATAACTTTATCAAATAACATTAAATCAACATCATTGAAACCATTATCTTTTTGATTTTTAATAATTGAAGGTTCGCTATATTTAAAATAATCAAAACTAAAATAACCAACTAAGCCTCCTGTAAAAGTAGGAAAACCCTCTAATTTTAAACTACGATGTTCATTTAAAACTTTTCTAATATATTCTTTGGGATGTGTCACTTTAAAAATCTTATCATCCACTTTCATCATCTTGTTATAACAAGTAATTTCGCTTTTAGGATCAAAACCTATAAAAGTATATCTTCCCCATTTTGTCTTATCTTCATGACTTTCTAACATATAAACATGTTTAGAATATTGTTTTAATTTTCTCATTAATTCTATAGGTGTAATCATATCACTATAGATTTCTTTTTTTATTGGAACTAAATCATAAGATTTTAGATCTAATTTTTCTAACATTTCTAAACTTGGATAATACATATAATTCCCCCTAATAATTAAAAAAACCGTCTTGAAAGTTAAACTTTCAAGGACGGTTATATCCGCGGTGCCACCTTGATTCATGATACACTCATGCACTTTACTAGATGCTATCACATCTATGACTACTTACGTAAGCCTTACGTCAAAGAATACTCAGCTAATGCCTTTCCTTTTGCCCTCTGTGGTCCATTTAATAGACTGCGTTCTGCTTGCTTCCACCATCCAAACTCTCTATAAGTGCACGTTCTATTTTTATCTCCACTTCATCGGTTTCACTTGTTGTGTGTATTATAAATCGGTTTTAAAAATAAAGTCAACACGAATAGGTAATGTTTTATTTTTTATACATTTATATAAAAAGAAAAAGACCGATTGGTCTTACACTTCAAGTCGATGTACAAATTTAGAATGTTGTTGTCAAAAAAATATTTAAGGAAGAAAAACCTGTCCATGACTTGTCTACGAAAACTATTATATTTTTTTACAAATAAAAATCAATTTATTAAATCGAATTCATCAAATAAAAACGATTACATTATTAAAAAACAGAAAAAAACCGCTTTTATCGCGGTTTTTTAGGATATATAAATAATAAGTATGGTATTTATCTTTTAGCTTTCTTTAACGTTTTTTGAATTATTTGTATTTGATTTTGATAATCATCAAATGAAGTAAGTTTATAAGACCAGTTATGTGGACCTACTGTCCCTGGTAAATTAATACGAGCTTCTTGGCCATAGCCAAGTAGATCTTGTAAAGGAACAATAGAAATCACTGCATCACATTCAAGTGTATATGCAAGCATATCTTCCACAAGATTTTCTCCTGTATATCCTAGACCCTTCATAATTTCTTTCATTCTTTCTTTATCATCTAATTCTTCATACCATTGTTTAAGAGTAGCATTATCATGTGTTCCTGTATAAACAACACAATGTTGAGGAATTTTATATTTAACTTTTCTTTCATCTTCACCAAAAGAAAATTGCATAACTTTCATTCCCAATAAATCATAATGATCTCTCAGTTCATGTACTTGTGGACGTAATTCTCCTAAGTCTTCAACAATCATATTAAGTTTAGGCAATTGTTTATAAACTGAATCTAAAAAATGATAACTTGGTCCTTCTATCCATTTTCCTTCTCTTGCTGTAGCACTTCCATAAGGAACTGACCAATATGTATCAAAAGCCCTAAAATGATCAACTCTTAAAATATCAAAAATTTCATTATTCCATTTTAATCTTTTAATCCAAAAATTATATCTTGTTTTCTTTAAATAATCCCAATCATATAGAGGATGTCCCCATAGTTGGCCATCTTTTGAAAAATAATCAGGTGATGCTCCAGATACGAATTTAGGATAAAATTTATCATCTAATTGAAAACATTTACGATACTCATAAACATCCGCAGAATCATCACCTACATATAAAGGTAAATCTCCCATGATAGATATTCCTTTTTGATGTGCATGTATTTTTAATAAATTAAATTGTTTAACAAAAATATATTGAAGAAATTGAATATAATCAATTTCTGCTTCTAATCCTTCATTACTTCCTTTAATATTTTGATCTTCATCATTCCAATCTACCCAAGGTAAACCTTCGTTTGCTTTATTTAAAGCCATAAAACGCGCATATTTTTTTAACCAAAATGTTCCTTTAACAAAAGTACGATATTCTTTCTCTAATTCTTTATCTTTTAAGAAAACTTGATAAGCTTTTCTTAAATAACGATCTTTAAATAAACGTACGCGTTTATAATCAACTCTTTTTAAATCTTGTAAATAGTTAGGAACTTCATCTAACAAATGCCAATCTTTTAAAAGTTCTAAAGAAATATATATTTCATCACCAGCAAAAGATGAATAAGGAGTATAGGGTGAATTCCCAGAGCTTGATGGATTTAATGGTAAAATTTGCCAAATAGAAAAACCTGCTTGAGCAGATAAGTCAACAAATTCATAAGCTTCTTTTCCTAAATCCCCTATTCCATGTTTTCCTGGTAAACTAAATAACGGTAACAAAATACCAGCTTGTCTTTGATCAAGTGCTTTTAATTTCATGATTTTCACCTCTTCTTTAAATATAACATAAAAAAAGCGTCTCCGCTTATGAAAACGCTATCTTTTTTTGATTTTAAAATGAAAAGGTTCTATTTTCTTAATCTTGAAAATAGAAACCTTTTATTTTAGTCTTCTTTTGTTCTTTTTCTTAAAGATACATAAACGATTGCTGCCATTAATGCAAATGTTGCAAATGTCCATACAGATGTTGAATCACCTGTTTTCACTTTGTTATTTGTTACAACTTGAGGTTTATGAGTAGGTTCATTTGTATCTGTAGTGACTGTTGGTGCTTTTTCTAATGCATTAATAGCGTTTTGCAATTCACTTACAAGGGCATCGACTTCTTCTTGTGTCATTTCTGATGAATTTTCTAACTTCTTAGAAATTTCAGTAACAACATCTATTAGTTTAGAATAAGATGCTTCTGTATATTTTTTACTATCTAATTGTTTAATTTGATCTAATAAACCATGGATACCATTTAAATTACCACGTTTAACAAGTTTTTGAGCAGCTTCTTTTAAAGTATTAGTTAATGCTTGAACATCAGCACTTGTGTTTTCATTTTCTAAAGCAGCTTTAACATCATTGTAAACTTTTTCAAATTTCTTCCATGATGATGCTGTATAATCTTTTTCTTGATATTGATCCATTAATGCTTTTAATGCATTTACTTCATCATCTGTTGCTTTTAAAACTAATTGTGTTCTTGCATCTTGTAATTGTTTTAAAGCTTCATCTAATTGTTCTTTTGTTGCATCTTCTTGTTCGATTAATGTTTGTGCATTCTTTAATGCTTCTTTAAATGAATCAGCAGTAGATGTTAAATATTTATTTGTATCTAACTTATCTAATTCATTTGATGCAATATAATCTTTTAACTCTTTTTTACTTACTGATACTTTTGTTACTAATTGAGCTTTTGCTTTTTGTAAAGCATCTACCATATCAATAACTTCTTTTTCAGTAATTGTTGCTTCATCCTTTTTAATGAATTCTTGAGCAAGTTTCACTTGATCTTGTAAAATAGCCCATGTTTCACTTGTATAATCTTTTTCTTTTAACTTGTTAATTGTATCAAGTTCATCTTTAACACTTTGAATATCTCCACGTTTAACAAGATTTGCATAAGCAACTTCTAATTCAGCTTTTGCATTTGTAATAGCATCTAATTCACCAGCTTGTTTATCTAAAACTTTTTGAGCTTGTTTTAATGCCTTTTCAAATTTTTTATAAGAATCTGCTGTATATTTATTTTCTTTAACATCTAAAGAATCAATATAACTTTGTAAATCTTTTGAAGATGTTGAAGCATATTCATCATCATTTAACATAATAACTTCTGAAATTGTTGGAATTTTGTTTTCATCCCATTCAATCTTTAATTCATAAACGTTTCCTTCAGGCATATAGAATTCATTTAATGATTTTTTAAGAGTTCCAACTTGAACCCATTTCTTTCCATTTTCACCATTTACAAGAACAGATACTCTTGCATTTGAAATTTCACCTTTTTGAATAATATGCATTTTCTTAACATCTAAATCACTTGATAATGTATAAGTAATGCTTCCAGCTTCTTTAGAACCTGGTCTATAAGCTGTAGATAAATCTCCATCAAACATATATTGAGGAATAAATCCATTTGCTTCTACAGTTGAAGAAGTATATGTTGGATCATTTGAAACTGGTACATATTCTCCATCATTGATAACAATTTCATTGAAAACAACAGCTCTATTATTATTTGTTGCTGTCATTAAGATCTTTAAGTAACGTGCTTTAACATTATTAGCAGTTCCTTCTACATAGACTTTATTTGGATATGTGCTTGATGCTTTATAACCTGCATCTGAATCAATACATTTAACCCCAGCATCATTTGTATTTTCATTACCATCTCCAATAGTTACAACTTTTGTCCAGTTTTCTAAATCATCTGATACTAAAATATCAGCATCTCTAATATAGTTAACTGCACTATCTTGGCAATACATTTGAATTTTAGAAATCGTTCTTTCTTGCCCTAAATCATAAATAATATATTGTCCTTTTTGTGGAAAATCACCAAATTCTGTTGTTGAATCGATATTACCATCAAAAGCAGCACCATTATTTCTAGTATCTTCACCAACACCCCATGAAGGATTAATATTCATAGTTGCCTTATATAAATATGGTGCTGTAATTTCATTTGAATGTACTTCAAAATGATTAATTGTCAATTTAATAGCTTTGTCTGTTTTATTAATTAATCTTACATATCTTCCATCTGGAAGTTCTTTTTCTTGACCTGTTACAGTTGTCCATTCAACACCATTTTTTGAAACTTGTAAAGTTGCTCCTTGACCATTTTCATAATCAATATTGAATGTACTTAAATCTTTGATTCTTGATAAATCAACACCAACGTATTGACCTTTTTCTAAAGTAATTTCTTGATTATAGATCAATTCTGTAAGTGCTTCTTCACTTTGTGAAGCTAATCTATAATCTGTATTTGTATAAACATTAGCATTATTGAAATCCTCATCTGGATTATATGCATTTACTGTAAATTCAGAGAAAATAACCCATACAGCTCTTTCTTCTTCATTCACTAAACGAACATAACGTGCTTTTAAACCATAGAAATTTTCATCAATTGTATCTTTTCCACTAGCTAAACCTTGATATGTTTTATAAGTAGTCCAGTCTTGGTTGTCATTAGAGTATTGTAAACTATATTTTTCCCATTTATCTCCTGCACTGCGGTCTCCACCGATAACTGCATGAATTTTACCAATAGCTGTTTCTTTACCTAAATCCCAACCAATATAATCACCTTTTCTTGTTCTATCACCTGAGGTACTAAAATCTAATGCTGTTGAACTATCACCATCTGTTAAATTAGCTACTGTTCCTCGATAAATTCCCCATGTATCTGTATACATAAATGTTGCATTGATTTGTCCTGGATCAGCCATTTTAAATGTATTGACTTTCCACCAATATCCTGCTGTATTACTTTTTAAATTTAATTTTAAGTTTCTAATACGAACTGCTTTTGCTTTAATATTTTGACTTGATACATCTAATTCAACAGAAGCATCACCATTATATTCTTTTAATACTTTCCATGTTTGACCATCCGTTGTATATTCAATGACATATTTTGTTGATTTATCTGTTCCTGCATCTTGTCCAAAATAAATTGTACCTAATGTTTTTGCTTTTTTGAAAGTTAATGTAATACTTGCATCAACTGGTAAATAATCTTTAATTTCTCCACCTTTATAAGGACTTTCAGCAAAATGAGCATAAGTAGCATTACTGTCATCTAATAAATTATTTAAAGAACCACCTTTAAGTGTCAATTTATCAACAGATAATGTACCTGGATCTTCTTCAGTTACTACTTCATCTGCATTAACAGCAATATCTCTAATACCTAACCAAGTATTCGCTTTATCTTCAGTAGCAATCATGCGAATACCTTTAACCCCTTTTAAATTTAAGTCAGTTAAAGCTACTTCATTTGGTAAAGTATATTCTTGATTATCTAAATCAACCCATTTTTTACCATCAATTGTATATTGTACTTTAGCTTTAGAAAAAGTATCTTTTGAATTTGAATTTGTTCCTAATCTAAAAGTCACTCTATCAATATCAATTGCTTTTGAATAACTAACGCCTACATAAGTTCCTTTACTAATTGTATTTGGTGTTTTATAAACGATTTCTGTATTGGCTTTATTATCGAATACATTATCAATATTACCTGTTGGTGTATCACTACGATTTGTAATAAATTTAGTAACTTGTTTATTTGGATCAACAATAGTTGAAGCAATATCTCCTAAATAAGAATCCATTGCTTTAATAAATGGTACGATATGTTGTACTCCTACTTCTGCATATTCTAAATGATCAACATAATTGAATCCATATGTTTTTGATTTTTCAAAAGCAGCTTGTCCAGTAGCATATAGATCCCAAATCTTATCATTAGCTTCTTCATCTTGTACAGCTTTAACAGCTTTAAGATAATTTATTGCTGCATCTGCTGTATTATCCCAACAGTTTAACCAATATACAATTTGATCTTTTATTCTTGTATCACCTGCTTGTGTTCTATATGTAGCACTCGCATTTTTTAAGATTGTAAATTCATTGATCAAATCTTCAAATTGTTCATCACTGATTGTTGTTCCATTTGTAAGAGCTTCTTTGAAGCTTGTTAAACGATCTTTTAAATCTACTGATTCTTGTAACGCTGTTACACGACCATCCATATTTTGATTGATCATATGTTTTGAAAGTTCTCTTAAAGCAGTAGATGCTTGAGTTTCAATAGCGCTATTATGATCAACATATTTAAATGAAGCATTCCAGCATTTTTGAGCTTCTTCTTCACTTTGCCAAATATTCCATGAGTAACATGCATTCCCAAAAATTGCAACTTTACTTGGCTCAGATTGTTGCATTGGATTTAAAACGATTCCTTGAATCTTATTTGGATCTACACCAGGGTGTAAAAATGTTGTATAGCCACCCATAATTAAGTGTTTTTTAGAGTTATCTGTACATGGCCAGTTGATCCACATATAAGGGCCACGCCCTGCATTATTTGTAAAAGTTGTTGTGAAGTTATTTGTAACTTCTCCCCATACTCTACCACCAGTCATAACGATTTGAATATTTGCTGGGAAATTACGATAATAACTTTGTCCATTAGACATATATTCTTGTGTACAGAATGGTAATGTTAATTTTAAATCAGGATATGTTTTTTGCATTTCTTTTAACCATGCTGTCATATCAGTTAATGTTTTTGTATAGTTAGCACCACCAACATTTCCAGCATCATCTGCTAAAATAGCAATTTGACGAACACCTGCTTTAATAACTTGTTCAAATTTAGCTTGTAATACTTTTAAGTCTGCTTGATAGTTTTCTTCACTATTATACCTGATGGCATTATACATATATGGATGTAATGCAAATACAAAACGACATTTTGATTTATTTCCTGCTTCAGCAAGAGGTTTGATTTTTGTTTCAATTTCTTCATCTGTATAAAGTTCACGCCATTTAGAGTTATGTTTAGGATCATCTTTAGGAGCATAGAAATAAGAATTCAACTTGTAGTATCCTCCCCATTCCATTAATTTCATACGATCCGTTGTAGACCATGGATTTCCATAATAACCTTCAATAAATCCACGACTAGCAACATTAGCATAATCTTCTATTGTAAAATTACGGATATTTGTTCCGTCTAATTGTTTAAAGATATGATACAAACTTGTAAGACCATAAAAAGCCGCATCTGTATCTTTACCTAATACTGTAATTGTTCCATTATCAACTTTTAATAAGTATGAATCTAATTGATCAAATAATTGGGTTGTTTTTACTGAATAATGTTCACCAACATATTGATCAACATATTGATTTGAATCTTTAATACCTACTAAAATGTTTGTTTGGTCTTCTTTTACTTCTTCAGAAGTACTTGCTTTTATATTTTTAATAGCTAATACTTCATTCATTCTATCCTTTGTATATTCATCAATACCATCTTCATAGACAACATTGACAGTAGATGTCATATCAAATGAACCATCTTGATAATCCATCATATGAGGATTTGGATAGACTTCATAATCATTTTCCAAAGCACTGACGATTGGATAAGAGTGAATACATCCAATTGACATTAAAAATGCAAGTGCTAGAGAAACAATTCTCTTTACCTTTTCTTTCATATTCTTCTTCCTTTCTTATTTACATTACTGCTCCCTTAAATGAATAATGTAATCTTAATTTGCAAATACAAACCAAAAAATAAAGACCAAATAAGATACACTAAAAAAGTGTAAGTTATTTGGTCTTGCCTACTTAAAGTAACAATCCGTATTTACATCCTGTATTGTAACATACACTCTTTGTCTATGCAAGGGCTTACAATAAATTTGTCTAGACAAAATAAATACCACTACTTAATAGTGGCATCTATTTTTATAATTCTTCTTTTTTTACTTTTTTAATACCTAACCATGACATGAAAGCCATTAATACAAATAAAATAATATTTGTTTCATCACCTGTTTTAGCAGTTGAAGATTGTTTTTTATCATTTTTAGTAGTAGAAGTAATTACTTGATTATCTTTAGATGAAGTATTTCCTTTTGAAGTATTATCATCTTTAGTAGATGAATCTACTTTTTTAAGAGCATTCATAGTTTTTTCTAGATTAGAAATAGCTTCGTTGATTTCTTCTTTTGTAGCATCTTCTTTAGCAGATACTTCTTTTGCTTGAGTTAATGCTTCTACCAGTTGTTTCCATGAATCCTTTGTATAATCTTTTTCTTGAAGTTGATCAGCTTTACTAATCAAATCAGTTAATCCAGATTTATCATTAAGTGTAACAAGTCCATTATAAGCATCTAATAATTTTTGATACATATCATTGATTTCATCTTTTGTTGCATCATGATTACTTACAACATCCTGTGCTTCTTTAAGAACAGTTTGGAATTGTTTCCATGAATCCTTTGTATAATCTTTTTGTTCAAGATTTGATAAATCATCAACGAATGATTTTAATTGTTCATTATCAACAGATAATACAAGTTTTACCATTGCATCTGTTAATTGACGTTTCATAATTTCAATTTCATTAGCGTTAGGATTTTCTGCATTGACTAAACCTTCAGCAGCTTTAATTGTATCCTGTAAATGATTCCATGAAGTAGATAAATATCCAATATCTTCCATAGCTTTAGCTTTATTGATAACATCTTTTAAACCATCAACATCTGCCGGTATATCTGCACGATGTAATTTAATTTCTGCAGCACTTCCGTTATTATTAACAGCTTCTACGTAGTATAAACGAAGATGTTTTGTTTTTACTGTATCAAATTCAATGACTTTTGTAGATGAATCACTTGATAAATTACCTTCTTTAACTGTTTTCCAATTAATACCATCATCACTTGTTTCAATACGATATTTTGTAACATTTCCATTTTTACCAGTTTGACGAGGAACATATGTTAAACCATTGACACTCATTTCTTCTTTATTTTCAAAAGCAATCCAATGAGGTGTTGATAAATTCCAATCTGTATGCCACATTGTTGATGGATTATCATCTAATACATTTTTAGGATCTGATCCATCATGTTGATAAGATGAAGCAGTTGCTGTAAGTTTGCTGTTATCAATGTAATTTACATTAACTTGTGATTTTAATTGTAGTTTAGTAAGTGCTTTTGTAAGTTCTACTTCATATTGATCGACTGTATCTTGCATTGATTTAGGTAATTCTCTTTGAATCATATCAATAACAAATTGTAAGTTTTTAACAGAATCTTCTGTATAAATCGATAAATCTTTTGGAATTGAATTTAAATAGTGATCTACTCTTGTATAATTTGCTTTTTTGTAATCAATTCCATTTACTAATTCTTTAATTTCATCTGTAAGAGTTGAAATTGTTTGTTCATTTGGATCATATTCTTTTAAAATTACTTTTGCCTCTTTTATTTTTTCTTGTAATTGTTTATTTTGTGATTCATCTGCTATATAACTTGCACTTGTTACTAAATAATCCAATTCCATTGTTGAAGCATATGTTTTTTGTGTACCTAAACGAATATCATCAACATATCCTTTAAAAGCATGTTCCTTACTTCCAATTCTTTCAAACGGTATCATCATTGTTGCTTTTAATGGTCTACCACTTACTTGTTCATCATCACCAAGAGTATCTACTAATTGACCATTTACATATAAATCAATAACTTCTTTTCTATTTTTGAATTCTAATTCAACCCATTGGTTAACTGGTAATTCATAATTAAATGAATAATCATGATTTTCTCTACTTAATCCAACTTTTCCTGTTTCTTTTTGAACAGCTTTAATTGATCCATAGCTACTTTCAAATAAAATTTGTTCCTCTTCACTTGAAGATTCACGTTTAACTTTTACACGTAAATCATTATTCAAACCAACAGTACTAAATGATGTAGTAGCATAACTTTTATTTCCTAACAAACGTAATGCATCATGACTATCTAATGAAGCAAATTCAACATTTTCGTGATTATTTAATTGATTTAAATCATCTAAATTGTAATGTGCAATTACACCATTTTCATCTTTAGCTGTATCATAACCAAAGTTTGTACCTGGTGCATCTCCTAATGTTGTTCTTAAACTATTTGCTTGATCTAATGTTTTTTCACCTTTACCCCATAATTTAGCTCCAAATAATGGAATTGCATTTTGTAGACGATCATAAACATCATATTCACTAATACCATTTTCTAAATAACCTGTCATATCATTCCATACAGCAATAGCACCACCTAACATTTGTTCATCACCAGCAGGAATCGTGACACCACTAATAGAATTGATTGCTTGATTATATAAAATATTATTATTTAAATAATCATAATAATATCCTGCATTAGGAACAATGTAATAATGTCCATCATTACAGTTAATCAAATCATAACCTTGTTCATACATTTGATCCATATTCGCATAACCAAAATTCCATAAATTCATTTGAACATCTTTACTTCTTACAGGGGTATTTCCTGAACATTGAGTTAAGCTTCCCCAAATACGTGCTGTTCTTCCTGAATCTTGTACATATTTCAACATATCATCTGAGAATCGACGATATGCTTCTTTATCTGCGTTATATTCATCGGCTCCAACATGTACTGTTGTTTGTTCATCAAAAACAGGATCACTTGTTTTCATATATTCATCAAATATACTTTGTACAAATCCTAATGATTCATCATATTTATCTCTTAAAGCTAGATGATCATTTTCTCGTCCATTTGTTCCATGTCTTAAATCGGGTCTTACTTTAGTAAGGGCTAATGAATGGGCTGGTGTATCAATTTCAGGAACAATACTTACACCATAATCTCTTGAATCCTTAATAAAATCTTTAAATTCTTTTTTTGTATAGAATAAATCTGTACTTGTTAAATCTTGTTGATTTAAACCATTATTCCCACCTTTTTTTACATCAGATTCCAATCTAAATGCAGAATAACCAGTCATTGGATCTTTTAAATTTTCAATTGGAATTAAGTTATCATTTAAATGTACTTGGAAATCATTCATTTTATACCATGACATTTGTTTAACGATTTGTTTCAAATAATCCATTGTAAATGTTTTACGTCCTACATCTAAAATAAAACTTCTTACTTTATAAAGAGGATAATCTCTTGTTTTACCACAAGGAACATTTCCTGATTGTTTAATACTTTGTAAAATCGTTCTGGTTGCCCAATAAGCCCCTGTTGTTGTTTCAGCTTTAATATTGATTGAATCATTAATATCCATTAAATATCCTTCATCTTGTAAACCTAGTGATTTATCTTTAGTAAGTGATAAAGAAATATCACCTATTTGACTTTCTCCTTTAACAACAGCAATACTTTTTCCAGTAATTTCTTCATAATCATTAGCAAGTGCTTCTGCAGTTTTTTGAAGTGAACTATCTTTATAAACAATTCTTGCCCCTTTAGAAACTGTATAGTTTCCATGTCCACCATTCCATTCAGCTAATTCTGGTAAAACATTTGGTGCTTTATTCGCTGTTTCATCATTTTTTTGACTACCTGGAACTGTAACAGCAATCTCTTTAAATTTATAATCATTTGTATCATTATCTGTAATTTTAAATGATACTTTAACATCTTTATCACTAATTGGTTGATAAATTGTTAAATCTTCATCAATGACTTGTTCAAAATCAGTACCATTATATTCAACTGTATATCCTTCAACTTCTGGTAAAGTAACTTTTAATTTTTTATCTCCAACTTGAGGAGTTTCCACTTGAATTTCATTCAAAACATCACTCATTGACATTTTTTCATCAGGATTTCCACCATAAACTTCTAATTCATAAATAGAAATCGTATTCCAAGCAATACCACCATCTGGATCTTCTGAAGTATGTGAATCAACATATAAACGCACATATCTTGCTTTATAGATTTGATCTAAAACAATTTTCTCATTAAGAGATTTTGGTCGTTCCTTAAATTCTTTAACTGTTTGCCAATCACTTTCTTGAGGCGTAGATTCAGTATCAGCAATTTGAATCTTATAAGCTGTTGCTTTACGTGTTTCCCAGAATACCTTAACCGTATTGACATTCATTCTTTCACCTAAATCAACATAGATCCAATCTGGTCCGTTTCCAATATTACTTCCCCAACGAGATTTACGTGATGATGTATCACCATCTGTCGCATTTGCAGCTTTAACACTTTCTGCTTCCTGAGAACTTGCGATTGCTGTTTTCTTTAATGCAACATTTGTATTTGGATCTTGTACTTTTTCATCTGTATTAAAAATTTTAAATTCATAACATGAAACATTAGGATACCCTTTCATTTCTGTAACTTCTAACTTAACATATCGACCACTTACTTTACTACCTAATAATTCTTCACTGACAACATTTTTATTATCTGTTCTTGAAAGTACTGGTTCACCCCAAGAATTAAGATCATTAGAAACATAAATATTATAAGCTGAGGCATAAGTCGATTCATTTTCCCAAAACATTTGAAACTTATTCATTTCATATTCTTGTCCTAAATCAATATATGCCCATTGAGTAGGTCCACTTTCTGTTGACCAACGTGTTTTTTCATTACCATCAGTTAAATTTTTTCTAGGCATTGTGCCATATTCAGCTGAAACATAAGCTGTTTTGTTTAACGCTAAATTTTGTTGAGATGTTTCTGCAAAAACTGGTACCATCGATAATACTGAACCCATTGACATCGATAACGTTAATGCAGCTACAATACTTTTCTTTTTCAATTTCATATTTTTCTTCCCTTTCTCTTTAAAAAGAAAAGACCAAACATAAAAACAACATTTCTAAAATGCCGTCAATATATTTGGTCTTGCCTACTTAAAGTAACAATCCTTGTCTATACAATAACAAATAGCATTACTTTTTGTCAAGCGCTTACATTAAATGTGACAATTCTTTTTGATATGTATACATAAATATGTTTGTTCATCTGGTGTTAATGTATAATGATATTTTTTTTGAATTAATTTTTTTATCCGATTAGCACAAAGAGATAACCGAATATTTTCTTTTAACATATCTCTTATATTTTCTGTTGTATCTATTGTATTTCCTATATCATGTCGAAAAACTCTTTCGGCTAAAAACTTAAGATGTGTAGATAATCTTGCATAATCGATAGAATCTAATTCTAATTTAATGCACATTGTTTTTTCAATAATATCAAAAACATCTTTTACAAAATTAACAATTTTAGAAGTATTTTGTGCGTTGTTTTTAGTAGAAAAATTAACTAAATGTAATGCAATATACCCTGCTTCTGCCTCTTCTAATTGAATATCTGTTTTTTCTTTAATCATTTTTATAATCCATAAACCCAACTGATATTCTTTTTTATAGAGAGCTTTTGTTTCAGATAAAACTACATTTGGCAAATCAATATTTTCTTTTTTTCGTTTAATAGCAAAAGCAATATGATCACTAATTGCTAGAAAGATTTCCCCATAAAATTGGGTATTCAATTGTTCTGTTGCTTTGCTTACTAATAAACTAGTAATTTCATAATAAATAGGTTCAATATCATTGATTCCTCTACGTATACGTTTTTCACCTTTTTCTTTAAAGATATACGTTTTTTCAATCCGTGATTCATCAACTAAATCACCTATCTTTTTTTGAAAGCCGATTCCTGATCCTGTTAAAATAATATCCCCTAATTCATCAGATAAAGCAGCAATACTATTATTATTAAATATTTTTATAATCTTCAATTTCATTTCTCCTACATTAGTATTTCATTTAATATTTCAGCAATAAATTGAACTTCAGTTCCTACAATGATTTGTATTTCATGCTCACTTGCTTCAACAATATGAGAAAAATTCATCTTTGATAGAGTCTGTTTATCTATTATTGAGATATCTTTAACTTCTACACGTAAACGCGTAATACAATGATCAACACTTATAATATTCTTTTTACCACCTAATGCTTCAAATAATTGAATAGCAATTTCATCAAAATTATTTTCGACTTTCTCTACTTTCTTTACCTCATTTTCTTCTCTTCCAGGTGTCATAATATTATAACGTGTAATCAATACTCTAAAAACAATGTAATAAATCAATCCGCATATAATTCCTAAAGGAATTAAAAATAAAATATTATTAGCAAATGGTGATTTAAAACTTAAAACATAATCTATAAGCCCTGCAGAAAAACCAAACCCTGCCATCCATTTAAAAGTTGCTGCAATAAAAAGCATCATCCCTGTAAGTAAAGCATGAATTAAATAAAGTGTTGGTGCTACAAACATAAAAGCAAACTCAAGTGGTTCAGTCACACCTGTAAAAAATGAAGCCAAAGCAGCTGAAAATAAGATAGCACCTACTTTTTTCTTATTCTCTTTTCTAGCACAACGATACATAGCTAGAGCAGCTCCAGGAAGCCCAAACATCATTACTGGGAAAAATCCTGCTTGATACATTCCTGTAACACCTTTAACACCACCTGAAATTGTTCCCCAAAATTTGCCAATATCATTAATACCTGCAACATCAAACCAAAATACAGAGTTGAGAGCATGATGTAAACCAGTAGGAATCAATAATCGATTTAAAACACCATAGATTCCTGCACTTAGAGGTCCAAAATTAGCGATTTCTTTCCCAAACCAAATAAAAAAGTGATAACACATTGGCCAAATATCAATAAATATTAAAGATATCAAAAGTGTAATTCCTGTAGAAACAATGGAAGCAAATCTCTTTCCATCAAAAAAAGCTAAAAACTGAGGTAATCTTTTTTGATCAAACTTTTGAAAAGAAATAGCCACAATCAAACCTACCAAAATACCAATAAAAGCACTTTGCGTATTATGAAAAGCTAAATCCACAGCATATTCTGGAATTTGCAACATTAATGCAATGCATTTAGATGATAGAATTGTTGTCATCATCATATAACAAGCAAGAGCACTTAACACTATTGCTGTATCTCTTTTTTTAGACATTTCCATGGCAACAGCTATCGCAAATAAAATGGGAAGGTTATCTATAATTGCTCCACCAGCAGCAATGAGTAAAGCAGCAATTGGGTTATGTATACCCCATCCAGTAGGATCAATCCAATACCCAATTCCTTTAAGTAGTGCTGCTATAGGCATGATTGAAACAGGTAACATGAGTGATTTACCTAATCTTTGTAAATATTTCATAGCAAACTCCTTTAGTAAGCGCTTACGTATCATGCCAAATAATACTAAGTAGACACATACGGTAAAGATTATTATACACTTGTCTAGTCAAAATAGCTAATAAAAAATACTGCAAAAGCAGTATTTTGGTATACTAAATTATCTGAAGCTTAGGGTGTCGCTCTAAATTATTTGGAGG
>ERZ837590.1075-NODE-1075-length-16150-cov-106.413793_pt1 | contig 16150 bp, 9 predicted proteins | sample MGYA00519573_ERZ837590 | MGnify/ENA primary metagenome ERZ837590 (study PRJEB31850, sample SAMEA3708820) | human gut metagenome | biome: human gut; feature: human-associated habitat; material: faeces | place: China | collected 2014 ... | reverse complement strand
GAACGGCTACCTCCGATGACACATGGGGCCACTCAAACGAGTGACAATTACGAGTTACGACGGGAGATGACAATGTTCCGCAAGGCTCCCCTCAGTCACCTTCGGTGACAGCTCCCCTCAGGGAGGGGAGCCAGATTAGCGTCAGCGCGTGGAGGCGCGGGCGATGACCTGGGATTCGGTGGTGAGCAGTTCGGGCTTGGTGATGCTGCCGTCGATGCGTCCGAGGATGCGATTCACTGCCGTGGGAGCCGTCCAGTCAAGGCGGGAATCCATGGTGGTCAGCGGAATCTGCAGGTAGGGGGCCTCCTCGTTGTTGTCGAAGCCGATGACCTGCACCTGCGCGGGCACCTCATAACCAGCGGTGCGCAGAGCGGTCAATGCGCCGATGGCCAACTGATCGTTCAGGGCGATCACACCGTCGAATGGCACGCCGGAATCAATGAGCCGCTGGATCACACGGGCACCGGCTCCGATGGTCCAATCCTGACCGGTGTTGCCAATCAGCTGCGGATCCAGCTCAAGCCCACGGCGGCGCGTTTCTTCAATGACACCACGCAAACGCAGTTGTGCGTTGCCTTCCACAGCCTGCAACAAAGCGGCCGCGTCATAGTCGTCTCGTGCGCCCACTACAGCGAGGCGAGAAGAACCTCGATCGTATAGGTAGCCTGCCGCTGTTGCTGCGGCGGCAACATCGTCCGGAGTCACGTGGTCGGCAACACCCCATGTGGTTCGGGCACCGACAATAACCAGCGGGAAATCGACCTTCAGGTCTTCGGGCGAAATATCCTCCACCTCGCTCATGGAGAGAATCATGCCGTCTGACACGGTGGAGTTGAAGTTCTTGAGCAGGTCGCGCGCTCCTTTGGCCGAGCCCTCTGCATACGTGGTGACGTATACGGAGTAGTCGCGCTGACGGGCGGCGTCAATGGTGCGATTGGCCAACTCGGCCAGATATGGCGGAATCAGCGAAGGCACGGCAAGGGTGATGAAACCGGTGTGATCGCGGTTGAGGTTGCGGGCGGCCACGTTGACTCGGTAGTCGAGGTCCTTAATGACCGACTCGACCTTGGCACGGGTCTCATCGGTCATACGCCCAGAGCCATTGATCACGTTCGACGCAGTTTTGAGCGATACACCGGCGGCCTGAGCGACATCGCGTAACGTCACTCGACGCTTGGCTGTTTTCTCGTCGCTCATGCCGCACTCCTCTATCTGGACAACATTGCCATTCTAGCGCGGTCTAGCAGGACGCTTTAGCAATAAGAATGGCATTGCGATTCAGCGTATAGCCGGTGGTGTCGGCCTCGCAACGGTAGGCGATGATTGGTTCTCCCTCAATGCCGTTGACGGCAACGGGCTGGTTTGAGCGGTTGAGGTAGAAATCGAAGCGAGTGGAGCCATCTGCGGATCGGCGGATGGTGTGCAGGATGCGGGGATCTGTGGTGGGATAGGTTGGAGTTTGACCACCCTCAGTCGGCTGCGCCGACAGCTCCCGCCAGCAGGAGCCGAACTCCTTAAGCAGGCGGGCAATGTCGTGGCGGCCAAGGTCGCACCCCACGTAGATGGCGGTACCGTTGCCATAGGTGCGGCTGGTGATGGCGGGGACGCCGTCGAGCTCCCAATCAGCAGCGGCTGTACCCACGTACGTGGCAAGCACGCAAGTGTCTGGAGCGACCGAGGTCACGTCATTCTGCCACAGACGGGTCGTGAGTCCATTCGACAAACCGATTTCGGCCGGTTCGTCTTCGGCTTCTTCTCCGAGGATGTTGAATTCTTCGGAGCGGATGCCGAGCATGTCGCGCAGAAGTCCGTTGCCGGCGCCGGGGTATCCGCCGAAACCGATGTGGAAGTGTTCGTCGATCAGGCCGGTGGCATAGCCGACGATGACCGTACCGCCGTTTTCGGCGAAGTCCGCGATGCGACGGGTATCCTCGTCGGACAGGGCGATCACGGTGGGCAGCACGATAGTCTGGTAGCCGCTCCAATCGTAGGCGAGCGGGACCACGTCCGCGCGCGCTCCGGCATCGAGATATCCGCGATACCAGTCGCGTACGTCATGCCAGTGATTGAGTTTCATGCTGGGCAGGGTCTCGGAGCGAGTGGCCCATTCGGATTCCGCACTGAACAGAATCGCCGTGTCCGCGCGCTTCAGTTCCGTGTCTTGCACACCCGCGTCGGACAGCGTCTTCAGCGCGGCGCCGAGTTCGCACACACCTCGAAACAGTTTCGTATCGGAGCCCGCGTGGGGCACCATCGCGGAGTGGAACGCCTCGGCACCCGATGCGGATTGCCTCCATTGGAAGAAGTTGATGGCGTCGGCACCCATGGCCACGTGGGCCAAGGAGTCGCGCATGAGCTCGCCGGCGCGCTTGCGCGTGTTAAGGGGCTTCCACTGCACGGCTGAGGTGGAGTGCTCCATCACGTACCACGGCTTGCCGAGCGCGAGCGAGTCCATGAGCGCGTCCGAGCAGGCGAGTTCGTCCAGATGGGATTCGCCTTCATGGAAGTAGTGATCGTTGGACACGAAGTCCACTTCGTTTGCCCATTGCGCGTAGTCCATGGTGCATTGGTCGGTGGAGACCATGAAGTTCGTGGTGAACGGCTTGCCGGGGCAGATTTCTTCGATTGCGTCGCGTTCGGCCTTGTAGAAGTCGAGCAGCATGTCGTTGCCGAACCGCTCGTAATCCAACTGCTGGGGCGGGTTGACCATGCTGTCGCCGCCCATGTGGCGAGGCAGCAACACCTCGTCGAAGCTGTTCACGTGCTGGGACCAGAAGGCCGTGCCCCACGCTTCGTTCAACGCGTCGACGGTCCCGTATTTGGCCTCGCACCACGTGCGGAACGCGGCCAAGGCGTTGTCGGAGTAGTCGTAGCGGTTGTTCCAGCCGTATTCGTTGCCCATGTGCCAGGCGGCCACATACGGGTTGTCCTTGTAGTGTTCGGCAAGTTTGCGGCACAGGCGCAACGCGTATTCCTTGAACACCGGGCTTGTGGGCTGCCACGACTGACGTGAGCCCGCGTTGACCACATGGCCGTACCGATCGATTGGCAGCACCTCAGGATGACGCTCGTACAGCCACAACGGGGCCGTGGCAGTGGCCGAGGCCAGGTCCACGGCGATGCCCGCCGCGCCGAGCTTGTCGATCACGTGGTCAAGCCACTCGAACGTGAACTCGCCCTCGCGCGGTTCGATCTTGTCCCAGCTGAAGATGGCGAGGGCCACGGTGTTGACGCCGGCTTGGACCATCAGGCGAATGTCCTCGTCCAGTGTCTCCTCGGGCCACTGGTCCGGATTGTAGTCGCCGCCGAACGCGATGCCACGACCGGATTCAGTCAGCAGGGACGGCCACCTGAACGTTCTACGAGTAGTCATATCAATCAAGTCCTTTATTGTACCGGCTCATGGCCGATGCTATGTTGCTGGCGGCGGCCGTTGCTGCGATGACCTTCTTGGTGTTGCGCATGTTATCTCCTCCTGAGCCGTTGGGATTGGTCGTGGCTTCGGGACTTTGGACTTACCTTGGGCCTGGGTTCCTCGCCTGCGATATGCTCCGCTGACGGTCTTTTTTGGGGTGTTTTCTTTGGTACACCCGTGTACCAATATCTATGATGATACACCCGTGTACCAATTTGTCAAAATCAAGCGACACGCCTGATTTCCCGCCAAAACTCGCCACCTCGGGCACACAGAAGAATCTTCAGCCTCCGACATCCACAATTCCGAGAGCGTTCACATTCGTGGATGTCCAGCGCCAGACGGAGCCAGTTCGGCTAGTATGAATAGGCACCACCATAGCTGTATTGAGAGGAAGAGCACATGGCGGGACTGTTTCGGACTGCTTCCAAGCAGCCCAATCCTTTAGGAACAGCCATACGCACCCGCGGATCAGGAAAATATACATTCGGACTGGCTTTGAGTGCGGGTCTTGCCGGATTACTGTACGGCTACGACACCGTCTCCATCTCCGGTGCCATCGAATTCCTGCGCGCCAGATACGGGCTCAGTACTCTCATGGAGGGCCTCGTCGTTTCCTCCATCATGCTCGGTGCCGTCATCGGAGCGGCCACCGCCGGATTCCTTTCCGACCGATTCGGCAGGAAACGTATCCTTATTATCGGCGGCGCGTTCTTCCTCGTTGCGGCTGTATGGAGTGCGCTGACGATAGGTCCCATAGCGCTTATCGTGGCGCGCGTGGCCGGCGGCTACGGCATCGGCCTGACCGCCGCGCTGGCCGTCACATACATCACCGAATCGGCTCCGGCCAACATCCGTGGTCTGCTCGCCTTCTCTTATCAGCTGCTTGCGGTTTGCGGTATCTTCCTGACCAACGTCATCAACTACATCATCGCCTCCCACGGATCAAACGACTGGGATATCGCCACTGGATGGCGCTGGATGCTGGGATTAGGCGCGATTCCGGCCGCCGCCTTCCTGCTGGCTATGCGGAGGGCACCGGAAAGCCCACGATTCCTCATTCAGATAGGCAGAACCGATGAAGGTTTCGCGGTGCTCGAGCACATCCTCGGCACCGAACGCGCACGCCTGCGCACCGATGACATCCAAGCCTCGGTCAAACTGGAAACCGAGATGTCGCACGAATTCCATGATTTGTTCCGTCCAGGCCTGCGACGGGCACTCGTCATCGGCATCTTTCTCGCCGTGTTCAACCAGTTCATCGGCATGAACGCCATTTCCTACTATGGGCCGGTGATGTTCTCGGATCTCGGGTTCGCCGGGGACACTCAGTTCCTCGCGGCCGCCAGCGTAGGCGGCGTGGAGCTGGTGGCCACCGTGGTAGGCATGTACCTGATCGACACGTTCGGCCGTAAACGTCTTATGGAAATAGGCACCGGCATGATGTGCGTGTTCGCGCTATGCATTTCGGGCTCGTATTTCATGGGCAATTCGCTGCTGACGCTTATATTCGTCATGGCGTTCACCATATCGTTCGCCTTTTCGATGGGACCGATTCCCTGGATTGTGATTCCCGAGCTCTTCCCCACGTATCTGCGCGGTCGCGCCACCGGATTGTGTGTGATGTGTCTGCTGTTCGCCAACTGGATCATCGCACAATTCACGCCGATGATGATCGATGGATTGGGCGGCGGCATATCGTTCGCGATTTTCGCGGTTCTGGATCTGATTTGCCTGTTCGGCATCGTGGCGTTGGTGCCGGAGACAATGGGACGCACGCTGGAGGAAATCGAGCATCTATGGCAGCCGAAAACCGATTTGGCCTACGCAAAATACGCGCTGAGCACGGCTGATGCGAATATCCGCCACGCGGAAGCCACGCTGCGTCGTATTGAAAACGAACGTCAGCAGGCATTGGGCATTATGGATGCGGCTGAGCGGGCTCGCGCTGCGGCACAGCAGAAGATTTTCGCCATAGAGACCGCCAAAAGGGTCGAGGCAGAACGGCTGGAGGCGCAGCGCGCTGCCGAGGAAGCCGCCAAGGCAGCGGCGAATATGGCTGCAGAAGAAGACACGGCAGCGACCGTCTCGGAAGTTACGACGGATGAGAACGTGCCGTCGCTTATGCGGCGTACGAGGGGCGCTGTTCTGGTTGGTAAGTCATCCAGTAGACGGCACGACGGTGAGTATACGGACGGCTCTGCGAACGGCCCTGCGGATGGCTCTGTGGATGGCTCCGTGACTGACTCTGCGGATGGTGCGATGCTGGACGGCGCGGCGGCCGAGGCAGCGGCCAGCGCAGCAGTCGCGGCCTCGGCCGATTCACTGCCCGACGATCCATTCACGCTGGCGAATCGGCCGACTACGCGCAGTGGTGCGGATGATACAGATAGCGTTGATGCCGCAGATGCCGTTGATTCCGCGAATGACGCGAATCGAAACCGCAAGCAGACAAATGCCGTGCAGCCGGCACATATGGCCTCTATTGAGCACGCGCACAGTGCCGATACGCCTCGCGGAGTGTTGTTGCCCAGTGCCGACGAGGATTCCTACAGCGAGCATTCCTTCGCCGAGACGGATGACGACCGCGAGGCTCAGGCCATCGACGCGGCCCTCGACTCTCTGGATGCCCTTATCAGAGGCTGATATATAAGGAAATCCTGTATTGCAGAGTATTGCGGCCTGTGACTGTGCGACTTTACAGATTCAGCACCGCATCGGCAACGCGCATGGCGGATTCACGGTGAGAGACCAGCACCACAGCCACGTCTTGCCCCTTATCCGCATTCTGCTCGCTCTTGGACAGCTCATGAATGGAACGCAGAATGATGGCTTCATTCAAGGCATCCAGACGACTGGTCGGCTCGTCGAAGAGCACCAAGTCGGCATTGCGCAGGAATACACGGGCCAAGCCGATGCGCTGGCGTTCGCCTTCAGACAGTCGGTCGCCCAGCTCGCCCACCTGGGTGTCGAGCCCATCCGGCAGGGAATCGATCAGGTCGAGCACGGATGCCTTGGCGAGGGCTTCGCGGAGTCGGGCGTCAAGAACACCGGCCGCTCCCCCATTGCGAATCTCCGATTCAGGCAAGGCGATAAGCAGATTCTCTCGAATCGTGCCGTCGAACAGGTGGGTCTCCTGACTCATCATGGCCTGAATACGGCGGCGGGCATGCACATCGATTTGCGGTAGCGGCGTGCCGGACAGCGTCACTTGGCCGCGCTGCGGATCCCAATAGCGCATCAGCAGCTTCAGCATAGTGGACTTGCCCCGGCCGGACGGGCCTTGGATACCGAGGATGCCGTGCTGCGGCACATCGAGCGAGAAGTCGGCGAGAATCGCCTCGCTCCCCTCCCCCGGGTACGCGAAGGTGACGCGGTCAAGGCGCATGCCCTCATAATCCGAGTTCGCAGTGCCAGTTTCCACCACGGCCGGCGCTTCGTCCATCAGGCCGAACAGACGACGGGCGGAGGCGAAGGTCTGGGTGAGGTTCGCGGGCAGGGCGGCGAGCGCCAGCGTCGGCCCGAACGAGCTGGCGAGCAGCGCGAAGGCGGCGACCAGCGCCGGGATATCGTAGAGGTTCACGCCGGCAAGATTGATGGCGATGCCGGCAGCCGCCGAGGTAAGCAATGCAACCAGCAATCCGCCGACACCGGCGAACCGGCCGTTGACACGGCTGAGTTTGGCATGGTCACGCCATAGCGCGCGCGTGCGGTCTTCGATGGCCTGCGCACGATCTTCACCCCGACCGAATCGGATGATCTCGTCGAGACCGCGCATGTCGTCGAGCATCACGTTGTCGAGTTCGCCGGCCGCGCCACGGATGGCGGGGCCCAGATTGCGCACGCCGGTGGCGAAGAAGCGCGGCACAATGATGCCGATGATCAGATGGGAGACGATCAGCGCCAACGCCATCCAGGGGCTCAGCGTGGCCGCCACGATGGCGTAGACGATGGTGGTGGTCACGGCTATGGCCACGGGGCTGATGGTATGCGCGAAGAAGATTTCGAGCAGTTCCACGTCGGTGGTGAGCATGGCGATGAGGTCGCCCTTGCCCTTGCCGGCGAGCTTGGCCGGAGCGAGGCGGCGAAGGGCGGCGAAAGCCTTGGAGCGGAAGAGCGCGAGCAGGTGGAAGGCCACGTTGTGGTTCAGATATTGCTCAACGTAGCGCGTCAGGCCGCGCAACACCGCGCAAACAATCATGGCGGTGATTGCACCGGCCGCACTCATGCCCCACACGGGGTTGCCGGCGAGCGCGAATCCGGCGATGATGCCGAACACCGGTAGGAAGGTTGCGGCAAGGTGACCGATGGTGCCGGCCGTGGAAGCCGCGACCATAAGCCCGGCCAGTGGCTTGGCCTCCCCGAGTAGTCGCTTGATGACCTGGAACGTGCTCATCTCGGCCGGAGCTGCAGCCGGAGCTGCGCCCACAGCCGCCCCGCTCCCGCTGGCGGAAGCTGTCAGCGAAGCTGGCTGAGGGTGGTCAGCCCCAAAGTTCTCGATATCCGCCTGAGTAGTGAACAACTTGGCGTACACGCCGCCGGCCGCCATGAGTTCGGCATGCGTGCCGGTTTCCACCGACTTGCCGTGTTCGAGCACCACCACTTGGTCGGCGTGCTCGGCGTTGGCCATGCGATGGGTGATCATGATCACCGTCTTGCCGCGGGATTGCACCAGTTCGCGGATGGTCGCGAGAATCAGTTCCTCGGATTCCACATCCACACTGCTGGTGGCCTCGTCGAATACGAACACCGGCGAATCGTGCAGAAGCGCACGGGCGATGGCGATGCGCTGGCGCTGGCCACCGGACAGGTTGGCGGCGTCGGGCTCAATCGTCATGTCAAGGCCGTCCTGCTGCGAACGCACGAAGTCGGCGATACGGGCCTGTTCGAGCGTGTCCCAGAGACGGGAATCCACGGCGTCGGACGCGGCTTCACCGTTCTGGCCGTCATCGGGCAAAGCCATCAGAAGGTTCTCACGCAGAGTACCGGCAAACAGATGGCTACTGGCACCGATCAGGGTGATGGTTCGGGCGAGCGTCTCTCCGGACAGGTCGGATACCTTGACGCCGTTCAGCGTAAGCGAGCCTTGGTATCCGGTCAACGTACCGGCAAGCAGCGCGGCAGCCGTGGATTTGCCGGAACCGGAGATGCCGACGATGGCGGTGAGTTGACCGGGGTAGGCAGTGAAGGTGAGGTCGGTGAGCGCAGGTGCCGGCGCGGAATTCGTTTGTTGAATGGCGGCACCGGAATCGGCGCTGTCATAGGAATAGCCGACGTGGTCGAAGCTGACGGTGATTCCGCCATCGGCCTTGGCCCCGGCCTTGGTACCGGCATCAGTCCCGGCATCGGTGCCAGCGGTGGCCGGCAGCGTGGCAGTGCCGTGGGCGGGCTCGGGGGTGTCCAGCAGGGCGAAGATCCGTTTGGTGGAGGTCATGCCGTTCATCGCCACGTGGAAGTAGGAGCCGAGTTGGCGCATGGGGATGAAGAATTCGGCGGACAGCAGCACGATCAGCAACAGTCCGGCGAGGGTGAGCGGGAAGCCCGCTCCGAATGGCATCAGGTATTGCAGGCCGTAGGCCAGGTAGGCGAACGCACCGGGCAGGTGGGCGGCGAGCATGACCGGCGACCAGCCGGCGGCGCTGGCTCCTGCGGCGGCCGCGGCGGTATGCGCATACTGCCATAGAGCCACACCAATGCCGGCCGCCGCACCGCCGTAGGCCACGATATCCATGGCGGTCAGCGAGCGCAGCTGGATCTGCAGCACGCGCATGGTCATGACGCGGAAGCCTTCGGCCTTCTTGTCCATTTCGGCGGCGGCACGGTCGTCGGCGTCGAAGTTCTTCAGGGTTTCGAGGCCTTGCAGGTTGTCGAGGAATGCGGCACCCATGTCGGTGTATCGGCCCCAGTATTTTTTGAAGGCGCGGGCGGCGGTCATGGATACGATGCCGGTGACAATAATAATGAGCGGCGCGCAGACGAGCATGGTCACGGCGGCCGGCATGTTGATCGGCGCAATCACGGCGAACAGGGTGATCGGCGCAAGAATCGCATAGAAGAGCTGCGGCAGGAACAGTTCGAAGAAGCTTTGAATCTGCTCGACGCCTTCGCCGGCGGACTGGACCACATCCGAGGTCTTGACGCGCGACCTGTAGGACGGGCCGAGGGCCACCATTTTGCGGTACAGCTTGGAACGCAAAGCGAGCTTGACCCGTTCGGCGGCTTCGGTGCCGAGGCGTGTGGCGTGTGTGGTGGCCAGGTAGCGAACCAGCATGCAGACGATCGCCAAGGCCACGTAAACCATGAGGTCGCCGGCCATCGGGGCGACGGTGGTGCCCGGAACGCCGAACAGATTGGCGGGGCACTCGGAGGCCGAGGCGGCGTTACAGGAGAAAGTGTGTGGGTCGGCTGCGGCGAGCAGTCCTTGCAGCAGCATGACCAGCGAAAGCATGAAGCCGATATTGGCAAGCAGCCCAACCCACATCAGAGCCACTTTGCCGGCTATGAGCTTGCCGAGACCTGGTGCCAATTGGAACAGTCGTTTGTCGAACATGGTTCGCTTCCCCTTGCCGTGTTGTTGCGGTGTTGGTTGCCGTGGTACTGCAGTAGGTCTCGTCATGCATCAGTCGCGGGTACCACCAATCGCATACCTGCACATACCGATGGCGTGCACTGCGCAATCCTATTTACCTTAGGCGAAAGCGCACATACACGCCAGACCTTCAGCTGAGACGACTGTCACGCTGAGCTTCGTTCCCAAATAAGAAGCCACAGACTCCCCAATGCCGACGCCGCCGATGATGCTGGAGCTGATGACCGGACCCTGCAGGGCCGGGCTCAGCACGTACTTGTCCTGCAGGAAGTCGATGGCTCCCGAAATGGACACGGTCATAACCGTAGAGCAAACCGGTTAGACACGGCGTTGTATACAATCCACAAAACCAGACAGACAACTTCTCCATTGCCCACAACGCGCGCAACCTTACGCCAGCGTAATCTAACTCGTCAGAATGGCTCGGGTTGTCAACTTGCCATCATGTTTGTAAGGAATAAACGGCCGTATGCTTACCGAATACACCACGCCCGGCGAATCCATCGAGATCCGCGATGACCAAACTATCTATTCACTGCTCACCGATCGCCTTGCCCGCACCGGCGCGGACACGGTAATCGCCGCCAAGAAAATCGGCCCCGGCCGCTGGCAGAACGTCACCACCGGCGAATTCCACGAGCGCGTGGTCTCGGCCGCCAAGGGCCTGATCGCGCTCGGCATCGCCAAGGGCGACGCGGTGACCATCTTCTCCTCCACCCGTCTCGAATGGGGCATTCTCGATTTCGCACTGGCCGCAGTGGGTGCGGTAAGCGTGCCGATCTACGACACCGACTCCGCCCCGCAAGCCCAGCGCATCATGAACGATTCGGCGGTCAAGCTGGCCTTTGCCGACAACCGCGAGCGCTTCGACCGGCTCGACTCGGTCAAGGACCACTGCCCTGCCTTGAAGCAGATTCTCATGATCGAGGGCAACGCGCTGGGCGCGCTCGAAGGTCTGGGCGTGGCTGTTTCGGACGAGGAACTGAACGAGCGCGTGGCCATCGTGCGCGCCGACGATCTGGCCACCATCGTCTACACTTCGGGCTCCACCGGCAACCCGAAGGGTGCCGAACTGACCCACAAGAACTTCGTGTCCATCACCATCTCCGCCTCGCAGGCGTTGCATGAAGTGGTGCTTGACGACCATCCGCGCCTGCTGCTCTTCCTGCCGCTGGCCCACTGCTTCGCGCGATTCATCCAGTACGCCTCCATCGCCTCCGATGACGGCGTGGTCGGTTATCTGCCGGACACCAAAACCCTGCTGCCGGACCTGCGTTCGTTTGAACCGACCTACCTGCTGGGCGTGCCGCGCGTGTTCGAGAAGGTATACAACGCCGCCTCGCACAAGGCCGGTGCCGGCTGGAAGGGCCGCCTGTTTGTCAAGGCCGCCGAGGCCGCGCGCGTCTGGAGCCGCAAGGAGCAGGCCGGCGAGCAGCACACGTTTGCCGAAATCGCCGAGCGCGCCAAGTACGAAACGCTCGTCTACCGCACGGTGCGCGGTGCTCTGGGCCCGAAGATCAAGTACGTGGCCTGCGGCGGCGCACCACTGTCGCTCGATCTGGCGCATTTCTACAACGGCATCGGACTGCCGATGATTCAGGGTTATGGCATGACCGAAACCGCCGCCCCGTTCGCCGCCACGCGCGTGACCGACAATGTGATCGGCACCGTAGGCCAGCCCGCGCCCGGCTCCTCGATTCGCATTTCCGACGAAGGCGAACTGCAGGTCAAGGGCCCGAACGTGTTCCGCGGCTACCACAATCTGCCGGAGAAGACGGCCGAGGCGTTCACCGCCGACGGCTGGCTCAGGACCGGCGACTTGGCCGAGATCGATGATGAGGGCCACATCGTCATCACCGGCCGCATCAAGGACATTATTATTACTGCCGGCGGCAAGAACGTCTCCCCCATTCCGCTGGAGGAAGAGATCGCCAAGTGCCCGATCGTGGAGCACTGCGTGGTGGTGGGCGACCAGCGCCCGTTCATCGGCGCGTTGGTGACGCTCGATCCGGAGTCGCTGGCATTGTGGCTGCCCGCGCACGGCCTGTCCACGGAGACGCCGGTCGACCGGCTCGCCACGAACGCCGCGGTGCGCGAGGAGATTCAGCAGTACGTGGACAAGGCGAATGCGACGGTCTCGCGCGCCGAATCCGTACGCAAGTTCGCCGTGCTGGACACGCAGTTCACGCAGGAGAACAAGTGCCTGACACCGTCGCTGAAAGTGGTGCGCCCGGCCGTCAATCGCGTGTTCGCCGATGTGATCGACAACGAGATCTACAACGGCAAGCGGTGAGACGCGCGGTTCGTAATCCGACACAAAAAAAGGGCCTTTTGAACCGCACCCCGATTGTTGGACTGGAGTAATCCAGATTCGATGATCGGAGGTGCGGTTTCTCATGTCCAGGGATCGCAGGCGTCATTATGACGATGATTCCATGCGGGTCGTCGCCGGGGTGCCGCCCGGCCCAGGTGGGTCATGCCCGGGTCAGTTTCTTGCTCCTGAGACGCAGCACGACATCGGCGGAGTTGGCGACGCGCTTGGAATGCGTCACCACGATCACGCATTTGCCGAGCTGATGGGCGGCGTGCTGCAGCAGATGAATCACCTCGTCGGTCATCTCCGGGTCGAGGCTGCCCGTCGGCTCGTCCGCGAGGATCGCGCGGCCCGGGGCGACCAGCGCGCGGCCGACCGCCACCCGTTGACGCTGGCCGCCCGACAGGTGCATGATGTTGCGCTTGGATTCCTCACGGCTCAAACCCAGTTCCTCGAGGATCTTCATATCGGCCTTGGCGCTGACCAGCCGCAGGTTCTCTTCGGGGGTGAGGTAGTCGATCAGGTTATGGTCCTGGAACACCAGGGACACGTGCTCCCGGCGGTGCTTCGCATAGCCCGATGCGGCGATGTCCTCCCCTTCGAAGCGGACCACTCCCCGGGAGGGGGCGTCCAGGCCGGCCAGCAGCGACAGCAGCGTGCTCTTGCCGGCGCCGGACGGGCCGGTGATCGCATACATCTTCCCGGATTCGAAATCCGCGCTGACATCCGAAAGAACACGGATCTTCGCCGCGCCGTAGGCGTAATCGACATGGTCCAGTTGCAGACAGTTAGACATGATTGGTGACTCCTAACGCATAGAGGAAAGAATGGATTTCGGGGATTTGGACAGCACGGCGGCGCATGACACGGCAAGAGCCACGGCGATGACCGCGCATCCGAGCAGCAGGATGAGCATCGTCTGCTCAGGCGGCAAGGCCTCCACGTGCAACGATTCCAACGGCGCGACGCCCGAATCGCGCAACAGTCGGGAAGACACGTATCCCGACAGCATGGCGCCGGTGCCCAGCGAACACAGGGCGGCGACCGCCGCCATGAGTCCGGTTTCGATGGCGAGTTGTGCGACGATCCGCATCTTGTCGATGCCGAGGGCCAGAAGCGTGCCTATCTCATGGATGCGTGAGCGAATCCAGAAGACCAGCGCCATCGCCAGCACCAGTACGTCCGCGAGGCAGACGGACAGCAGCACCATGCGCACCAGATTACGCACCGTCTGCACGGATTGCAGGACGCCGGAGAGCCGGGCCGAATCGTCGGTGACGTCGTACTTGCCGCCGGCCATGGTCTTGGCCCGTCCAATAGCCGCGGACAGGTCCTGCGGATTATCCGACAGGCATCGGATCATGTCGATCCGGTCGTTTCCGGTCAGAGCGGAAGCTACTCGCCTACCCGAATAGATGAGGTTCTCGGAAGTGTCCGAGGGCAGGGGGCTTTGGGCCTGCACGTTGCCGGAGAAGATCCCGGCCACACGCACCGTGGCGTTGCGCCCCTCCTGCCGGAGACGGAATGTCGAGCCGACCGATAGGCCGTTCTGCATCGCGAAGTCGCGGTGGACCAGCACATTGTCGCCGTCGCCCGAGATATGGCGGCCCTGCTCCAGGCGGTACAGGCCGCTCTGGAATTCCTCGGACAATGAGGAATCGGTGGTGCCCAGCACGCTGACCTGCATGGCCAGATCGGAGTCCAATCGGGGGCCCTGCCGGGGCATGACCGGGCGCGCGCCATCCACCTGCGCCAAGGTCTTCGTCGCATAGGCGGTCTTCGTCACACCGGGGATACGCGAGAACCGGCTCGCCTCCTCGGCGCTAATGGGATTCTCGCCGGCGCTGACGGTAAACCCTATGCCCATGCCCGCGCCGATGCCGTCGGACATGGTACGCAGGGCCGTCGAGACTCCGACCTGCGCCACCAGGCTCGTGAAGACCATCAGCATCAGCAGACCGATGATGCCGCTACGTACCGGCTTGCGTACGATCGCCAACGTGGCACGCTTCCACACATTCATGCTCATCATCGAATCTCCGACAGGTCTCGCGGCGATTTGCGCAGCATCGGCATGCACGCCACCGCGACGCACACCAGCATCACCGCCAACAATCCGAGCGCCACGTACAGCATGGCGGTCCCGTCGACCGACACCGTGAGCGAATCCAGGGTGCGCACCGACATGCTGGATTCAAGATCGCCGCCGACCTGCCCCATGCTGCTCAGCTCCTTCGCCGCGGAGGCGTTCACGGAATGGAGCGCCGTGGCGCCGAGCCATTGGGCCATTCCCTGCGCGCACAGCCAGCCGAGGGCGAGGGACGGCAGACCGATCAGCACCATCTCGGTGAGGTATTGGGCGACCAGGGAGGGCTTGCCGACGCCAAGGGACACCAGTATGCCCATCTCTTGACGGCGGTCGTTCATCCACAGCAGCAGCATGAGACTGAGCACGAGCACGGCCGAGACGGTCACGCCGATCAGGGCGCCGCGCATCATGGAGCGCACGCCGCGGGCGGCATGCAGCATGCTCGATGAATACTGGTCGTTGCGCGTGATCTGATAGTTGTTCCAATCCACCGGGAGTTTCTTCGCGGCATCCATGGTCTTCTCCACGTCAACGCCCTTGGACAGCACGAAGGTGGCGTCCTGGTATATTTCCTTGCCGTCCTTGTACTTGTACAGGTCGCGTGTGGTATCCAGATCGGTGTAGATGGTGTTGGCGGTGAGTTCCGCTCGGCTGGATACCTTTCTGGCGCTGTCGCCCTTGAATATGCCCACGATGGTGGTCTTGACGGTCGCCGTCGAATGTGATTCGTTGTCGGCGTCATAGGCGTTGGCCTTGAGCGTGAGCGTGTCTCCGACTTTGAGCCCGTTGGCTTTGGCGAGATCCTCATGGATCATCGACGTGTACTTGTCGGAGGCCTTCAGATGTCGTCCTTCGGCCATGCCGAGCGTGCGCGACGTGAACACGTTGAGTTTCGACGAATCATTCGTGCCCATGACGTTGGCGGCGTTGCCAAACTGCTGCTCCTGGGTCGCATCGTAATCATCGCCGCCGGGGACCTTCGCCACATTCGCCCCCACGAGATCGGCGGTGGCGTTCTGACGGACCATATACGAATCGACCCCGGGCAGTTGGGCGATCCTGCGCACGTCGGCGGGGCGCACCATGCCGCCTCCGCGAGGCGTGAGCATGCTGCCCTGCATGTTGCTGGACAGCACAAATCCACCGACCGCTTCCTTCTCGATTCGTCCGGCGGCCTGTTGAGCTGCCCGAGAAACCGCGATCGTGGATAGCATGCTCGCCGTTATGATGGTCAGTATTATAAGGAGCACTATGGTTCGCACTCGTTTTCTGAGCACATAGCGCACCGACCGTGCAACGAACGTCATCAATACCTCCTGTGGGACTTGGGCTTTTCGCCCAAAATGCGAAACATGCCGCGTTTCGCCGATTAGTTAGCCGCGACGATACATGATGCACCTCAAGATACGGGAGATATACGCCTTGAGCGAAAAACGGAACAGCGGCGAATGTCGGTTATTCTGGATTTTGGTCCATCTCGGGCCGCGTCGATGCGTCGGCCCGCGAGAAATCAGGCTCGCGCCTCACCTTCGAGGCGGCGAACACAAGAAGCGGCAGAGCGGCGAACGCATAGTTCTCGCATTGGATGTACAGGTATGCGACCAGGACGAGCCAGCAGATGACGGTCTTGTGCCAGACGCCGGATTCGCCCGAACCCGCGCCGGCAACGCCACCACCACTATTACCCCCGGCAACGTCGGCGACACAAACACCGTGCGCCAGCTCGTCGGACGATGCGCCATC
>ERZ837590.1071-NODE-1071-length-16232-cov-3.798170_pt1 | contig 16232 bp, 17 predicted proteins | sample MGYA00519573_ERZ837590 | MGnify/ENA primary metagenome ERZ837590 (study PRJEB31850, sample SAMEA3708820) | human gut metagenome | biome: human gut; feature: human-associated habitat; material: faeces | place: China | collected 2014 ... | reverse complement strand
CTTCCTCCGTCTGAAAAGCTCCTGATTTTCCGGTAATCACCGGATTAATCATGGCAAACTGGAATGGTCCGGCCGCAACCACTATGATATTCTTTTTCACACCAATCATGTTAGCTGCCATTCCAACACAATGGTCAAGATTTGCTTTCAATGTGTCAAGTAAATCCGTAACCACCTGTTTATCATCTTCTGTAGCATCCACTGATTTCTGTGCAAGAAACAGTGGATCACGCATTATCTTCTTTACCATTATTTACTCCCTTCTGTCCAGGTATATTTCCACCATATATGTCTCAATAAGTACATTAATTAATAAAATTTCATTTTTCATATTTAGCCTTTCATCTATCTGTATCCTGATACTTATGATACCATATAAACAGCTTTCTTTGGCAGATATTTTTTAGATTGCCATGAAAAATTTGAAAATGACAAACCTGCTTTTCTTTCCAATAAGCTTTCCTAAAATAGGAAATTTTTACTATCCTAATACTGTTTAATAGCATCTTAATATACATTACACAAAAAAAGATACAGGCGAACCTATATCTTTTTCGTGTAATAATATGATTAAAGGGGCAAAAGGTATCATCGATGCATGCTTGCAGGCAAGTGAACCTGATACGAATTCCTCTTGTAAATATATTTCTTATTCTTCAATTACAAAGTTGCTTACATTCTTGCGGAGTTCTCCTGCCGAAGCCTCTGCTGTCTTAACACCTTTCATGACTTCTGCCGATTCGCCTGCAATAGAAACGGTTTTTTGCGCAATATTTGTTGTACCTGCAGCACTGTCATTTGATGCGGAGGTAATTCCTTCAATCGCCTCTGTAATATTGGAAATTGATGCTACCAATTCTTCTGAGGTTGCACTAAAATCCGATACCAGATCATTAATTTTAGATGCATCCATATTATAATCATCTGCCATTTTCTCAAAATCGCCAAAACTCTTCACAATATCTGTATCTACAAAATCCAACAGATGATTAGAGTCATTTGCAAGATTTGCTACTGCATTATCCACATTTTCCGTCACGGCCTGAATATTTGCCACGGCATCTTTAGACTGCTCTGCCAATACCCGGATTTCCTCTGCAACAACTGCAAATCCCTTTCCGGCCTCGCCAGCACGTGCTGCCTCAATGGATGCATTCAGTGCAAGCAGATTAGTCTGTCCGGTAATCGCAAGGATAGAATCAGCAAGCACGCCGATCTGTTCCACAACCTTTGCCTCTTCAAGTGCCTGCTCCAGCCTTCCCCTGATTTCTCCGAGCATCGTCTGAACTTTCTGTCGATTCTCCACCGTTGCTTCCTTCGTCTGTGCTGCCCTCTTATGAATTTCTTCTGCTTCCGTAGCCCCATCCTGTGCACGTATCGCAATCTCTTTCGCTGCACCATCAATCTGCTGAGTCATACTGTTGATCTGTTCTGTCGATGCGGCAGTTTCTTCAGTACTTGCAGCAAGCTGCTCGGTTGTCGCAGACACATCCTCAATTTCCATTCAGATTTGATATACTGCTATCCATCGCTTCCACAACTGTATCAATATTTGCTGCCTCTATCTTTACCTGGGAAAGCAATCCGCATATTGATTCCCTCATTGTCTCAAGCGTTCCTGCCAGCTGTCCGAAATCATCTTTCCGTTTCATCATATTGTCCTGCATTCTATGCGCAAAATTACCACCTGCAATCACTTCAATCTCTGCTACAACTTTCTTTAGTGACTTTGTAATATCCTGTGCGATCATGAAAACAAGCACTGCAACAACCACAAGCATTGCAACACATGCCCCAATCAGTGTGATTGCCTTTTTCATTGCATAGCTGGAAAATACCTTGTCCTGCTTTTCAATAGCAGTATCAATATAATCGGTATAATTTCCTGTACCGACCACCCAGTCAAATGGTTCAAAATACTCACTGTAGGAACGCTTCGGTGAAGGTTTAGTCTCTCCTTCTTTAGGAAATACATAATCTGTGTATCCTCCACCATCTTCCACTGCTACACGTATGATTTCTTTCACCATCTTGTATCCTTTTGCATCCTCTGTCTCCATACGGTTCGTTCCCTCGGTATCGCTGCCAAGCAGAACTACATTTGTTCCATCTGACTGATCAATCCAAAAGTAACCTGTCTCTCCGTAACGCATCTGCCGAACCTCATCCGCTGCAATTTTCTTGGCTTCATCCAGCGTATAAGTTCCCGCTTTATATGCGTCATTAATCTCCGACAACAGGGAAATAACCACGCCCACCTGCTCTTTAATTGAATCATCATAACTCTGACGGGATGATGCATCCATTGTCTCCAATGCTTTATCTTTCACATCTTCCAAATCCTTGAAGGAAACAACACTCCCAAGAGCCACAAGTAAAATAACCAGAACCAGTATCAGATTTAGCTTGGTTCTTACCTTCATATTCTTCATATTTTTATTCTCCCTTCCTTGGAACTGATCACTTTTGTATATTTTACCCAAAAATACAAAGCATGTTATAAAATCAGTATACACTTTTACTATATTTTCGTCAATAGCGATCCACCTTTTATACGTTTTATCTCTCTCAAATCCATAAACTTTGCTGAGAGAATATGACTTTGCAAATAAAATATAAAAATAAGCGATATTAATCTTCCTACGAAAAAAATCACTCTGATTTTTCCATCTCTCTTGCATGCTGCCTTGAGCAATATTTGCAGTAATATTTGTAAATCAGCTCATATCTGCTAACATTGCCTATAAAACAAACTCTTAAATATTAAAATTCTTCATTCTGGTATTCGCAAGTCCTCTTGCCAAAATCGTCTGCATCTTTTCCGCAAGAAGAGTTTCAAGATTATACGACAAAACTGAAATTGATCTGTCTTCAAACATAAGCTTGTATTTATACTCCACTGCATCTGGCGTGATTGCATCATCCGTAGAAATATCAATCTTAAAAGGTTGTCTCATTCGTTCCAGATTAGCTTCTATCATCATCCTAATGCCAGGATAATCAAATTCTTCCATGATTTCTTTTACTGATGTAATCTTAAAGTTTACCCCATCTTCAAGCTGAAGCTCACCGATTCTCTCAATGATAGCTCTAGCATCATTCTCATTAAGAGGTAATGCTTTCACAGTGGTATCGATATCCATTGTAGCCCTCATGTCTACACCAACAATAGAAGCAACAAGCATTCCGCCTTTCAAAATAAAATTATTCCTGTATTCGGAAACAGAAACTCTTTCTAAGAACCTTTCCATAAAATATGTTCTAATTAGTGCTTGCGCAACTTCACTATTCCCGCCGGACATGTTTTTTACTTTGTCTTTAAGTTGTTTCGCTGTATGAATTATACCATTACCTCCACATACATCATCACTTCATCCCTTACTCCAAGTTTAACCGCATACTCAATCAATCTTGATAGATTCTTTTCCTTCGAGGACATATATTCCTTGATTGCTGTCTGATATAACTGAATTTCATATTTCTTTCGATCTTTAATCAAATCACAAATACATCTTTCCTTGTCATATACTTTAACCAAATTACCGCTGCTTGACGGGATTTCACAGGTCCCCATATCAAGAATCTCTGGGTTTGCATAATGAACTTCTTTGTTTTTCTTTTTGATATGTGTAGCATTATATCCGGTAGGAACAGTGAAACAAATATGACTGTATTCTCTGTCGGTAAGACCATGCAAATAAAGGGCGGTCTCGCCCGAATAAATAATATTCTTATTTCGTTGCTGAAGTACAAACAACTCATCTGGCCACACATTATCTAAGATATAAATGCCATGTGCCACTTTTTCCATATCATGCTCTCTGACGTATTTTGAGACAGATGGCTTTGATACACCTGATTCAACGGCCTTCGATGTAATCAAATACCCATTGTCTTTTTCAATTAGCGATTCCAAAATATCTGATGTTGACATAGTTGGCCTCCTTATCCTTGATATTTACTTTTGTGCTTAAATTTTATTATATTTAAGTGTAAAAGTAAATATAATCCTTATATGCTTGCAGGAGTAAAAGATAACATAACTTCAAATACCTCGTTTAATATTCCTTCTCTATCTCTCCATCTATTCCATACATTTTCTTGAATGCATCAAGGTCTGCCTGATTCTTAATCAGCATAACTTCTTCTATCTTACCTGTATGAATGTTCTTAAAGCCTGCAACCTGCTCACCATTACATATGCTCGCTTTGATTACCGGTTTCTTATTTTCTTTATCATATGCCTTTGTAACTGTCTTTTTCTTAAATAGTCCCACTCTGACCACCTTCTTTTGAATTTGCCATCATTATCATCCCAACTGTAGCCCTCGCCACAGCCACATCTTCCCTGTTTTCCATCATGTGGAAAGCTTTCATCTCCACCGTATCCATCCTATGGCATATCAGTACACCTCCAACTATTTTACCAGTCCTCATCATCGTCATCAATAGCATCATCTACACCGGCAGCATAATCATCATCGCTGTCGTATCTGTCATCATCATAGTCTCCATCCATATAGACATCATCATAACCATCATCATATGAATCATGATAATATTTCTTTGAACCGGAGCTGCTGCTTGAAGAACTTCCTGAATATGTAGAGCTGCTACCGGAATTGCTATAGCTGTCCGTACTGCTGCCCGAAGAATTTGTACTGCTTTCTGATGAACTACTACTATTATATTTTCCGGAAGAATAGCTCTTTGGTGTATAACTGCTGCTTCCTGAGCTGCCGCTTGAATTATACGATGAACTGCTGTGTGACGAGTATGAACTTGATGGTGAATAGTCATAATCATAATACTCTTCATCATCAGAACCAGACCACCATCCTGCGAATCCACCTATGATAGCAAATACTCCAATAGCTACCAGAAACAAAATTACGTTTTCTCCAATAGAATTCTTGTTATTTCTCATAATCACACACTCCCTTATTAGTTGCAAATGATATCAAATAATTATCAAAATTTGAATTTACAATACAAAAAACCTCATTAAAGATTATCCCCCAATCCCATATCATTATATATATCCTAATTTTCCTTTTTATTCTATTTTTGTAACTGCCCTTGTAATAGCATCTGTCAGATTATATTGTTCTTCATCTGTCAGCAAATATGAAGTTCTAATGACCATTGTTCCTACAATGGCATATGAACCAGAGTATAATATTGTATTGTCAAATCCTGCAAGGTATGAAACTCTATTTTGAGCGGCCTGCAATGTTCCATAGATTTCAACTGCTCCACCACAATCAGTTCCTTTGTCTATTACATTCTCTCCCGGCACGGAACTATTGTCTACCCTATCATAAGAAAAATATACACATGATACATACCCATCTTCCTTATTCAACATACCATTAGGATCATTGTCTTTCGTGACCGGTACAATATCTTTTATTCCATCTACTGATTGCAACCTGTTTATCAGCCATACTTCCTCTGGTACAGTGACCTGTTCTGCTACTTTTGCATTTTCAGCAAGCATTTTCGACATTTCTTCCAGTTTGGAGATATCCTTTTTAATTTTTGCTTTGCTATTGCCATTCAATAATGATTTAATTACTGCAAAATAAGATTCTGAAACACTTCCCAAAGTATCTGCTTTGGTTGGAAGTCCATCAATATTATCCAATGAAGCCTTTTCTGCAGCTTCATTATATTTTTCAGCCCCATTATTATATTCTTTAACCGCTATATTATATTTTTTCGTGGCATTTTGCGCTGGAATAATCACTTTAGCAAACAGCATCCCAATAACTGCTATCCCAATAATCACCAACAATATAACTGCTTTTTTAAACTTTTTCTTCTTGTTTCCTTTGCTGTTCTTTTTATCCCCATCAATATTTTTTTCTTTAATAGCTTTTTTCATCTTAAAAGTTCCCTCTCAAATTTTTCAATAGCTTTTCTTGCTGTATGCTGTTTGATAAGTCCTTCCCTTGCATAACAGCATACAGCAAGATTCCCCTCATTTTTTTTAATGATAATAAATGCTATATTTTTATTTGCTATTCCAGCATTTATCGTTCCAATATAAAATTCTTCATCAAGATCTTCTTTAATAATATTTCCAATTAGCAGTAATGTATCCCTGATTTTCAGCATACTGACCTTTTCAGAAATTTCCTCTGTTTCAACAAGTTCGTCTTTTATCCGAACATACTCACTTAATTTTCCTGTTAAAAAATTCTTATCCATAAAGTACCTCCCTCTAATGAATAAATATGATTCCCTGCATATCATCAATCATTGCATACCTGATTTCGTCCTCAGTCGGTGTACTTATCTTTTCCCTATTAGCAAGCTGTTCTTCAAACATTGGTGTCATAAGTTCTGATGCGAATTTTTCTCTGTCATCACTTGCATACATGTCTTTAAGTTTAGATGAACTAAGTTCTTTCTGCATTTTAGAGACTATCGCATCCCCTTCTTCTTGTGTAGTCATATATTCTTCACTTAGTTCCTTAAACTTGGCAGATATAATTTCATACATCTGCTCAGCATCGCCTTCATATACTTTTCCAGCAACCCAATTACTTCCAATCCCTGCTACAGTTCCTCCTACGATACCTCCTGCCACTTTTCCAACAGCAGTTCCAACTCCCGGAGCAATTGCTGTTCCCACAGCTCCGCCTGCAACGGTTCCCACAGTAGCTCCTCCAACGCTAGCAATCGCTACTGTAAGCTCCTTTAGAAGCTGTTCTTTTGAAATTCTTCCAGCAAAAAGATTATATATATCATCCGCTGATAACACAACGACAATAACTGCATCTGATATAATCGTATTCTGCAGGATTTTCGATGCCTGTCTAATGACAGACTCTTTTGTTGCTGCCGGTGCAGTTACACCAAATGTATCTAAAATTGCCTGACATGTATTTTCACCCAGCTGATTGGCAATCGCATCTGTAGCCGGTGCCAGGGCATTTGCTGCACCTGTTTTTGTAATCTGGGCCGATATCACATATGAAGCAAATACTACACTGCCAGTTTTTAGTCCATTTATAGCAGAATCTTTTAAAGCTGTATTTGTATCATATCCATTTAATTTACAGACCGCATAATCTAATGCAAAACTAATTCCAACAGCACATGATGCTGTAATTACTCCATTTGCAGCATCATATTTTAAAGAGTCTATCGTTCCCGCCTTTGCAATGTTTTTTGCCTGTGCATAAGTCACATTTCCTTTTCTTACAAGATTCTCTGCTTCTGATCCATCTGTTACCCCTTTAACTTTTCCCGATTCTATCTTCTTTTTCATCAACTCCACAGCTTTGTCATACTGATCTGCCGGTACTTCAAGCTGCATCGGTTTGTCATTTTCATCAATATATCGATAGGTTCCGGTTTCATTGTCAAATGCAGCATTAACTGTATTTGACGCTGTGGAATAATATTTATCCTGAATCCAAATTGGGCTTCCATAACGGTTTAATATCTTACGGTCTGCTCCGTTCTTTGCATTATCCCCACCAACTACAGTTGCATTTTTGCCGTGCAGTCTGTCAACAAGGTTATTTGCCTGTTCTGCTGCAAAACCGTGTCCCGTAGGGTTTGAAAATAATCTTTCATTTTCCATCTGCCTGACTGTCTTAATACTTCCCTCTAAATAACCACCGATTTCTCCAATACTATAGTTACTTTTTTCAGTAGATTCTTCTATCTTCTCATTAGCTGCTAAAATATTAACCGGCATAGCACAGGCACACAAACAAACTGCTATTACTGCTGCAATTATATTTTTATTCTTCATTCTTTTCACATTCCAATCTCCAATAATACTTATTTAAACGTTATATATAGACTCTTACTTATGAATGAGACACTAAAACTGCTATAATTCCCCCAAGTAGAAGTAATGGAAAGGCAATATACATCAGTCCTCCAACTACCATTAAAATCAGGATTACTGGGAATAATACCACCGTGCAGAGAAATTTCAGTATTCCCCAGGACGCTTTTACACCAAATATAAGTAATTTAATACTAAACCAAATTATGCAAATTCCAAATAATAGCGATAACATATTCCGCTCCTTCATGTTTTAAATCAACATCTATACAATATCTTTCATTAACATCAAGACATCAATCCTTTCGACCAAGTTTTAGTTCATTATATTTCCAATGTCTTTTTGGGCATAACAAAATATGCTCCCACCAGCTTACCCAACCTTCAACTGCAATCCCTCAAACAAGTCCCCAATAGTACAACTCAGATGCTCGTCCGACTCCGGAAGTGCATACTTTGCAATCTCATACTCCGGATTCAGCTCCAGCTTCTTTATCAGTGCTCCGGTATTTACTGCATCATCCAGTCCATCATGAAATCTGCCTTCCGGCTCTATCTCTGCGCTTTCAAGTGCATCCTCCAAGCTGTAGCACCTGTCTAAATGAAATCGCTTCTTAAACACTTCCTGGTAATCAATCCAGCGGTCTGCTTTCATAAAGTCATCTATCTTTGCGCTCTCTATATTCTTTGCTTTTATCTCATGCAATATCTGCGTTCTGTCAGAGTCACTCCAGGCATAGACCTTGTACGCCCTGTCTCCAAGCCAGTCTGTCAGATGCTCAAGTGCCTCTGTCAGCTTCGGAGCCTGTTTGATATCGCGGTTTTTTATGCCTGTCATGCTCTCTATGAAATTGTCCAGCACGCCGTATTCAGGATTTACATACTCGCACATTGTGGCTATTCTGTTGAATCCCTCATCTAAGAGAACTGCGCCAATCTGTATTATTTCACTGGCGTATTTATATGTTTTTCTATAGAGCTTCTTTACCCTGCACATTTCCAAATCGATTACCAGATAATTCATATGTACCTCCTCAGTGTCCTGCTTATTATTTTACCACATAGTACTTGAGTCATACAGTTTTTTAGAGATTTTCATCATTTACTTTATCTTCCTCTTTCATCACCGTCTTATCCTTACCATCTCTGATTACTTTGCAAATCACTCCGCCGTCTGTCACAAACACAATCTTTCCTTTTGCCTTACCACCGATTTTGTCATACAGTCTGCCGGCACTCATTGACTCACCCTTCACGGTGTATGGGCTGTTAGCTACGTAGCCTACCTTGCCAAGTCCTTTAATCTTTACCTGTATTGCTTCGTTGTCATACTCATTGTCCGGCTCCTTGACAAGCTTGACCTTCATGCCTTTTTTCATGAAGTCACTTCCGTAATAATGGTTACATCCTGCTATTGTAAAATACATTTCTTTCATTGTCGTGTCCTCCTGCTATTATACCGGTCCGTCTATTTTACATTCATCATAATACTTGCACAGCATACATAAGCTGTTGCAGTGTTTTGAATGATGCAGTGTCCTTTTTATCCAATAAATAAATTTTTCCATTTTGTCCTGTCCTCCTGTTTTCGTAAATTAAATGCCTGTTTCTTATGATGGCTATAGCTTAGCATTTTACGAGTCCCAAAGTCTGCCCTCGCACATCGAATCTTTGTTCTTTATTGCAATAAAACTACAAAAAAGGACGCGGAATCTGCTCTGGCATTTCCAATGAGATCACAATGCGAGTATTGAAAGTACCAGTAAAAATAATGTTTCTACCGTAGGAACAGAAAAAGCTTCAAAATATGCTTAAAAATATTTATGAAGTCTACCAATTAATGAGTTTTCATTGTATAATATCTTTGTCGTACAGGTTCACTTTCCTTTTTAATGTTTTGTGCAAATTCATTATACATCAGAAAGCCCTGTACATTTCTTTTTATGAAAAAAGTTGTAAATTGGTATTTTATAATTAACTCATAACCACAAGAGAAGGTGCTTTTAATGGCTATCATAAAACAATTCGACAAAAGATCTGGTATGTGAGTAACAAATAGAAAGTTGAAGGGAGAACTGGAAGAATATAAAGCAAAAAAAGCACTAGAGAAAAAAATGAAAACTACCGTTATTTTTGATCCGAGAGAACGGAATGAGTGGAAGTATTATCGCGGAATGGCGAAGCTGATTGGGCATTTTACAGTAGCAGAATTAAGAATGAGTATGACATTGAAAATCTACCAGGGCATAAGGATATTTGGAAGATTTTGTCTGTTGCAAATATTTCTAAAAATAAAAATGGGGATAGCGAAGTGACAATTAATTATCTTGAGTTTAGTAACTTGACCAAAGATTTTAAAAAAAGAGAAAAAACCAAAACAATTGTCATTAAGAGAAAATGGGATTTCTATAATGAACTTATGGATTTCTTAGTCGAAATGTAAAGTTGCATGGGATGCATTGAAAGATCTTTTAGGCGGGACCGCCTGCTCTTGACATGCGTTTTAGTAACTGTTATATATAAACAAAAGGCGAAAAGCTGATTTTTCAAGCCTTTCGCCCATCATTATCATAGAAGAATCTAATTTACAGACTTTTCTTCATAGTCTCGATTTTGAAAAGGACTAATTGAAATCTTTATTCTGTTTTTCTTATTCATTTGCAAACTTTAATCAAATATTGCGTCCTTTCTGCAGTATATTTGCGCTTGCAGTAATCGTATTCTATTTGTAATCTTTGTTTTTGAGCAACGTACCTACAAACGGTATCGTAGCAAATTCCTGCGGGTTACTTCTGATAATGTAATCGATATAATTTCCCACAATCAACGCGTATGCATAGTAGCCCATTGGGTTCGGATGAAAGCCCAACCCGAACGATTTACGCATTTCTGCATCGTATACAGGCGCATGCGCAGTCATATCCAGCAAATAAGTAAACTCAAACATATCGCACAATTTGGCAAGTTCGCTTGCGATATAACGGATATCGTTATCACACGCTTCACCGCGCAGTTGAGGAGTTACAACAAAAATACGCGCGTTAGGCTCTATTGTTTTAAGTTTGGAAACGATTTTGCCCATATTACCGAAAAACGTATCGCCATTATCCTGCGGACAATCGGCGTTGACGTCCTTGACACTTCCCAGAGGATGCCCGAACACAAACGAATCGTTGTTGCCTAACGCAATAATATACGCTTGATTCCATTGCCAAAATCCGTTTGTGTCCGCCCAACTTTGAACATACTCGCGCGCGGTCATTCCGCCGCGGGAATAATTGTTGTATTTTGTTCCAGTAATGCGCTCTAAAACGGCGGGCCACGAGTACTCGTACATATCGGTATAAACTATATTTCCGTTTTCATCGTGACTTTCAAACTCGCCCGATGCCAAAGAATCCCCTATAACACCTATTTGCTTAAAAACGCCCGCAAAACCGCACGTTTCCTTAATAATATCTAACGGCTGTTCGCCTGCGCCGATTTCAAATCGTTTGTTATTCATTTTATTCACCATCCTGTTGTTCTTCTTTAACCTTTTTAGGCTTATCCCATTCCGTACCGGTTACAGTTTTAAGATCAAGTCCGCGAGTTTCGCCGACAAACAGCCACATTATTACAATTGCCCCTACAAGCCCTGGAACCGTCAAGCCCAAATACATATAACCGAACATGCTTTCGGGAATGATAGGCAGCAGTATCATAGTAATAACTGTTGCAAGTCCGCCCATAATTCCGTTAAGCAACGTATTGATTACCGTAACCGACGAACGCAGGTTTGTAGGAGTCGATTCGGAAAACATAATTCCGCCGATAGTATCGCCTGCGCCCCAGTAACTGCCCATAAATCCGCCGATAGCAAACCCCGTCAAATACGGAGTCCACTTGAACATACCGCTAAAGATAAACAGCAAATAACACGTCAACGCCGAACAAGACATTGCGACTATAGTTACTTTACGTCCGAATTTATCCGACACAAAACCTGAAATCAATGTAAACAGCGCGTTGCCGACGGGATACAGAAACAAAGCAAGAGTTATTTCTTCTTCCGTCATCAGCGCCGACTTTGCCATGACCGTACTGTACGTTGCCGTACCTAACGAAGCGAGATAAAAGCAGCAACAAGCAATAATCAAAAAGCGCAATTGTCTGTGTCTGAATGCAAATTTTACAGCGGTCAGAATTCCGCCTTGTGCGTTTTGTTCGCGTCCTTCCTTGCTGCGTTGTTCACGTTCTTCTATAGGCGTTTTTAAATACTCTATTCTTTTAGTCAAAAATGCGTTTGTTTCCCTAGCAAAAAGCAGCGCGAATAACGACATTACAAAACCGATAATTGCCGGCACCAAATATACTACGTGCCAACGCTCGCTTACGTTTTGCATGAGTGTAGCCCTAAGCAACGGAACAAGTAACGTGCCCAGTATCGCCACCGCTTTTACGATTGCGTAATTACGGGCGCGAGACTTTTTGTCGGAGCATTCCAGTATGTACACGCATTGCATATCGTGCGAGACCATAAAACTCATCAACGTGCCGCCTATCATGTAAACGTAGATATCTTTGGATAAATACACAAGGAACAGCCCTAAGCCCATACATAACGTGTTAATAACCAAAAACGGCTTACGCCCGAATTTGTCCGCAAGGGGACGATAGAAAATAATAAGCAGTGTTACCGGATAGGAAATAAAACCTATGGCGGAAAAGAGCGATAATCCCGCGCCGTATTCCATACCCATATTTTTTACGAAGAATTCTGTAACTATATTCGCCTGAAACTGAATGGATATAGTAGACGCGATTTCGTCCGTTATGTAGATGAGCGACAAAATCATAAACAAGTAAATCAAATAAAACTTGTTGCTTCTTGCGCCCAACTGCTTTTCGCGGCGGATAAGTTCCTTGGCTTCGCGCACCTGTAATCGTTCAACGTTTTTTGCCATTTTGAGTTTTCTCCTTTTGAAAATTGTAAACAAGGAAATTCTTGGTCATCTCGTCGGTAATGCCGTAGCGCTCCGCCAAATTGTGTATGGCTTGCAAGAAATCCGCGCCGGAGCAGCCTTTAGATAACAAGTTTTCTTTTTCGATAAGTTTATTCCAAAAAACATTCAAAACAATTTCGTCGGTGGCAAGGGAAACAACCGAATGATTGCGCGTATGCGCGTAAACGTTGCGATCGCCTTCTTCTCCGACTAAACACTCTCCGCCGTCGATTATAATTGTTGTTCTACGGTATGGAAACAGTGTTGAAACATCGTTGATATTGTACGAATACACCGTTGCGCCCTCGACCAAAATGCTTTCGAATGTAAAAATATACACCTTTACCCCGCGGGATATTGCGTTTTCGATATTACTACGTAGCACTTCGAACGGCTCTCGCCAAATGGACAGCGAAATTTCCGCTTGCGCGCTGTCGATAAGTTTCTTTGCCTTAGCAACGTATTTTTCTTCGCCCACTATATTCATTACATAATCGACGTCGGCGTTTTCCGTTGCAAGTTGTTGTAGCTCGCGTTCGGCGCAGGCAATATTCTTTTCGTTTTCTTCCTTGATGCTACGTATAAGGTCTTGATACTCGATAGGCTTGTAAAAATTCGGCTCTCCGTCTATACGAATAACCGCGCCCTTTGCCACCAAGCGATTGATAACCTCGTACACCAACGAACGCGCAACGCCCGAAAGTTTTGCGATTTCGTAACCGTTTAACACTTTATGTTTAATTAGTGTTCCGTATACTTTTGCTTCGTTTGACGAAAAGCCGAGTTTCTCTAAAAATTTATAATTGTTCATAGTAGTTATACCCCATACCACTATTATCTTACAAATCTCTGAGTTGTCAATACAATTTTTGAAAAATATGGTATTAAATTTACTTTTTGCGTCAATACGGGCTGTCGTCAAAGTACAGTTCGTCGTACAAATCATCACCTCGTTCAAGAGCCATTTTTCAATCTCTTTTTCTGTTTCTGGGCAAGGGAAGGGTTATAGGAAACGATACGTTTTTCTTTTACGCAGAATAAAGTCTCTTTTTCCTCACCGGTTTCAGGAGCTGTTTCCTTGAATTTATAAGAAAAAGTATCCATGCTCCTGCCAAGTACATGATCAAATTCATCAAGAACATCCGTCATTAGCCCCTTATCAATCCGACTTTTACACTCTGCAATCAGCACAGCAGGGATTCCATAAAATGCTTCTGCAATACTTCCTGTAATGGCTCCAAGTGTATCCGTATCTCCACCAAGTGATATTGCATTACGCACTGCGTCCTCAAAATCCTTGGATTCCAGAAATGCGATGATTGCTTCTGGCACCGTTTCCTGACAGCTTTCAACATGATGGTAGTAAGGTCGGATATTATCCAATGTTCTACTCAGATCATAATGAAACTCCCTCTCTATATACTCTTTGATTTCTTCTTTTGAAGAGCCATTCCTTGCCATGTATATTGCACTTGCTGTTGCTTCTGCACCCTTTATACCTTCCGGATGATTATGTGTCACATTTGCTGTCGCTCTTGCTACCTCTCTTGTTCTTTCAATTGAATCATAAAGCCAGCCTGCAGCTGACACTCTCATGGCTGAACCATTTCCATAGCTTCCGTATGGCTTCGGATTATTTTCTTTAAGCCAATGTCTGAAGCATCCACCATAGCCTGCATGTGGATATCTTTTTCCCCAATCCTGCATATTGGATGCTACCGCATCTTCAATTTTCTTTACTGCTGCTTCCGGTCCGACTGCCAGGAGAGCTTCTCCAACTGCTATTGTCATAACAGAATCATCTGTAAAGCCACAGCCTTCACTAAACAAATCAAAGTTCTTTGTTTTATCACCTCTGTCAAACTCAAACGGGCTTCCAATAATATCTCCTAAAATCGCTCCGTACATATATGCCTCCAATCCCCGGATTACTCCGGCACCTCTCTTTCTTTGTTACAATATAAGTATAATTGAATGACATCTTTATATGGTCGCTGTTCGGGCGACACTTTTAAGATAAAAACAAACGCCGATACTATGTGAGTACCGACGTAACATTTACTAATCAATATTTACTTATGAGCATTTATACTCCAAGAATTTCATTCGTATACTTAAATAATGTCACATTCAGCTGCATAATATCATACTGCTTATCTATAATAGCCTTCTGCACGATCAAATCCACCTTACTGCTTGGGCTGAATGCCCAGTCCGCTCTGGCAAGTAAGTCTTTTGACTGTTCCAAATCAAGCTGCAGTGCAATACAGAGTGCCATTACAGTTTTCTTCTTTGGATGATAATTCTGGTCACATTGAATCTTGGAAAAATGCTTTCTGTCAAGGTTTGCCCGTTTCCACACATCCTTATTGTCAAGATGTGCTTCGTCGATCAGTTCAAATAATTTGTCATGAAATGAAACGCCAATATTTGCAAGCTGGTCTTCCAAAGAAATGTCTGCTGACAGCATACAAGGCTCTGCTAACCCTGTATCTTCCTCAATTGGATAGTTATCTTCTGCCTCTCTTTGAAGCATCTCCTCATAGAACGCTTCCTCTGACAATTCTCTCATGCGAGCACCGCTTCTGCTTTGCACTGAATATTCTTTTTTATGACTTTCCCTGACATAATTAGCATCTATGTAGGAATCAATATCACCCACAATCTGACCGGAAAGCTGAAAAGACCTTTTATCAAACACTGCCAGTATGATTTCAATCTCATTTTCAGTAAGAAACTGGCTGAATACTGACACAGCAATCTGCAATGCTTTGTCCTTCGGGAATCCATATACTCCTGTCGAAATCAGTGGAAATGCTATACTCTCACACTCAAGTTCCAATGTTTTCTGTAATGATTTTCGATAACAATTCTCAAGGATTTCAAATTCATGATGCTTTCCATCCGTCCATACCGGTCCTACTGTATGAATAATATATTTTGCCTTTAGATTATATGCACCGGTAACAGCAATATCACCTCTTGCAATTTTGCCAATACCTGCTCTTTCTGCGAGAAGCTTTTCTTTTCCTGCTGCCTCATATATTGCTAAGTCCGTGCCACTTGCACATATCGGATTTGGATTAGCAGTATTTACGATTACATCTGCTTTTACCTTTGTTATATCGTTTCGGACAATCTTAAATGGCATTGTAGCACCTCCCTACCTATTTTCCTTAATATATATACCTTCTTTTCCTTTTGAAAATGGACTCAAGTCGATAAACAGTTTCTTCAATCCGCTTGTGTCCTTGAACTCCTTGAATAAATACTCCAGAAGTTCTTCCTGCCTTGCCTGCCCTAATGTAAGCCGGTAAAGAGACAATATCTTTATCAGCCTTTCATAATTAACCTCATCCTTACTCATAGGATACATTGGCACAACCGGTACCTGATGCAGAATCTGTTCCATTTTCCTATCATCGAACCAATCTTCC
>ERZ837590.1060-NODE-1060-length-16329-cov-3.113863_pt1 | contig 16329 bp, 10 predicted proteins | sample MGYA00519573_ERZ837590 | MGnify/ENA primary metagenome ERZ837590 (study PRJEB31850, sample SAMEA3708820) | human gut metagenome | biome: human gut; feature: human-associated habitat; material: faeces | place: China | collected 2014 ... | reverse complement strand
GCTTCAAGTGTCCGTCTCGTGAAATCCATTCACCTTCGGGCTTTGCCGCAATATTAGCTTATCCATGAATAGTAACTAATCTTTTTCTGTTCGCTCCTGAATTTCTGCATGATACAGCTCTAATTCAAAATCCTGGCGATTTTTGTGAAGCATATTTTGGAGTGATATTCCAATGCCTGCAAGCTGTATTGCTGCGACTGACAAAAATCCGCTGACAATCAGTGTTGGATAGCGCGGCACAAGGCCTGTTTCAATATAAGTGATTAATACTGGCACAAACATTACTAGCGAAATTAGAAACAACATTATGCTTATTATACCGAAAAAGGCAAATGGATTGTAAATACGGAAAAGACGAATCAGCGTCTTAATTACACTCCAACCATCTAAGAAGGTATTCAGCTTTGACACGCTTCCTTCTGGTCGATCACGATATGGTACAATCACGTTTTCCACCTGCATACGCTTGTCAATCGCATGAATACTCATTTCTGTCTCTATCTCAAACCGACATGATAAAATTGGAAATGTTTTTACAAAACGGTAGCTGAATGCACGATACCCCGTCATGATATCGCGTATGCTTCCGTGGAAAAGTTTTGATACCATTCCCCGAACAAGACAATTGCCTATATTGTGGAATGGGCGCTTGTTTTCCTCAAAATAAGTAGATGACAATCTATCTCCAACTACCATATCCGCATTGTGTTCCTGTACAAGCTTTACCATTTTTGCAGCAGATTCTGCCGGATAAGTGTCATCCCCATCCACAAGTATGTAGCAATGTGCATCAATTTCCTGAAACATTCTGCGCACTACATTTCCCTTTCCCTGCTGATACTCATGACGCACTATAGCTCCTGCCTTTTTTGCAAGCTTCTCTGTGTCATCTGTTGAATTATTGTCGTACACATAAATGACGGCGTCAGGCAGCACACGTTTAAAATCTGATACCACCTTTTCAATTGTTTTGTCCTCATTATAACAGGGGATCAATACAGCAATATCATCCATGTCCTCTCCTCCTTTCAAATTGGTACACTGCAAGTTTTAATAAACACATCTATATATGGATAGCTGTGTTCCTTCATAGTACTTTTGAAATTCAATGCCACTTTCTGTAAAAATATTAGTTATCCCAGTTAATATTTTTTCATCAAAATCATTTGTACTGACTATATATCTGATATTTAATTTCTTTAGTTCCTCTGGTGAAAGTGTTACTTCTACATAATCTGTACTGACTAACTCAAGCATCGTCTTGCTTCCAAGTGATGCTCTAATATGGCAATACCTATTGTAGATATCTTCATATTCTCCTTCCTGATCTAACATCTCCCAGCGTGTTTTCTGAGGATATGTCTGCGTTGTATTCAGGCAATCTGCTCCTGCCATCGCAGGAATGTTAGTGGCCGGGTAGGCCATATCTACGACAAGCCATATTGCCTGAGGATCCTCTTTTACAAGATCACGAATTTGCTGCATCGTTTCACTTTTCGTAATTTCAGGTACCCCCTTTGCAACTGGATTTATCCAAATTGATGATGCTAATACTACTGTGCATACTCCCAAAACTGCCATTGTATACTTGCTTTTTCTTGCCCGATACAGCAGATAAAAAACAACTGCCAGAATTGCCCAGACAACTACAATTTTCTCTGCTGTATCAAAATACTCATATCTAAGTCCGCCTGGCTCATACTTTGTAAATCCCAAGGCTAATCTCATCGGTACAGCTGATGAAATGACAGCTGCCAATGCTGCTAACCACCTTTTAGGTGCTTTTTCTTTTAATGCGACAGCTCTGACAAATAGAGTCAAGCGAAGAAATCCTAACACCTGCGGTCCGCGATTTGAATTTACAAAACTAAGTAACAGCATTTTGGCAAGCCATTTAGGAATACCAACACAATAGTACCAAGCCAAAAACAGATTTATTCCAAGTAAAAGAATGAGTAAAGGATCCTTCTTTTTTTCTTTAATGATTACCCACAGTGCGAGTATAAATCCTGCTGGTGCAAAACAAATGATGGATGAATTTTCTACAATTAGTTCATTCATGCTAAACCTGCTAACAAGCGAAATAGGGTATTTCATCATCCACCAAAGACCTGTACCGCCTGATGACGAAGGTGCATTTCCGGGATAAACTGAATTTAATTCTGCTTTAATCACATCCCATGAAGTGACAGCAAGTACTGTAAGACCTGCTGCCGTAATCACGAAAATAAGAAGCCATGGCACCACATCAACTCGTCTTAACACCTTCCTGTCAAATTTCCAAATGACAACCCACAAAAATAATGGAACAAAGCCCCATGCTACTGGCACCATCCATGTCGGATAAAATGTCAAAACATACCCTACCGCGCAAACTGCCATACCGACTGCCACTGCGATTTTTCTTGGATTAAATGCACGTGATACCAAATAGTTACTTCCAAGCACAAAACAAGCACCGTAAATCAGCATCTCAACAAGTCCATTGATTGCAAACCACCATTGTAAAAATGGTGCAAAGCTCACACAGATTGATAACATTACAGATAATTTTTTCTGCCCATCAGTAATAAACATTCCGAGTTCAAACCATGACAAAAACAGCACGATCAGACGTGAACACCAAAACCATGAAAGTCCTCTCTCGCTTCCAAAGAAAAGATATCCCCAATAAAATGGGCGAAATAATGTCAGAATATCCCACGATGGCTGTCCATACACGAGCATGTTATCTGTCAATATACTGCCAAGTGTTTGGCTGTAGCGATTATATGCACCAAGCGTATTATATTGCTGACGAAAACAAAGCGGTGTCAATGTTCCCCACTCATCACTTCGCCAGACACGCGGTTCTCCCAAACGAATACCGCTTTCGCCATCTCCCAAAAACAACTTCCAACACCCCATAGATGATCCGCTGATTTTGAATGAAACCAACATGATTAACAGCAAAAATGATAATACAAAGCGATATTTATAAATCAGCTCAAATCCCTGTTTCAAGCCTCTTTGCTTTTGTTTTTTTTCATTCATTGTTTCTTTCTCCACAACTTCTCCCTTCTTTTTAGTGTTTCCATTATCTTACCACATCTAGGTGACATCTCTCTTACTCTTTCGTGACAAATTTGTCACTTAATTTACATCAATTTCTTTGCGCACATTTCCCATGCTGTCTCTTATTACGATACGACCTATTTCCTGAACACATTTCATTTGTTCATTCATAAATAAAATAGTGCCGTAACCATCAAGCATTGTGCCATCAGCTAAATAATACAAAATTTCAGAATACTCTTTTTCTGCATATGCAATTGAAAGTATGTCGACTCCTGCTGCACCTGTATTACTCTGGCTCGCTATACGTGCTGTGATTTCTCCATCCTCACTGATAAGATGAGTATCGTTATCTGTCCCGTATAAAAATTTCTTATTTTGATCAAACAAAAGTCCAACTATATTTTCCCCGTGCATAAGCTGTACATCTGAACATTGCAGGATCTCATTCATGATTTCTGCATCAACTTTTATTTTATTTCCCTCTATAAGATTTTCTACAAATCCATTACCACTTTCATCTAATCCCCAGTACCATAAGCACGCTTCATTATACCTGTTACTGAGAGAAATCTGATTTTGCGGATACATATCTATTATATTAAATTCATCATCGCACCGATAATAATATATTTTCTGATGCTCGGCGGATGTTGTCTGTAAAAAGAACTCGTGTCTCCCCTCATTATTTGCTGTTACCGTAAGAAGACACAGACCATTTCCTTGTGCATCTGGATTTTTAGCAAAAAATTCATCTTCTGACAAAACAATTTTTAATGTATTGTCATCACCCATAGCTGTTAAAAGTCCTTTTCCATTCGTATCGTTCCAACTTTTATAAATTCTCCAGCCAGCTTCCCCACCAGTCCATGTCAGTCCTGATTGCTCTATCCATATGGTCTCTCCTTGCGCATTAACACATTTCGTATAATGACTGCCATCTGAAAAATACTCATTTATTAAAATCTCATCGCACAGCACGGTCAGAACATTCTCATTTTCCTGAATCATAATCAGCAGCTGTCCTGTCTTGTCATACACGGCACGTCTGCTGATAATAAAGTTGCCCTGCACAGTCACATCCTCTGCCCCTTCCTCTATGCAGGTTCCGTCTGTCCGATACAAATTGCCGACATCAGATCCTATCATATACACAGAATCAGTAAAAAGAGTCACGCTCTGCCTAGCCGGCTCCACAATCCACTTTCGATCCTTCAGAGAATAGATTCCCATCTGTGCACTCGCATAATCGCTGTCATCTGAAGCTTTGTCCTCATATTCAGTATACAAAACAAGCGGTGTATTTTCGTTCACTATCATTCCATTGCTAATATATGCGCTATTTCCTGTAATTCCATAGCCAGGAAGTCTTAAAATTTCCTCTCCAGAAGAATCAAGAGCAAGAACCATATCTCCACCCAGCCAATTGTCTCTGCCTTCTCCTGTCGTCAGCACCAAATATTCATCTTCCGCGATTGGAAGGTTGTAAGCAAATTGCCCTCTCGGTGTAATACAAAGCTTACCATTCTGCATCGTACATACTGCATAGCGATCTGCGTAAATAGCATTTGTGTCCTGCTCTATTAACGGTTCTCCATTTGCATTAAAATATAATGTATTGGGATTTGTTCCATTCTCATAGACAACAATTGTATCTTCATCCAGATTAACAACATTCTCCTGCAAAACTGTATGCCCTCTTGACTCAGAAATGACAGTTCCGTTTGAAATCAGCAGAGTAACAATATTGTTTGGATTTATCGTATTAATTGTAACGCCATACATTGGGCCTGCATTTGTAATATCTATATAAGAAATCTCACCACCTTGTAGATCAACGGATGCCGTAACAATTGTCTCCTTTGTCCAAAAATTCGTGATTGTCAGAAGTCCATCAGCTGTAATTTGATACGTTAATGGCACACGGGTATCATCCTCATAATAAGTATCTATAAATTCTTTTGGAAGTTCTTCAGTTATATTATACTGACTGTCACAGGCATAATAATGATATATAGAAGAACCTTCCTGGTTCTCGATTAAGCTAATAATAACTTCTCCTGTCTGTTTATTTTCACATACAATACTAATTTTAGTTCCATTTGGCTCCCATTCTGCATTTTGTGCAAGCCAGTCCGCTTCCTTTAATTTTGGATTTAACATCAAATCTGTTACAATGCCTTGTCCATCTGCTGTCTCCCAGCTAAGCAGATTATTTGCATCAGTTAAGTATAGCCAATCACTGACAGTCCATACTGTTGCCATCGTATCAACATCAAACATTATATACTCATTTGTACTAAAATCACATCCTAGCACATAATTTCCAAACTCGTATTGTGCAGTAAATGACGGATGTTCGCCAAGTAACTGTCCATCACAATCATACACATAATCTTCGCTATAAATACGATCTCCTACTCGCCTGAATACCTGATTATCCTGTGTCAGTTCAATACCATTGATATTATATAACTTTCCTGATGAATAGAGTGTACTGTCGCTGCTTGTAAATACCGTATCTGACAACTGATTCCAGTAAGTATGAAACTCCTGACTAAGCTGCAATTCTCCGCCTACATACATCTGATAGCCCACCGTTTGAAGATTATTTATCGGTACTCGCTCTCCATTCTTTACAAGAACACACTTTTTCCCTGTTAACAATTTTCCAGAAATGGTAGTTTCAAGGCTGCCATCCCATGCATTATATACAGATACTGTACTTTCATCTGTCTGCACCATAAATTGATAGTTTGTTGCATGACTAAGCCAGCCTGCCTCATTTGTTGTTTCCTGTAATGCAGCTTCTGTTGTCTCTGCTTCTGTCGTTTCTGCCTGTGTCGTCTCTTCTTCTGTCGTCTCTTCCTCTGTCTCCCACTCAATTTCCGTTGTCTCTTCTGTCTGATATGGAAGCTGCATCGGAACATTTGAATGATCGATTCTATTGCGTCCTGTCTGAAAGAAGATTGCCGTACAAATTGCTGCTGCCGCGGCAAGTGTACCGCCTACAATAAAATATCCTGGCACACTTTTATCGCTCTGATAGTGCTTGTAATCCTCCGCCTCTAAGATAAAATCATCACGGATATCGCCCATCCACATCAAAATTTCTTGTTCCCGCTCTGCCATTTCAGGTGTTTGCTCTTTTGCATTTTTCTTAGACTTGCTTTCAAAATCATGCTTTTTCATAAACAGTGTCCTCCTTTCCACTTTGTTCCCAATAAACTCTAAAACGCTTTCTCATCTGATACAATGTGTTATAAACATTTTTTTCCTTTAAACCCATATGCTTTGCAATTTCCCGTGGTGTCTCCATGTACCAAAATCGAAGCACGAAAATCATCCGATCTGTTCTTGTCTGTTTTTCCAAAAATCCATTCAGACGCTGCACAAAATCATCTTTGTCAATCATACGGCTAATAGCGTCCTCACCGATAAGATCACCAACTTCCTGCTCAATCACACTAATTTTTCCATATCCGCGTTTCCATGCCTTATTATGAATTATCTTGTTAAGCGATAAATTTCTTGTAATTCTTGCGACATATGCTCGAAGCGAATCTGGTCTGTTTTCTGGAATGCTGCACCATGTTTTCCACCAAGTATCATTTAAACATTCGCTCACATCCTCACGGTTCTGTACAATTTCCCATGAAATCTGTCTGCAGTAATGGCCATAATTTATTTCAAGCTCTTCTATTGCAATCTCGTCTCGTATCCATAACAACCTTATAATGTCAATATCTGTCATCCCCCTGTCCTCTCTTTCTTCTCTACGGCTGTATGCATTCTAATATAATACCTTATACCATATAAGACAAAATCTATAAATAAATTTCTTACAAAATCAAAATTTTTTTTCAAAAAAAAGACAGCTGGTTTTCACCAACTGTCTCGCTTTTACTTTTATTTTTGCTCTTCTTTATTATCCTGTGTGGCTGCGCTGTCTGTTTCTTCTTTAGGTTCTCTTGATGCAAACATCTCTCTTGAGAAGACCTGTGTATCTGCTTGCTGCTGATCTTGCTGGGTCATAACGATATGAACCTGCTCGCCTTCTTCTGCTTCCTGTGCCTCTAACTCACGTTTAGCCTCTGCAACTACAGAATCACCATTTGCCTCGTCTTCCTTCGGGATATACTTATCGAAGATTACTACCAAGAAGTATGACTGTAAAAATGCAATCAGACCATAGCTTAATAAGATCAACGGTGGGAAGAACAGACATCCCACGATAACAGCTATTGCAATAATAATCATTGCCAGGCTGCGGAAGATATGCTTTACACCGATGAACAGTGCATTTCTGAGTGTGAAGCGAATCTTATTGTAAAACTTTGCCTGAAGCGGATATACATAAACAAGTGTGATCAGATAAAGTAAGAAAATTCCAAGGAATACAATTCCAAGAATACGGCTAATCTGTGTACCCATCATAAAGTATGCATAGATATCATACAAGAAGAATACAAGAAGCAATGTCATGATGATACCGATCACACTTCCCTGCTTGAAGTTTTCCTTGAAGGACTTAAAGAAGCTTCTTACTGTGTACGACTCCTCATCCCTCACAAGTTTCAGTGTTACATAATACACCGCAGTTGATGCTGGTCCAATCGTAATGATCGGGATACAGCAGACAGCCCACAAAAGTGTCAGGATAAACACATCTACAAGTTTTCCCATAAACCGCCAAATTGGATTGTCAAGATTAAACAAGCTTCCCATTATAAGTACCTCTATTCCTTTTTCACATATTGCGCTGCGATCACGCAGACGCTCCCGGACGGCTATATTTTTTATTTGCCGCTCATAGATTTTATTATATATGAGGATTCTTAAAAATGCAAACGAATGATGCAGATTTTATGATTATTTTATACTAATCATACTATTTTCATTTCCATATCGCAAAAACTGTGTTACACTAGTATCATACTTCTTATACCACAGAAAGGCATGGATTAAAATATGAGAATTGAAGCAGATGACCCAAGCAAAAAACAACCAAAAAAGGAGGAATTTAACCCGGTAAAAAGTGAAAAACGCAGTTTTAAATCTGAAATTGCTAAAATGAAGTCAATGGGCTTTAAGGATGGATGGGAATATTTCTGGAGCTATTATAAGGTTCCAGTCTTTGTGATCATAGGTGTGATCGCCATTGTGATTAGTATCACCGTGTCCGTAATCAGAAACAGCCGTCCATTTATCGTGCAGGTTCATGTTTATAACAACTACTTATCAGATAATGCTGATGTCGATTCCCTTGAAAAAGAATTTGCCGACTATGAAGGCATGAACCTAAAGGATTATCAGATTAACTTTAACCTGACTGAATATCTTGACTTTAACGGAACCGATGAAAGTTCTTACACTTCTATGATGAAGGTAATGGCAATGGCAGCCGCCCACGATCTTGATGTACTCGGCGGCAATACTGCGTTTGTCAATTATTATGGTGTCGGTGAGGAAGATAATACCTTATTTGCCGATCTCGAGGAAACACTTCCGCCAGCATTCTTCCAGTACTTAAAGGAACAGGATCGTATCCTTTACTTAAGCCGCACTGATGAAGCAGGCAAGGTTCTTGGCCAGTACGCAGCTGCAATAGATGTTAGTGATACTCGTATCGTAAATAAAAATTGTCTGTTAGGTACACCATGTTACCTTGGAATTGCTGTCAACACGTCAAGACTTCAGACTTCAATTGATTTTTTGGAGTGGATTTTTGATTATCAATAAATAAAAAATCCAATAGGCCGGATGAATATGCCGCCTATTGGATTTTTTTATTTTTTAATTGTACTGCTGTCATTTAATAGAATCGTGCCATATAAAAACAACACGTCTGCATTTGCCATTTCAACTGATTCAAAATCAATTAATTCTCCCAGTTTTTTTTGCGCTATATAACGAAGATCTACAACCACTATACTGCTGTAGGAATCAATTAAAAGAGGAATCAGACTGCTGCCATAGGAATCACGAAAGACGATTAGATTTTTCTTTTCTGCTGCCTTAGGATTTTCAATCCTAAGAAGTGCTGATGGACCTGACAGGAAAAAATCATAAGGATCATAGCCTGTCAGCTTATCCTTGTCATAAACAGCGCCTGTCTTTTTCGTCTCATAATTATAAACCTGTGCCTGTGAAATGATTTCACTGTCTATATACATAATCTTGTCAGGTGTTACTTGAAGTGCCGCCTGACCGCTGTATACACCATAAAAAGAATCTGCTGCCTGACAAATATCATAGCCATCTGACAAAGTATCAATTTTCATATTTCTTTTTATCTGGTTGGCTGTTTCTATCAGTGCTTCCTGACGCCAATGACTGTCTGTAAAATAGTATGCCTCAAGAGACAGCGTCTGTGTAAGATCAATAAACTTCGCATATGGCATCCCATTTTCAAAGCATTTAAAAAACTTATCATAATCCATCACTGGATACCCATTTTTCGCCGCAAGATAATATCCTTTATCTGGTACTATTGCTGCATAAATTTCATGGCTGCCATTTTTTAAATACTGTGTATAGACATGCTCAAATGCATTAACTGCATGCTGCACGGAAGCCTCATTGATTTCGCTTTCTATTGATGCCGTGTAACCGTCTGCAACATAAATTCCATGAACATCTTTTTGCTGATACAATGAAAACAGTGCTTTCGTTTTTAGCTTTCTGAATGCTTCACGAAATGGAAATTGATCCTGACTGTAGCGCTCAAAGCCACTCATAAAATTTCCCTTTCCCACACTGTCTTTTGTAAGCGCGGGAAGCTGTGCCAGACGTCTTCGCTCAGAGACAGATATCTGATTTGGCGTATGAAACCATGCTGCCATACAAAGTATTCCAAATGTAAGTCCTGTTATAAGCAATGTGACAATAGCCCGTTGTTTTTCTTTTTTTATCATAAACTCTCCCAACGCTTAAAACCTAAAATATAAAAATGGATTATATGAACCGTCCACCAAAAAGGCAGTTGCCAGCAAAAATAGTCCTACAAGCACAATCGGCATCGCCCAATTAAGAATACTTCCTGCTTTTGTTTTCATAAATCTATTAAATGCTATTGCTGGCAGCGGTGTTGCTGCGATTGCTGCAAAAATAAGCAGCAGTCCATAGCTTCTTAGGTAATACACGCTTTGTACTGATATGACTGGCAATTTTCCTGCGCCAAACAATCCGCCTATTCGCTGCATAGCCTGTGGTATTGTATCTGCTGAAAAAACAATGAAACTAAGTAAAATAATAAAAAGCAAATACAAATGTGAAATAATAGACGGCATTCGTTCCAGCCATTTTCCCCATAAAAATCGCTCGCACAAAAGAAGCACTCCAAAACCTGCTCCCCATAAGACAAAGTTCCATGATGCGCCATGCCACAGTCCTGTAAGCATCCACACAGCTATGACATTTCTCACATAAAGTCCAGTCTTTACGCGGCTTCCTCCAAGAGGAATGTAAACGTAATCGCGAAACCAGCTGCTAAGACTGATATGCCATCTGCGCCAGAACTCCTTTACACTGCGGCTAATCAGAGGATAATTAAAATTTTCTGGAAACTGAAAGCCAAAAATGCGGCCTAGTCCAATCGCCATATCACTGTAGCCTGAAAAATCAAAGTAAATCTGAAGTACAAGCGCTGCCGCATACATCCACCAAGATAATATGCTTGGCTGCAATGTTTTTAGACAGATATCTGTCAGTTCTCCCAGTACATTTGCAATCAGTACCTTCTTGCTTAATCCTATCAAAAATCGCTGTATGCCTGATGCAGCAAGTGTGACGCTATGCTTTCTTTCCTGCAGCTCTCTTTCAATATCCGTGTATCGCACAATCGGTCCCGCAATCAGCTGCGGAAACAGCGATACATATGTTCCAAATGAAATAATATTTCTTTGGGCTTTAGTATCTCCTCTCCAGACATCTACAGTATAACTGATGATCTGAAATGTATAAAAACTTATTCCTATTGGAAGAGACAGCTTAGAAAGAGGCAGTGACACACCTGGCAGCTGATTCACATTTTCAATTAAAAAATCAGCATATTTAAATATAAGAAGAAATGACAGGCTGACTGCCACAGATATCCACATTAGGATGAGTCCGCTTTTTTTATTCTGTTTTTTTTCAATCATAAGTGCAAAAATAAAACCACTCACAATTGACACAATCATAAGCACAATATAGCGCGGCTCTCCCCATCCGTAAAAAATCAGGCTGAACACAAAAAGCACTGCATTCTTCAATTTCCGCGGTGCGGCAAAATAGCACACCAGCACCGCCGGAAGGAAATAATATAAAAATGGAAGTCCGGAAAATAACATTTTATTTTTTTATTTTTTATTTTGGCTGACAGGTATTGTCTGGATTACCACATACCTCTGTGAACGCAGCTACAGCATCGTCCATGCTGTAAAGCTCATGATCTGCCATAAAAAGCATAATAATATTATCCTTTGATACTACAGTCAGCTCATCTGCCTCTACACACACCCACTTGCGCGGATTAATTCCATCTGCCATTTTCTGTGCAATATCAGCTGCATCTGCCTTATCCTTAAGTCTAACAAGCACAAGTGAATATGCCTGTGAACCCATCATTGGCTCAGATACAATTGCTGCATCAAGCTTTTTCACATCATCCATCGTCAGACCTGTATAGGAAGACACTGCATACTCATCATCAAAATCAACAGTGTCAGTTTCCACATCAAAATCTGGTCCCTTGATTGCATACATCTTATCTAACAGCTCACTAAGCTCTGCATCTAACTGCAAAACGTTTTCATCAGTTGCTGCTGCCTCTGATTCACTCTCAGATAATGTCTCTTTTGTTTCTGTCTCTTTTTCTGTTTGATCCTCAGTCTGCGCTTCTGTCTTCTTTTCAGTTGCTTTATCGGTTTCCTTCTCAGTTTTCTTTACGGTTTCCTTTTCATTTGCCACTGTGCCTGATGGCTTTGTTGACTCTGGCTTTTCATTTCTGCCGCATGCGCTCATAGAGAGTGCTGCCGCTGTCATTAAAATAATAAGTCCTGTTTTTCTCATGATTTTCTCCTTTCATAAAACAAACAGGGACAGGGAATGTGACTTTTAACGCCGCATTACCCTGCCCCCGATGGCATTTAAACTTCTATCTTATTGTTTTCTGCATTGCACAATTTTATACATGCAACGCATATTTCCAATTCATTACAGTTCAACTGTTACCTTATCAAGCTTCCAGATCTCGTCAACATACTGCTGGATAGTACGGTCAGATGTGAACTTTCCACTGCATGCGGTGTTCATCATAACGATATGTGCCCATCTTGTCTGATCCTGATACAGCTCGTTGATCTTCATATGTGCCTCATGATAGGACATGAAATCCTTGAGGATGAAGTATGTGTCTGCGCGGTCGCTGCTGTAAGTATTAAGCAGAGAATTGTAGATATCGCGGAACAGCTCTGGATCCTGTGGTGAATAGAAGCCATTGATCAGCTGCATAAGAACCTGACGAATCTCCTGATTCTCATTGAAGATCTGCATTGGATCATATCCGCCGTTCTTCTCATAGTTGATAACCTCATCTGCGGTCATACCAAAGATAACAGCGTTATCCTTGCCAACTTCCTCAAGAATCTCTACGTTTGCACCGTCAAGTGTACCGCAGGTGATTGCACCATTTAACATAAACTTCATGTTACCAGTACCAGATGCCTCCTTAGATGCAGTAGAAATCTGCTCTGAAACATCAGCTGCTGCAAAGATGATCTCTGCATTTGATACACGATAGTTCTCAATGAAGACTACCTTGATCTTGCCGTTGATGGACTTATCATTGTTGATGACATCTGCTACAGAGTTGATCAGCTTAATGGTCAGCTTTGCACGGCGATAGCCTGCTGCTGCCTTTGCACCAAAGATGAAGGTATGTGGATAATACTCCATATCCGGATGGCTCTTTAACTCATTGTAAATGTACATAACGTGCAGTATGTTTAAGAGCTGTCTCTTATACTCATGCAGACGCTTTACCTGTACATCAAAGATGGAACGCGGATCAACGTCGATTCCGTTGTGCTCCTTGATATACTTTGCAAGACGAACCTTGTTCTGATACTTGATGTTCATGAACTCCTGCTGGCTCTTCGGATCATCTACAAACAGCTTAAGCTTTGAGATCTCTGGAAGGTTGGTGATCCATGCATCACTGATCTTATCAGTTACCCAGTTTGAAAGCAGTGGGTTTGCATGAAGCAGGAAACGTCTCTGTGTGATACCGTTTGTCTTGTTGTTAAACTTCTCTGGCATCATCTGGTAGAAGTCCTTTAACTCCTGCTTCTCCAGAATTTCTGTATGAAGCTTTGCTACACCGTTTACAGAATAGGAACCTACAATTGCCAGATGTGCCATGCGAACCTGACCGTCATAGATGATTGCCATTTTTGCGATCTTCTCATGGTTGCCCGGGTAGGTAGCTTCGATTTCCTCTACAAAGCGGCGGTTGATCTCCTCAACGATTCCGTAAATACGCGGAAGCAGACGTGAGAACAGCTCGATTGGCCACTTCTCAAGAGCCTCTGCCATGATGGTGTGGTTGGTGTAAGCACAGCACTTTGTTGTGATTTCCCATGCAGCCTCCCATGTCAGATTCTCCTCATCCATAAGGATACGCATAAGCTCTGCTACTGCCATAGACGGATGGGTATCATTCATCTGGAATGCAACCTTCTCGTACATCTTTGTAACATCGCCATTATGAGCCTTCTTATATTTATTTACAGCTGTCTGCAAGGAAGCTGAAATGAAGAAGTACTGCTGCTTTAAACGCAGCTCCTTTCCTGCATAGTGGTTATCGTTCGGGTAAAGTACCTCTACGATATTCTTTGCCAAATTCTCCTGCTCAACTGCCTTCTGATAATCACCCTTATCAAAAGAATCCAAGTTAAAGGTATTGATAGGCTCTGCATCCCAAATACGAAGTGTATTTACAACGTTGTTGCCATATCCTACGATTGGCAGATCATATGGTACAGCACGAACAGACTGATATCCTGCCTGTCCAAAATGCTCTCTTCCTGTCTCGTCCTTTGTTACTGTTACGTAGCCGCCAAACTTAACCTCACAAGCATACTCAGCACGGCGAATCTCAAATGGATAACCATCTCTTAACCAGTCATCCGGAACTTCTCTCTGATAACCGTCCTCGATCTTCTGTGCAAACATACCATACTTGTAACGGATTCCACATCCATATGCCGGATAGCCAAGTGTTGCAAGAGAATCTAAGAAGCATGCTGCCAGACGTCCAAGACCACCGTTTCCAAGTGCCGGATCCGGCTCCTGATCCTCGATAGTATTCAAATCAAAACCGAGTTCTTCAAGAACCTCCTTTACCTCATCCTGTGCACACAAATTTAAAATGTTGTTTCCAAGAGCACGGCCCATCAGAAACTCCATTGAAAGATAATACAGCGTCTTTGCATCAGTGCGCTCAATCTCCTTGTGAGTTGCAATCCACTGATCAATGATATCATCCTTCAATGCATAGGATACTGCCTGAAAAACCTGCTGCGGAGTTGCCTCATCGATGGTTTTTCTGTACAGGGTCTTTACGTTGTAGATGATCTGCTTTTTCAGCTCAGCCTTATCAATCGTTGTTTTCATTTCATCCTCCTTAGGTTTATTCCTTGCTGACAGTGAGTACAACAGTCTCGCCGTTGATGCTCCACTCCTTGGTGTAGCCGCTGATCTCACTATCTGTCAGCTTATCTGCAAGTACATCTGCACAAATCTCATCTGCATACTTGCTGAAGATGGTCTCAATCTTTGCATTGTCCTTGTAGCCGACTGTGATGTGATCCGTTACCTCGAATCCTGCTTCCTTACGCATCGTCTGGATCTTACTGATGATCTCTCTTACAAAGCCTTCTTCAAGCAGCTCTGGTGTTAAGTTGCAGTCTAATACTACTGTAACATCCTGATTGCTCTCTGTTACATAGCCTTCCTTCTGCGTCATATCGATCAAAAGGTCTTCCTCAGTAAGAACAACCTTCTCGCCATCAAAATCAAAGGTGACAGAACCATTTGCCTTTAACTCATCCATAGTGGCATTGCCGTCTACAGAAGAAAGGGCGGTACGGATCTTTCCAAGAAGCTTTCCGTACTTCGGACCTACTGTACGAAGCTGCGGCTTAAAGGTGTAGGTAGTAAATGAACGTACATCGTCTGTAAATGTAACTGTCTTAATATTTAACTCGTCTGCAATGATATCCTTAAAGAACTCGTTTAATGTAAATGGTGCCTTTACAAACATGTTTGCAAGCGGCTGACGGTTCTTCATGTTTCCACTGTTTCGGCATGCGCGGCCAAGAACAACAACCTTTAAAACAAGATCCATGTCTGCTTCAAGTTCCTTGTCTACATGTGCCTCATTTGCCTTTGGATAATCACACAGATGGATGCTCTCCGGTGCGGATGGATCTACCTTGACAACAATGTTCTGATAGATCTCCTCTGTCATAAACGGAATCATCGGCGCTGCTGCCTTTGCAATTTCAGTCAGACAGGTATACAGCGTCATATAGGCATTCACCTTATCCTGCTCCATTCCCTTTGCCCAGTAGCGCTCACGGCTGCGGCGTACATACCAGTTGCTCAAATCATCAACAAATTCCTGAAGTGCCTTTGCAGTCTCCGGAATCTTGTAGTTTTCCAGGCTGCTGTCGCATGTCTGAATCGTAGAGTTTAACTTAGACAAAATCCACTTATCCATAACGGAAAGCTTCTCATAATCTAATGTGTGCTCCATCGGATTGAAGTTGTCGATGTTTGCATACAGTACGTAGAAAGCGTAGGTGTTCCACAGAGTACCCATGAACTTACTGCGGCCTTCCTTTACTGCATCATCGTGGAAACGGTTCGGAAGCCACGGTGCGGAATTGGAGTAGAAATACCAGCGGATTGCATCTGCTCCGTGCTGGCGCAGTGCATCCATTGGGTCAACGGCGTTGCCCTTGGACTTACTCATCTTCTGACCGTCTTTATCCTGAATATGGCCAAGAACGATAACGTTCTTATAAGGTGCTTTGTCAAATAAAAGAGTTGAGATTGCAAGCAGGGAATAGAACCATCCTCTTGTCTGGTCTACTGCCTCACTGATAAAGTCAGCTGGGAAATTCTTCTCGAAGACTTCCTTATTCTCAAATGGATAATGATACTGTGCAAATGGCATAGATCCTGAATCGAACCAGCAGTCGATTACTTCTTCTACACGATGCATTG
>ERZ837590.1049-NODE-1049-length-16470-cov-2.558209_pt1 | contig 16470 bp, 9 predicted proteins | sample MGYA00519573_ERZ837590 | MGnify/ENA primary metagenome ERZ837590 (study PRJEB31850, sample SAMEA3708820) | human gut metagenome | biome: human gut; feature: human-associated habitat; material: faeces | place: China | collected 2014 ... | reverse complement strand
GTAATAGTCCGGTTGATAGTTTTTCATGTTTTTATTTTTTAGAGAATATTTTATATATTGTTAAATGATCTATGTTTTTAGTCTTGCCGGGAATAATCCAACTTGCTATATACCCAATAACGAAGCATGAGACAAATCCAGTAGTTGTATATAGTAAGAGATGTACGGATTGCTGTTGGATGACGATCAGTTGTATAAATATACTACCGATAATGCCGCATAATGCTCCTGCAGTATTTGCTTTTCGTGTGATCATTCCTAATAGGAAGAGTCCACCAAGGCTACCTAAAATGATACCTAAAATTTTATTGAATTCATCCCATAATGATTTTATTTCCCAAGTTGCCATCATATAAGCAAAAGCTATTCCTGCAATACCTAAGAAAAGAGTTGCTATTTTTGCTGTGCGTAAGTTGTCTTTTGCTTCTTTTTTAATTATTTTGCCGTGAATATCAACAATGTAGGCGGTGGCGGCCGAATTCATACTGCTACTGAGGGTAGACATGGCTGCTGCAAATATCCCTGAAATTAAAAGTCCTGTGACTCCTTGGGGGAGTTGAGAATAAATGTACCAAGGGAGAATTGCATCTCCGTCTGTGATTGTCAAACTTAAATCTGTTGGATTATGTTTATAGTAAACATATAATACTGTGCCTACGAAAAAGAAAAGAAGTGTCGCGGGAATAGTAAGAATTGCATTTGTCAGTACACTTTTCTGTGCTTGTTTTTCTGTTTCGGTAGTCATATAGCGTTGTACCATTGTCTGGTCTGTACCATAAGTTGTTAAATTGGTAAAGAAAGTCGCAATTAGTACAGTCCATAATGTTGATTGCCTCAAGTCGAAATTTAAACTTCCCAAGTCGAATTTATTGTCAACTGATGCTTCTCGGATAATACCTGAGACCCCATCAGGGATATTGCATGCGGCCATGATAACAACCAGGATGGCACCACCTAATAGAATAACGACTTGTAAAGCATCTGTCCACACTACAGCTTCAATACCTCCCATCATGGTATAGATAAGACTTAATATTCCCATCAGCCCTATGCAGAGAAATATATCGAAGCCTGTAACAACATTTAATGCTATAGCTGGTAAGAATAAGACAATTCCCATACGACCAACCTGAAATAGGATGAAAGCTATACTGCAAAGTACCCGAATTAAAGAACTGAATCGTTGTTCTAAATATTCGTATGCTGTTGTAACATTCAGTTTGCGATAGAATGGAATAAACAAATATAATATGAATGGAACAACCATTAAGATACCTGCATTTACAAGCATGTAGCTCCAATCGGAAGAATAAGCTTTTGCGGGAATGGACATGAATGTGATAGCACTCAGACTCGTTCCGAAAATACTTAGTCCAACAGCCCACCAAGGGAGTCGTCCTCCTCCTTTGAAATAGTCGTCTGTATTTTTTTGCTTCTTCGAAAAATAGTAGCCAATCCAACCAAGAGATACAAAATATAAAATGATAACAATTGTATTGACTATACCCAGTTTTTTTTCGAATGGGATGATTTCCCCTTTTAGGACATGAGGTGTACGAATACCAGGCTTGACTTCACCACTCCCTACATAAAATGTATTGCCTTTTTGGGCAATATTGGTTGTAACGGAAATAGGATAAGGAGCAACTTCTTTCTTTATCAAACTTTGGGTGATAGTATGGTAAAGACGAATTGTATTGTCAAAACCTGGATGATCATCGGATCCTGGAATTAATTGTGGTACACCCCCTAAAAAAAGAATATGGTTTGCACCACAAGATAATGCATTGCCAGCCATGACTGGAAAGCTTTGTTTCAGTTTCTTCCATGAATTTAAACGTGGGTTGAAGGCATAGCCATCTGTAAGTGTATTTATGTATCCGTCAGCTTTATAGTTACGCCCACTAAAAAGATAAAAGCATTTATCAAAACCGTCACTTTGAGTTGTACTCACTGCATATCCTCGAGGTTCTCCTGGCCATGATGGTAATTCTTTCCAACCTTTATTGCGGCTGTTGAGATCTAGAACAAAAAAATAATTGGTAGCTTCGGGCTTTTCCATGCTTTTCTGACCTCCGGCCACATATATTTTATCTCCAAGCAAAGAGGCTGTCGCATTTGCTAAAGGAACAGGTAAGGAAGGCCACTCTGTGTCAATTTTTATTTGTCCGTCAATTAGTTGAATTTGGAAAACATCATTATAGCATTGGATGGAATCGCAACCTCCAATACATAATATACCTGTATGCAATTCTATAGAATTGCCGTATGCCAAGGCTTTTGGCATACTTTCTGGTAATACTAACCATTTGGAGGCTGGCTGGATTGTGTTTATACAATATATTGTATTCTGATAAGTCTTATTTCCTCCATTCCAAGGTGTGGCATAAGGAAAATTTGCGCCTCCTGCAATAATTAGGTGGTTGTCTATAAAACCTGAAAAAGCTCCCGCAACTCCGATATTCGGCTTGCCGTCTAAATCAGGTAGAGTAAGAGAATTATCCCATTTGATTTTTTCCAATCTAGGATTAGTTGAAGGGATACTTTCTTTTAATGCTGCGGCTTGAAATAAATTCAATAAACAAGCCAGAAAAATTGTTCCTATTTTGACTGTATTAGACATATTGTTAACAAGTTATTTCTTCATTTTCTACTGTTTAGAAATCTTTTATATACTTCAAAGTGTTGTTCTATTGCTTTTCGATACCCAAGCTCATTTCTGTTTTTGAGAAAATTAAGCAGATCTACGTGGGTAACTATCTGCCCTTGCTCTTTCATTTCTATATTGATAGGTTCTAATAAATCCTTGAATTTGTTTTTTACAAAAATCATTACGGGATGAATGATATCTTGGAATTCGGAAATAGTTTTATTTCCTGTGATTTCGTATAATTTAGCATGGAATGTAAATTCGCTGACAGGGGCATATTCATTATTTTCAAAGACAATTCCCATTTTTACAATTTCTTCCAGTTCTGAAATGTCTTCCGGAGTAATATTTCTGAAAATATCGCTACATATCCCTATTTCCAAAGCAATTCTGAATCCTAAAATATCGAAAAGAGCCTCTTCGCCTAAAATACGTGGATCGACAACTCGTTTCATTCCTCCAAGAATCGTTGGTTCTGTTAGGATCATCCCCCGACGCGTACGAGTTTCTATCATCCCCATCATCTTTAACCGACTTAAAGCCTCTCGAAGTACACTGCGAGCTACCCCCAGTGCTGCTGCCAATTCCAATTCATTAGGAATAGAATCTCCTGTACGTATATCTTTTTCTTTTAAATAATTGAGAAGTTTATCCTCTACTTGATCAACAAGTGTGATTGTCTGACTATGTACTTTTAATGTATCCATTGCAATAATATTAGACGATAATTATGATTAATCTTATTTGTCAGACAAATAAATGCAAAAGATATATTATATGCAATAATTGGGTTAGTTTTTTGGATAAATTAACTATTCTTCTATTTCATCCAGCCAGATTTCCAAGCAAACCTGAGGGAATAGCTCCATTGTTTCCTGTACGGTAGTCAACGACTTCATCCGGTTAGCAATCTTATCCGCTGTATTGGGGTAGGCAGTTTCGATCAGATCGTTCAGAATGAAAGAGAAGAAAGGGGGATTTCGTTTTAGGTAGCGGTCCATTAACAAATAGCAGGTAGCGGGAGAGGATGACAGTATTAGCTTTTTCAGATCTGCATACTCTTCCGTTTCCATATATTGATAGGGAGTATTTTCTGATCCCATTTCATCGCATTTGTGAAGAAAAGAGTTGAATGTCTCGTTGAAAAGCCTCTTTTCTGTGCGGGAAGCCATTTTTATCCCAGTATTGATACGGGTGCGGAGGTCTGGTGTTACCTTGAAAACATCCGGTTCCGGATAATCTTCATTATTGCATGCTCCCAGCATGGCAAAGATGAAAAGTGCCAACAGTGTAGCTAATAGTTGTATTTTTGTCATAACCTGTTTCCGATTAATATTTCTTGTATAACTATAAGACGTTATATGACACTGGATTGTTGCAAAATGATACGACTTTTTTTGAAAATTTATTCTATGGGCTGTTTAGTTCATCGGAGCAAAGGAGGTTACGTGTGTCGTGTCTTTTAACTGCAACGAATCCTTGCGTGACAAAAGCGTATCCTGCCTGGCAAATTCCGGATGACCAGTTGCGAGTTTCTTCTTTTTCTTGATGATGTCGGGAGTAGGCAGATTGTTGTAATTTCTCCATGTCCCATCTCTTTTGGCATTACGTTTGTGTATATAACTCTTCCTGCTGGTCATTTCTGCGAAGTCGAAAGTGACGAAGCCTGTGTTATGAGAACGATTCATAGGATCGTTTTTCCATGTTTCGAGCATATTTTTATAGACCGGTAAAAATTTACCGGGAGGAGGAGCATATAACCAGAAAACACCAGGAGGCAGGTCCTTTAATGCTATTTTACGATGGGTTGAATCTGTTTGTATGTATTCGGTGAAATCTTTGAGGATGGGTAACGGGGTTACCGGTGACATTTTCATGTCGGAAGCCGGTTCATCCAAGTTTATAAAAGAACCTGATTGAATCGCTTTCATCGTCTCTGGATTCAGTTCCAGCTTTTCTTTACCGGACAAGACGTTCTGGAGCCAGACTGAATCCTTTTTTGTCCACTGCTGTGCAGATATATAATCGGCACCTTTCAGACAAATCAACATCACTATAAGCAGTTGTTTGTGCATGTTATATTATTGCATCATCTCTTTTACTTTTGCTTTCAACGCATCGCCTCTCAGGTCGCGAGCTACGATTGTCCCGTCAGGGCCAAACAAGATGATATGCGGAATTCCGTTGAAGCCGTACAGTTCAGAAGGCGTGTTCTGGGCATTGAGAATCTGTGGCCAAGTAATCTTCAAATCTTCGATGGCTTTCTTTGTATCTTTCGGCTGGTCCCATGTGGCTACACCAAGTACTTGGAATCCTTTATCCTTGTATTGGTTATACACTTCTGCCAGTATCGGGGTCTCTGCACGACAGGGGCCGCACCAGCTTGCCCAGAAGTCAACCAATACATAATTCCCTTTTCCTACATAGTCGGAGAGGGAAACCTTTTTGCCATCTTCGGTTTCCACTGTAAAGTCGGTGAAAGGTTGTCCGACGGCCGTCTTTTTCAGGTTGGTAATCCGTTGGCTCAGTTTCCGGATGATGTTCCTACTTTGGATAAAGGCGCTGGATTGGGCAATGATAGATTCCATTTCTTCCGGGTTCATAAAGTTCGATAGGTTTTGAAGGGCAAAAGCACCGATGTAATTATCTTGGTTTTTATCGATGAAGTCCTTCAGCATAGCCATATAGGCCGGCTTATACTCATTGTCGTAATAGGTCTTTGTCAATTCTTGGACTTTACTTTTATCTTGTTCCTGCTCCCGGATCTCTTTCATTTTGTTCTGGAAGAGTTCACTGATTCTTTTTTCTTCTTGGATATAGCTGCTGAAGGTCTCATTCAAGGGAGTGCCGGACGCGCTGTTCGGAGTTTCCATGTTCAGTTGGATGGTACCGTTTTCGAGCATGAAGGTGGTATAGTATTTCCTTCCGACTTGGGTTAGGCATAAAACAGCGGTGTCAATCTGACCGGTGAACGTAAACGCTCCGTTTTCAATCACTGCGCTGTCAATGTTTTGCCCCTTATCCCGGTCGAAGATATAGACTGTTTTCCCATTAAAGGTAGAATCGGGGATATTTCCCATTACCGTGTAGGAGGGAATCGGCTGTGAACAGGAGGCAAGGCCTGCTCCTGCCATGAGCAATGCGATTAATGTTTTTGTATTCATAAAATAAATATTAATGTTTTGAGGACAAAAGTAAAACATGTTGGCTTATGATAAGCCCTAATTCATGTAATTTGTCTTATCATCCAAAATATTAATTGTTTTTAGTGCTGTGTTCCCGCGCTTAATGTGGGAACACATCCTCCTTTATTCCGTTTTGATTACCTCTGCCGGGTTCAACCGTGAAATCAGCCAGATACGATAGGCGACGGTTACGAATACGATAGTGGTGGTCAGAAGGAGGATTGCCAGCCACATCAATGGATTGTTTAACCAGCCGGGATCAATCGTTATCTTTTCTTGCGTCAATATTCGCAGGAGCATATAGACGATTGCCAGCGCAGGGATGGCTGAAATGGCAAGTAAACGGATATATAGTTTACCGAACAATAGTGCAATGACCTTAGGGCCGGCTCCGTTGATTTTCCGTATGGCGACTTCTTTTTGCCGGCTGACCGTGTCGAGTGTAATGGCGGAATAGATACCCAGGACTGTAATGACTATGCTGATAACGGACAATAGGCTGAACAGGTCGCTTATCAGCATCTCCCCTCCATTGAGCCGGAATCGCTCCTCTTGTTTGGTGGTCAGCAGGAAAGGAATGGATGCCGGCAACCAGTTATGTACGATTTTGAGTATTTCTTTCCGTACGTTCTGTTCCTGTCCGGCTATGCATTTGATGTAAGCGACCCTATAGTTCGGTTCCTTAGGAACGGAGATGAAGGAGAAACGGTGATATTGAGATTGATTGGCTTTAGCCATTTGATCTTGGGTATATACCGGTTCGAACGGTAGTTGCTCATATATGCCGGTAATCTGGAAAGTCTGGTCTCCCAATTGTACGGATGTCGGATTCTTTTCCCCGTCTTTCTCCAATTCCCAGATAAGCGACCGTGAAACCACTATTTCGTTAGCCGCCTGTGGCATTCTTCCCTCTATCGGCAGTTTCATGAAAGACGGGTAGTTTTTACTGGTGAGGAAATGTATCCCGTGCAGTGTCTCTCCCTGTTTGTTCTTATAATCCAGATATTTGCCGGGAGTCTCTAAAAGCACGTCTTCAACCCCAGCAAGCGTACGGATACGGGAGACGATCTCTTCTTCGTGTCCTTGTACTTGCGGTTCCCAAAGTTCTATCTTCCAGATACGGGTACATTCTTCTTCCGTCAGCGTGTTGTTCCTTTTTTCTTCTGCGAGGTGGTAAATATTTCTTAGTCCGATAGCTCCGGCAATAAAGAGGAAACAGATGAACAGTTGGACTCCTAACATGAAGTTCCTTATACTATGTTTCTGTCGTTTCACGCCTTTTATTCCTTCTGTCAATGTGATATGTTTGATGCGGAAGATGACCAATGACACAATCAAGGCGCAGAGAACAAACAAGAAACAGAGATACTCCATTTCCTGCTGGATCAAGGTAGGCGTATGGATAAACAGATTCTCGTTGATCGTTTCTTTCGAGGCCATATACTGATAATAAACAGGCACTATCCATTCGGTCAGGACGAGACTTGCCAATGCCGACAGGATGAAAAGAACCGCAATCTCGCTGAAGAGTAATCTGAACAATCCTTTTGCGTCTGAACCTAAGCATTTCCGTAAACTGAGTTCTCGTGTCCGGTTATAGAACGACTGAATGCAGAACTTCAGGAAGTTTATCATCGCGGCAATCAATATCAGGAGGCCGATCAACGGGATGAAGAATGTCGCACTGAGATTATCCGGTTTGTACATCTCTTCCTTGAAAGTGCGTGCTGTCAGATAGTGATCGTTGTTTTTTCCAAAAGCCGGTATTTGTTGGCGTAACCTTTGGTTTATTTCTTTGCTTGAAACACCTTTATCCAGCAGGACCACCAGATCTCGGTATTTACGTTTTGGTTGGATGCCGGCTGTTTCCAGGAAATAAAAGTCACTCTTTTCCCGTGTCCCATCCGGAAAATCCCTGATAACGGCGCTGATTGTGGAATAGTGGATGGCAGACGTGTCGCTGTCTGCACGACTGAAATAGAGTGTTTTTCCGATAGAGTTTTCTGCTCCGAATATTTTTTTCGCGGATGATTCGCTGATGAATACTTCTCCCGGTTTGAGTGTCGGTGTCTGGCCTTCCAACGTTTGAATGCTGAATATGGTCGGAAAATCTTTTGTGACATTCTGGATGCTGCACTGGTACGGGATTTCTTTCTGGTTCTCTTTGGATATGGAAATATTGGCTTGGCCGTATCCGTATGAATAAGCGATTTGCCCAATTCCGGTGATCGGATTCCCCATCAGTTCTTGCACCACCTCTCCTGGAATATAAGGGTCCTCATAACCGTATTGGGCCGATTTGACATATATATTCGCCATCCGATCGCTGTTTGCCCAAGCAATAAACTGGTTGTTGAATCTTCTGATATAATAAGAGGTTATACTGAAACAAAGAAGTCCGACTGCGATTCCGATGATGGAAAGCAAATACTGGATCTTGTTTTTAAGAATTTGGCGGATAGCCATTTTCAAGTAGTGTTTGAACATGATGTGATGTTTTTGTCGTTATTATGTTTTTGTTTTTATTATTCCGTTTTGATTACCTCTGCCGGATTGGTGGCGGCTGCCCTTTTGACCTGACGGAATATAGAGAGCAGCACGATCCCACAGGTGATAAGGAAAACCAACAGGAACAATCCTGCCGGCAATGTGGTATGGTTGGCGTATGTCTCGAGCCAACGTTTTATAACCAAGTAGCCGACTGGAAGAGCAAAAACATTGCCTAATGTCACTAATATGAAATACTCTCGGAAGAACAGTTGAAGAATGTGATAAAAGGTAGCTCCGTTTACTTTGCGGATGGCAATCTCTTTCCGCCGCTGTTCGGTGGCGAGGCTCACCAGAGAGTAAATGCCGAATGTGGAGATAAGGATGCAAACCAGCGAAAGGATGCTGAAGATGGTAAAGATCACTTTTTCCGGCCGGTTGAACCGATCTATTAGATCGGACAGCTCCGTAAACATTTTACTCCGGTTGACATTGTCATTCTGAATATGTGATGTTATCTCGTGAAGATGTTCCAGCACTTCTTTTTTATGTCCTTTTGCATAGCGGACATAAATAAGGTAAGGACGCTCGAAGTCTTTTACCATCGGATTTTCGTATGTGGTGAAGAACAGCGGTAATATAGGATATTGCATCGGAGCGTAGAGATAGTCTTTGATGACACCGCAAACTCGGGCTTGGCTTGCTTGCCCTTTTATGTATATAGGCCGTTCAAGCAGATCCGTGTAGCCTAATGTTTGCAGGCAAGTTGCATTTACCATATAGCTATATGGGGTTGCGTCCGTCGGCCAGCTACCTGCTTTCAGTTGCAGTTTGAAGAACGAAAAGAAGTCCTTGTCGGCAACGATTACCGAGTTGTAACTATTGGGTTCGGCTTCATTCGGATCGAAACAGAAATACGAGTAAAAGGAACCGTACCAATCCCCTTGTTCCGTAAAGACTGGAGCGTTCCCGCAGGTGTATGTGACTTCTTCTACATACGGATGGTTGGTCATTTCCGGTTTCAAAACACTTAAATCCGTCTGAAAGGAGGTGTCATATCCTAAATCTACCTGTATGACCCGTTCATAATCGATCCCTTTATCTTTTGAAAGGATAAAATGCAACTGTCGGAACAATCCGATGGAGGTGATAAAGAATAGTGAACCGATAAATATCTGAACGATGATCAGGCCCTGTTTGAAAAGAGCCGGTTTCTGTATTTTATGCTCTAAAAGATTTCGTATCGGATAATAACAGATAAGAAGGAATACTAACATACAGATTCCAGCGAGTGACAGCGTATTGCCTAAAAGTGAAGTTCGTGAAAGGTGGCGACTGACGTTCTCATAGATACCATACCGGTGCCAGGTCGTATAGCTTTCATAGTAAGGATAGATGCTCTCGATCAGACAGAAAGAAATCAGGAAGGCGATGATCAAAGGAAGTGCCAGTTCGATGAAACTTTTTGTAATCATACTTGTGGTTGAGGCTCCTATACAAAGATAAGTCCGGTTTTTTTGTTGTTTCCGTTGCTGTTGACCGATAAAAAGGACAAGTAGGTTGATCAGAGCGCTAAGGAAAGCCATTGTCCCGGCCAAAGCCAGGATATGAATGTTACGGATGCGGTCTGTCAATTCAGGATGGCACCGAAGATGCACTTCGGAGGCTGTCAGCAGGTTTATTTTCCAGTTTTTTACCTGTTCGCGATCCCATTTGTTTTCGGCATGGCTTTTATAGTGCGCCAGTTTGTTCCGTACATTTGCCACGTTCGCATTCTTTTGGAGCCGCACGTAGGTCGTCATGCGTTTGACATGATTGGGGTGAGGGGTTCTGATCAACAGAAAGTCGAACAGCAGATCAGTATTATCCGGATAGTTACGGATAATACCGACTACAGAGGGACGAAGATTATTATCCAATACGACTTCCTTGCCAATACAGTTTGTTGTCCCGAACAATTTGTGGGCTGTCCGTTCCGTTAAAATGACAGAACTGCCGTCGGGAATGACCCCTTGGTGAGTCCCTTCGATAAAATCTGCCCGGAAAAGGTCGAAGAAGGACTGTTCGCTTTCCATTCCATGCAGGTTGATTGCTTCGTTGTCCTGTTTCAATGTAAAACTGAGGTGGTTGAATGAACAAGAGACTTCGATTTCGGGGAGCAGCTTGAATAATTCTTCCCGGTCGTTAATATGTAACTGGTCTAAATCTGATTGTGTTCCGTTGGCACGCTTGACAAGTCCTTCTGTCGTCAGGCAGTAAAGTCGGTCTGCTTCCGGATGGAAATTATCGAAATGTGTCTCCCACCATAGCCAGTAACCTCCTAAAATGAAGGCAGTAAATCCTACGGCCAGACCAATGATGCTGACAATTGATTGAGTTCGGTATTTCAGTAGTTCCCGAAAAGAAACTTTGACATAGTGTGATAACATAATCTGATTGTTTGTTATAAGATATTGTTCAAAGACATTCTTATTCCGACTTGATCACTTCTGCCGGGTTCTGGTTCGCTGCCTTCTGTATGCGCCAACCGGTACAAAGAGTCAGCAGCAGGACCAGTACACCCCAGATGACCGGATAAAGCCACCAACTGATTGCTGCTTGCAACACATAGTTTTCAATCCATGATTTCATGATCAGGTAACTGGCCGGAAATGCTATGACCGAAGCGATGCATAGCAGGCGGAGATTACCGGCAAAAAACATTCTCATGATATCGGAGGCCTCTGCCCCGTTTACTTTACGGACAGCGATTTCTTTCTTCTTCTGTTCGCAGTCCAGAGTTACTTGAGAGAATACGCCGAACAATGAGATCAAAATACAGACTATAGTCACGAAGTCAAGCATCTTGAGTAGCGCCTTTTCCGATTTCAGAAACTTTTCATACTCTTCTTCCATAAAAGTAACATGTATGTCGACGGCGTTCGGTTGCATTTTCTTTGCCAACTGTTCAACCTGTTGTTTGCACAGTTCGCGGCTTCCCGGCTGATGCCGGAATATGGCAGTCGTTGAATAATCATTCTGTATATTCTTTTTTCCCGGACTGAACTCGAGCATAACCGGCTTTACCGGAACGGTAGGAGGTGCGATATAAAAGTCTTTGAAAATGCCGTCGATGATAAATCCTTTCTGATCTTTGCGGCTAAGTGTTTTGCCAATCGGGTTGTCGATCTTCAATTCCTTTACAGCTGCTTCGTTTAGGAGTATGTGCCGTTCGGTATCTCCTTCCGGCAACTTGCCTTTTAGCAATTGCAGACCATAAAATTCAAAGTAGCGATTGTTGCATGGGATTATTTGGATCGTAAGACCTTCCACAGAGGCCGGCTTGCCTTCCCAATCGGTAAAGGACCTGTAGGAACGTGAATGGCTTGGAAATAGTGGATCGTTTTCATCCGGATATACTTCGGCGATGGAGGAGAGTTTGGCAATTTCTTCTTTCAAACCGTCTGTTTGGGGATATATACGGACATCGCCCCGGTCTTTCCGGTTTAGTCCGATATCGGTGGTGTGCAAGTGATGGATTTGCTTGATCAGTACCGACGAACAGAATATGAATCCGATGCTGATTATCAATTGCAAGGTAAGGCTTGCTTTGGGGAAGAGGTTCTTTCCTTTTCCGTCAGACGAACCTTTAAGGGCCTTTTGTAGCGAACGCTTCCTGAAATAGTAGATAGGGAATAAAGAGAACAGGAAAGCCAGTAAGGTGATGAATCCGAAATAGACGAATGTTTCCAGATAGAGACTGAACGAATCCGTTTTTACATTCGATAATTCTTGGAATACAGGCAGTATGATTTCGATCAAGGCTATTCCGGCTAAAAGAGAGATGGAAAGCGTAAGCAGGTATTCGGAAGCGAACAGGACAAACAGATTGCCGTCAGACGAGCCGCACACTTTCCGAAGCCCGATCTCTTTACTGCGTATTCGTATACGGTTTACGAATAGGGTCAGATAGTTGAATAGTGCGCACAGGATTACCAATCCTCCGGCAAGAGCGAATAGCAAGATATGTTCGAACTTGATAGTTGGCTCTTCTTCGGGGTGGTCATACCGCATGGCGGTGATTGACGTCAGAACGAAATGACTCAGCGAGTCTCTGTCTTTCTTTATTTTATGTTCGTAAAGTTTCTTTTTAAAAGCTCTCATATCCGTTTCCGGACGGACCTTTATAAAAGTCTGACAATAGGCTACGTTCCATTCCTCCGTTTGTCGGGACGGCTTCAGTATTCCGAACGGGAAATTCGAGTGCTGGTCCTGACTTTTGACTATGGCACATATTTCCATATCGTCAGACCAAATTTTCAGTTTTTCACCTAATGGGTCCTTTGTGCCGAAGACCTCTTTGGCAAGCTTGTCCGTGATCGCGATCTTGTTACTTTTCGGGATCATAAAATCCCGGCTACCGGAGATCAGTTCTATTTCGAACATATGTTCGGCAGCTGAATCCATGACCATGTCGAAAGATTCGTATTTCTTCTCGTTGTAGAGGAAATCGGTTTTCCAGGCACTCGTGTTGCAACTTTCCTCTATCTCCGGGAATGTCTCTTTCAAATATCGGGCCAGCGGGTAAGGTGTAACGCTTGATAATCCTTGGTCATCGGTTTCCGATTCCATCCGGACGTAATAGATCCGGTCTGCGTCTTTCCTAAACGTATCGTAGGTCAGTTCATATCGTATCCAGAGCGACGATAACGCGAAACTTGTAAATCCGATTGCGAGCCCGACGATACAGATGAATGATTGCAATTTATATTTCAAGAGATTACGGAAAGCTATTTTGATGTAATGGTGTAGCATGGTTCAATGATTTAGTTTGTTATTATTCCGATTTGATCACTTCCGCAGGATTGGTCCGGGCAGCCTGTATCGTCTGATAGAGGACGGTTCCGATGATCAGAGTGATGGTGGCAAATACGATTACGATATACATCCAGGCAGAGATATGGCTCCGATAGGCATATTGCTGCAACCAACTTTGCATGAACAACCACGCGAGTGGCAATGCAGGTTGGCTATCAATGCAATTGTCAGATATTCCATAAAAAACATTTTGACAATCGTGCCGGCAGAGGCTCCCATCACTTTCCGTATGGCAATTTCTTTCCTTCGTTGTTCCATATTGCTGGATGAAATGGAATAAAGCCCGAAGATGGAGATTAGCGTACAGAACAGAGCCAGCAAAGTAAAGAGCTGCAGGCTGGCATCTTCGGAAGTGCTGAGCCGATCAAGTATCTGGCTTATGGTCTGTACATTGCAGGTAGTGGGATCGCCTGACTTAGAGTGTTTTTTGAATATATTCCGGATTGCTTTGATCGTGGCTTTTTCTTTTCCGGGTTCGGTACGGGCATAATAAAAATAACTGTTCCATTTGCTTTGGTCGATTACGATCACTTGTGGCAGGATCGGGTTGCGCAAACTGGCCGCTTGGAAGTTTTGGATGATCCCGACGATCTCCATTTCGGCACGTCCTCTGCTTCCGTCTTGCATGATCGTATAATTCCAAATACTGATTTTCTTGCCGATCGGGTTATCGATGCCCATGATGCGAGCAGCTTCTTCATTGATGACGGCTTTTGTCCAAGAAGCTCGCCAATCTCCATTGTCTGCCAGATCGCCGTCATTGATGAAACGGCCTTTCAGCATCGGTATGTTAAAAACTTCCGAGAAGTTGCTGCCTACTTGCAGGACTTGGAAGTTTGGATTGAAATCCAGAGGCTTACCTTCCCATTCGACTTCGTTTTGTGTATAAGGTTCATGGGTGATGGTAAATATTCCGGCTTGTGTGAATCCTTTTAGGACTGCTAATGAAGAAATCTCGCGATTGATTCCTTCCCGGTCGTTGAATGTCATTTCCATCTGTATCAGACCCTCTTTCTGGAATCCCAAGTTTTTATGTTTCATGAAAGATATTTGCCTGAACATGATAAATGTGCTCATCAGGAAGAATATGCAGATACATAGTTGGAGTGTCATGCTGATTTTGCGGAAACCGCTTTTCCGGGTAGGAGAGATTCCTCCGGATATTAATAGAGAAGAAGCGCGTACAAAATGCAAGAATAACGGTAGACTGACAATCATGAGTGTCAGCCAGCTAATGCCTGCTATGATACAAAGATGGCTGAATAATAACTTTCGCTGTAATGTCGTATCGAAGAGGTGTGAGAAACCGCCAGCGGTTAATTCCAACAGGCAGGAAGCCAATAGAAAACTGATCCCGACAAGCAATGTCAATTCCAGCAACAACTGGATAACCAAGTTCTTTTTATCAGCGCCGATCGCATTTCTCAATTTCATTTCTTTGTTCCGTAAGTAGATACGATTCAACAGCAGATTGGTGAAATTAAAGAAAACGCAGAGTAACAATAAGAGGCCGGTTACCGTGAATGTCCGGATGTAGGAAAGATTAAATGTCAATTCACTTCCGAATGTATGACGGACATCTGTCAGGGGAACCAACTTTAACAAAATTGATTTATTATATTCATGTTCGACTATATAAGAATTGATCTTCTTCTCAAAAGCTTTTATATTAATGTTGGGTGCTAATAATAGATAGATTTTAGTGTTTAGCAAGGCCCATTGTTTTTCGTCCGTGATCCGGTTTTCCCGGTCACGGTCGAATTTGTCCAGTTCATAAACATCGGCTTGCATCATGGAGTTGTTGGGCGAATCTTCCAGGACGGACACGATCGTAATGCTTTTGCGATATCCGTTTTCAAGGGTTTTGCCTAATGCTTCCTCCGGTGTTTTGAAATATTTCACGGCAAAAGAGCGGGTGACGGCTATCTCATCCAGCGTTTTCAGGATATCATCCCTTTTACCGCAAATTACGGGACGTGGAAAGAATTTGAAATACTGTTCGTCAATGAATTCCTCGTCCGGATCCTCTAACCTTGTTTCTCCATATTTGAAAGTCGAGCCGTATTTGGAATAAATCTGCGTTGTCTCTATTACTTCCGGGAAATCTTTTTTCAGTTTGCGTGCCAGAATAAGTGGTAATTCCTCCGATTTCTTTCCCGTTTGTTTATCGATTCCGTATATTCGGTAAATTTGTCCGGATTGTGGGTAGAACCCGTCGTAGTTCGTTTCATACCTGTACCAGTTCCATCCGTATGTAAAACAGATCAGCCCGATTGCCAAACCGACAATACTGATGGCAGATTGTACTTTATATTTTGCCAAGTTACGAAATGCAATTTTGATATAATGTTGTAGTATCATGATTCGAATATTATTTTAAAATCAGTTCTTCCGCATCCCCAAAGGTACTATATCCTGTGACAATCACCTTGTCGCCCGGTTGGAGGCCGCCGGTTATTTCGTATTGCTGCGGGTTTTGGCGGCCGATGCTGACCGGGGTTTTCCGGGCTTTCGTGCCGGATTCATTCAGTTTGTATATCCATTGGCCGCCGGTGGCCTGGAAGAAGTCACCACGTGGGATGACGAGGGCCTCTTCCGGTTGTCCGAGTTCGATCTGGACACGGAAACTTTTTCCGATGCGTACGTTCTCCGGGCTTGCCTCCGTAAAGACCAGGTCGACATCGAAGTTCCGGTCTTTGACTTCCGGAACGACTTTGGTGATCCGGAGCGGGTACTTTTTGTTTTGCCAGGTGATGGTGGCGGGTAGACCGGTGGTGATCCGGTCGATGTAGTATTCGCTGAGGGAAGTATGGATCTTGAACTGATCGAGGACTTTGATCTCGGCGATCGCTTCGGTACTTTGCACCTGTTGTCCGGGAGTTACTTTCACAAAACTGAGTTGTCCGGAGAGAGGAGCACGAACAACCAAGTCCTCCATGCGTTCCCGGACACGTTCGAACTTTTTACGTTCCCGTTCAAGATCGTTTTTCATCAACTCACGGCGCAAGATCGTAGCTGCACTATCATGGCGCAAACCTTCCAACTGCAAAGCGGTGCTTCGGGTTTTATAGTCGAATTCGTCCCGGGCCACTTCGAGCTGTGCTTTGCTTTTGACTCCCATATTGAATTCCTCTTCATCGAGTGCATAGCTTTTTTTGAGCCGGTTCAGTTCGTAGGTCGTTTGTAAGGTCTTTTGTTGCAGGTCGATACTTTTCTGTTCCATCTCGATCTCTTTCTCCAGTTCCTTTTCCAGCTTCTTGTAGTCGGTTTCGGCTCCCCGGATGTCCCGGT
>ERZ837590.1043-NODE-1043-length-16604-cov-29.983383_pt1 | contig 16604 bp, 25 predicted proteins | sample MGYA00519573_ERZ837590 | MGnify/ENA primary metagenome ERZ837590 (study PRJEB31850, sample SAMEA3708820) | human gut metagenome | biome: human gut; feature: human-associated habitat; material: faeces | place: China | collected 2014 ... | reverse complement strand
GAGTGGTATTTCATTTCAACTTCGCCCGTCATTTCCCCAAAATGATAGCGATGGTTAGGCATATTTTTATGCAAAATGACAAGAATTAAAGTGCGTCATGTTGTACAAACACAAGTGCAAACTATGTACTATTTTTGTACAAAATTACGTCTTGCATTTTGTCTCCTATGTGGTATAATATAATCAGAAAGAGAGAAAGAGAGGTAATAAAAATGAAGAAACAGGATACATATTATGAAAAGGAAAGAATGATGTATGTGGTAGCTGTTGTTAAAGGCGATAGCTCAGAAGCTTCATTGCATATGGGAAGAATGCAAGGATATAAAGATGCTATGGGCAATATGGGTGTTGATTTTGTGAAAATATGTGATATGCATGATAGAATAATGAGTGCTATTGATTTTGCATATCGTATGAGAAGGAGATATTTGAAAAAATAATTAAAAAAGCCACACGGTGGCACACGGTCAATTGTGACTGTTATAAGAAAAAAGGAGGAAGAAAACATGACAAATTATGAAAAGGCACATGTGCTACTTAAAGCAGGAGTAGCCAAAAAACACTATACGTATGAGAAGGGAAAAACGCGGTGTATCGTACTTGACTTAGGCGGTGCATATGTTGGCTTTATACAACCAACGGATAAATATGTTGACGTTGCGTCTTCTGGAACACATGTTTCTTTAGGAAATATTGATTTAGTCAACATGACTGTAGTTGACGTTTCAAATAGGCATAGATACGACCTCCCTATTAAGAAATGGGAGGGCACAGAATGATTTTTGCGGGCCTGTCAATAGCAGGCCTAGCAATAGCAATACTGATAGTGGCTGAGTTGATAGCTCAGTTGCTATATGGCAAGGAGGATGAAGAATGATTTTTGTTAAAAAAGCAATACTAGGCGACATGGTTGTAGACTTTAAAAGAGCACTGCAAATAGTCGGTGTAGATGAATTTAATGTTTATCTAGCCGATAGAGTTTACAAATTTGACGGATTTCCATATATTCAGTCATACTCAAAGGAATGGCAATTCATTGGGGCAGCAACAGGCACGGTATTAAGTTTCGAGCATAAGATTAAGTAGAACATGCGTTTGTTGCAGGAATATGTGCGAAGTTAGTTATATCTAACTACCGAGCAAAATAAACAAAACTTTTTTCAAAAAAATTGTTGACATTTCAGTACAACATCGATATAATAAATAATGTAAAGAGAAACGACAACTCTTTACTCTCTCCTCCTTTCTTATATAGAAAGGTTGACAGGCAGGTGGCGGAAACACTTCCGACGGGTTCGACTCCCGTTCTGTCAATTCGCCGGCGGGCGTTAAACGAAAAAACACACATAAATGGAGGGTCTTAAAATGGCAAGAAAAAGAATGGTTACTCGTACCATTACGAGCACAAAAGCGAAAGCGACAGTTTACGTATACGAGAAAGATGAGATACAGACAGTCGAATACAATTTATTAGGCGAACTTTCACTCAATCAAGCCCTTAAAGTTATTGCGATGGATCATAAAGAGGTGCGTCCTCTGAAAGTAACAGAAGTAGAGGTACAGAAAGAACTGTACGGGATGCCAGAGGAGAAGTTTTTGGAATTAGCCGAGATTCTTCCTGCAAGGGTTAAAGCTCAGTCTGAAGAATAATGTAACACGTTAACAAATTTGTTTTATGTTCACACAATACAACGAAATCAAGAAAGGAATTAAAAAAAGCATGATTACAATTAAAAACGAAACTAAAGAATTTACACCTATTGAAAAATACCTTTTAACATTAGCCCCTTCAATTAAAACTGTTAAGACATTACAGGACGGTGATGTTATTAACGTGGCAGGTTATTTAGAATTTATTGACGAAAAAGATGATGGCACGTCAGTAGAACTGATGTCAATCATCACAACGGACAATAATGTTTTCAGTACTCAGTCTGTGACTTTCAAACGTTCTATTAAAAACATTGAAACTGTTATGCAGTTTCCATTCCCTGTAAAGAAATTCAGCGGTCAGTCAAAGGCAGGACGCAAGTACGTTGACTGTGTACTTGATATTGAAAGCTTATAATTTAAAGCAACTAATTAAATAATAGATAGGCGCTCACGACATACAGTGAGCGTCATTCTTACTTATTTAATGTTTCACGTGAAACATATTTATGCAGGAGGTGGCGAAAAATGTGCTTTGACGAATTGTTTGATAGAAAATGTGAAGTAAAAGTTTGTGATATAATACAGTTATTTCTAGCAGGCTATGATAAGGTTTATTTGAATTTATCAGATACTAACGAAAACTATATTTTATCAAATGAACGTATAATATCGTCTAAGTGGATTCCTTATTACGAATGTAATATTCTTTACCTTTTAGATGACTGTGGTTTTTTAACTCTAGTAATCTAGGGAGTTGTAGAGGTGTAACATGAGTAAAAAATTAACAGCATACGAACGTGAGCGAAATCGTATAAAACGTCTTGAACGTAAGCTTAAAAAGCAAGGTGTACAGTATGTTCCAACAAACATACCAACCTTGCGCCAGATTAAAGCAAAGGGTTTTGCAGGAAAAGAATTAAGGGCTTATGTCAATAAGTTAAAAAAGATTGACGTCGAAGCACTTAAAGCAGAAGTTGGCATACCTCACGAAGAGAATATAGCCTTTAGCAACTTTAATGACGAATTTCTTTCAAAATATGGTTCATTTACACCAGAAGAGGAAGATTTATTCTATGGTTACAAAGATGCATCAGATGAAGAAATAGAGAATGAACGCAAAAGAAAAGAAGCAGAATATCAAAAAGCGGCTACAGAATTCACATCTTCATTAGGCAAAGCTGTTGATTTGAACAGAAGCAGGAGAAAAGACGCAATTTCATATTCAAAAAGTATGCAGTCTTTCCTGCTGAATATGATTAATGATATAGGCGCATCTGAGGTCGGAAGAAGGCTAGTTGAAGCGACCAGAAATATGAATGATATAGACGTTTTAGTTTCAGCTGTGCTGTGGGGTTCATCGGTTGCAGTCATAAATCAAGCAACAGACGAACTTTTACAAATAATTAATGGTTCGCCATTAACATTTGAAGAAAAAGTTCAAGCTGAGTCAATGAATGAATCAGAAAATGGGTGGTGATAGCATGGCAAGGCCTAAAAAAGTAAAGTATCTGGTTGGAGACTTTGAAACAACAGTCTATGAGGGCCAGAAAAATACAGAAGTTTGGGCATCTGCCATTGTAGAAATGTTCACAGAAGATGTTTCTATATTACATTCAATAGACGAAACATGGGAATATTTAAGTAGTTTGAAGTCGAATTTGATAGTTTATTTTCATAACCTAAAATTTGATGGCAATTTTTGGATATCGTTTTTTCTGAATAAGTTGAATCTAAAACAAGCATATACTGGCGACGGCGTTAATTCTTGTGAATGGAAACACGACAAAGAAATGTATAACAATACGTTCAAGTATACTATTTCTGAAATGGGGCAATGGTATAGTATCAAAGTCAAGATAAATAATAAGGTAATAGAATTTCGGGATTCGTTGAAGCTACTACCATTCTCCGTGAAAGAAATAGGAAAAGCCTTTAAAACAAAGCATCAGAAACTTGACATGGAATATACTGGTTTTCGTTATGCAGGCTGTGAAATTAAACCAGAAGAAAAGAAGTATATAGCTAACGACGTTCTGGTTGTCAAAGAAGCACTAGAGATTGTTTTTCAAGAGGGGCATAATCGCCTTACAATAGGAAGTTGTTGTCTTGCTGAATACAAACAGATAGTTGGTGAAGATGATTGGAAAAGAAGATTTCCAGATGTCACGCAAATAGAACTAGATTCCAAGATATATGGAAAGACAAACGTTGACGCTTATATAAGAAAGTCATATCGTGGGGGGTGGTGTTATCTTGTAAAAGGAAAAGAAAACAAGATATACACAAATGGAACTACAGCGGATGTAAATTCTTTGTATCCATCTATGATGCATTCAATGTCTGGCAACAGATATCCTGTCGGAAAACCGATGTTCTGGTCTGGCAACTTTATTCCAGACAGAGCCCGGCAAAACAATATGTATTTCTTTATCAGAATAAGAACAAAATTCTATTTGAAAAGTGGCAAGTTGCCATTCATTCAGATAAAAGGAAATCTGTTATACAAAGGTACAGAGTCTTTACAGACGTCTGATGTGTTTGACAAAGCTACTGGCAAGTACTATGATAAGTACATTGATATTGATGGCAATACCTGTGATGCAAGAGTAGAACTAACATTGACTATGACAGATTACTTTCTTATTCTTGAGCATTATGAACTTGTTGACTTTGAGATTCTTGATGGATGTTACTTTCATTCAGAAGTCGGTATATTTGACGAATATATCGATAAATACGCAAAAATAAAAATGACTAGCAAGGGCGCAAGGCGTACACTTGCAAAGCTATTTTTAAACAACTTGTATGGCAAAATGGCTTCATCAACAGATTCTTCATTCAAATTAGCATATATTAAAGATGATAACTCAATAGGGTTTATCAATATTACCGCTAAAGATAAAGAAGCGGGCTATATTCCTGTTGGTTCAGCTATAACAAGTTATGCTAGAAACTTCACTATAAGAGCGGCACAAGCTAACTATCATGGTGTTGAAGAACACGGCTTTATTTACGCTGATACAGATAGCATCCACTGTGACTTACCACCAGAACAGATTACAGGCATTAAAGTCCATGAAACTGATTTTTGTGCTTGGAAATTAGAATCCTGTTGGGATAGGGCTATTTTTGCAAGGCAGAAAACATACATCGAACATGTAACGCATGAAGATTTGCAGAAGATTGAAGAACCGTACAACAACATTAAGTGTGCAGGAATGCCACAGAGATGCAAAGACTTGTTTGAATTGTCGATGTCTGGAAAAGCTGTGTATGCTGATTACAAAGAAAATACACCAGTTAACAGATTTCTTTTCAATCAAGTTACACATGAGCCTATCGTTAGAACATTTGACGATTTTAAAATAGGTTTAAATGTACCATGTAAATTAATTCCAAAAAGAATAGACGGGGGTGTTTTACTTGTTGAATCAACGTATCAAATGCGGTAAATCAGATAGTCAGATAAGAAAAGATATTTACACTATGCTAGATGAAGATTACAACGAATACATTAGAGTATATGATGCAAAGCAGGCGTTACTTGCAATTAAGCGTGTAATAAGGATGAACAAGTTAGAAAATGCTTTAAAAATATTGATGAATTCATACACGTATTATGAAGCAGATTTATTTTATAAAGCCTTTGTAGAAAAATATATTAATGTATTAAGGAGTGAATTGTATGAAAAAAATTAAAGTGTTGGCAAAGAATCATGGATATTTTAATTCAGTTCTTCCAGAAAAATATGCGTTAGGTGACTGGATTGATTTAAAAGCAGGTAAAACAATGCATATTAAAGGGGGTGAATATGTTAACATACCGTTAGGCGTGGCTATGAAACTTCCAAAAGGATATGAAGCACATGTATTACCAAGGTCATCAACTTTCAGAAAGTATCACATTTTGATGACAAATAGCATGGGAATTATTGACAACTCATACTCTGGCAGGAATGATGAATGGTGTTTTCCTGCTTATGCTGTTGAAGATACAGTGATAACAAGAGGTGATAGGATTGCACAATTTAGAATTGTAAGAAATCAGCTAGAAATTGAACTGGTTGAAGTGGAAGATTTAACAGATAGTGACAGAAACGGTTTTGGGTCAAGTGGGGTGAGATAATGCAAAGAATAGTTTTTGGTATGAGTGATACAGAGACAAAAAAGTTCACTCTCGATTGGTACACCGCTTGTAGAAATATTCGAAAAGCTAAAAAAGATTCTTATTTTAAAAATAGAAAAAGTTCACAGGGAGTTAATTATTCTTATAAATGGTAGGTGAAAAAATAAAGAAAATGAAAAAGACATTGGTTGCAGTATTGTTAATTTTATCAATTCTAACTGGTTGTAGTAAAAATGTTGACTATGATACAGATGACAATTTAATAAAAGTTTGTAGTTCTAGTTGGGGGACATTATGTATATGAATATTACGACAGAGAAACAGGCGTAACATATTTATGTACAACCGATGGTGGCATTACACCAAAAGTAAACTCTAATGGATATGTATATGAAAGTAATAGGTGATATTATGAAAGCACCCTGTAAAGATTGTAACAAAAGATGTTTAAATTGCCATTCAGCTTGTGAAGAATACTTTCAATACAGGTATGAAATAATGAAAGCGTCTGTTGCTGAGTATAATGATTCAAACCATAAGGCGTACGTAAGTGAAGCGTGTCGGAGAATGAAGAAAAGAAAGAGGTAAAATATGGCACTATATGATTTAACTAAGGTTTTAAGTTCAAGCACAAAAGTAATGATTTATGTAAGAAATCAGATTGGCAATATGGTTGTTGTGTTACATACAAATGATATTAGTAAAGACGAATTATTTGGTTTGTGTGTTGCAAGCAACAAATTAAATGATGCAGAAATTCTTATGCTAATGGCTAAAGACGATTGTGTTCACGTCGGAATAGGTAAAATAGATGTAAACAGTAATACAAGAATTATATAAATGAATTAAGAATAGGAGAAAAAACATGGGCAATAACAAGACGCTTGTTGACTTTTTAGCAATTGAAGTAAATATTATCAACCAAAGGCCTTACTATACTATAATATATCATCCTATTAATTGTGAAAACTCATTTAAGGGGTATGAAAGTTATAGTCTATACGCTGTCAATGAATGGATAAAAGAACATTTTATTATAAAGAGTTCGGTGATATAAATGACTAATATACTCAATTTGTTTTTTGTACTAGTTATGCTGTCAGCTATAAGTGCAAGATTATTTAATGAATTAACATTGTTTTTTGTAATGTGTGTTTATTCACTGCTTTTGTGTATAGCATTAGCAAACTAATAAAAAAGGGGTCTTATTTGACCCCCTTTATTATTTTAAGGTGTAATTAAAGTTTTCTATCATACTTAAAAAGAAGCGTAACAACAACATTCACAGTTATTTCATATGTCAATTTAGAATTAGCATAAATTTCATACGTTCCAGTTGCTTCGTTAATTGAATGAAAATTAATGGTTACATTTCTATAGTCGAATCCGTCACTTGATGATAAGCCAGTTATACTTCCAGAAAGTAATGTATATCCAGGGGTAAGTTCAAACCCTCTTGTGATTTGAGCAGTTTGTCCTGTAACTGGGACTTTCATGTCAAAAGAATAATCAATTTTAGTTATTAAGTCATTTGTAACTAATGGTATAATAACAGGTTTCGAAGAACTGACGCTAGAAAACACACCACCACCAACAACCGAAAATGAAGTATCCGAAATTGGTGCATTAACCCTTTTGTAAACTTCATTACTAAGGCTAATTTTTGCATATGGAATGATGTGTGAAAAATTATACTTATTAAAACCGCCCCTTGCACTATGATCATAAATGTAATAACCTGTTATTCCTTCAATCATTCTGCAATTATCAAAAGTATTTGCATAGGAATCGCCTGTGATATTGATAGCGTCATTATATAAATCTTCAAAACCGATATTGTAAAATTTGTTGTTATCAAATCCAACTGTTTCTTGTGTACCGCCTTGCATCACAACGCCATAGCCGCCCTTTATTCTACCACCAACGAATGTATTTTCGTTCACCCAACCTGCGCGATCTGTACCATCTAAAACTATACCTCTTTGTACATTTTCAAGATACGAAAACACAAACCTATCATATTGTGAATATTTTTTATTATCTTCATATTTAAAAATGATACCATTTTCAAAATATCTTATATGATTTATTGAGATATTTGAATACGCCAAAAGTTCAGAAACGTATAAACCACTTCCTGTGGCTAAATGCGTTTCACTTCTAGTAGCACCATATAACGCATTTATTTTAACATTGACAAACTGACCACCCAATTTAACGCAAGGCACATTGTTTTTTGATATTGTAATTTCACCATCAAGCGTTACCTTCGTGTTATTAGGCAACCAAGATAAATCAATAGTGTCTAATGTGGTGTATTTTCCATAAGGCAATAAAGCACTTTCACCATCTTTCATTTTTGCTTTAAGCTCAGAAAATACAGCAGATATGTCATTGGCATCAAAGCTTTTTAATTTAGTAAGGTCATATGTATAAACAGGCATTATAAGGGATTCGAGCGTTCCATCCTGCGCCATTTCATCAAGTTTTTTATTAACCATATTTTGTACGTCTAATGAATCAAAATAATGGTTAACGTGATCAATCAATTCATTAATTGTAACGCCAATCTCATTAAGCCTTTCAATAACCTTATTAAGCAATTCATAATAGCTTAATTCATCACCGTACACCTGTGGTAAAACAGGAATAGTGTGGTTACACCACTCTCTAAAATTTCTAGGTTTAAAACTCATATTGAATCACTCCCACATATCCCAGATTTGCATAAATAAATCTTCAAGTTCACGAATTAACATAGCGTCAATGTTTTTCATCTTTTCGATGTACTCATTCACCATACTAATATAAGTTATCGTGCCCTCTTTTCCCCATCTATGTTCTGCATATTCTTCTGTACTTTTTGCGTTCGTATCGCTGTTGCTCTTACTGTTACTACTGCTATTCGTATTGCTGTTTACTGCCTGTGTTGTATCACTAAGCGTTGCATCGCTCATATACTCATTCGCTTCTAAGTCCTCTAAACTCCCTTGTGGTGTATCGCTGTGTCTAATCTTTGCACTAGCTGTAGTGTTTGTTGCTGTATTAGAACTTGCTACGATGTCTGTGTTATCATTAACTTTTGTATCCGCATTCCTGCCAATATTGTGTTCAACATTCATATCAACGTTATCAATAACAGGAACATCAATGTTAATCGCTTTATAAAGCTTGTTGTAATACGGCATAATAACTGATAGTTTAGCGTCAAGCCTTAACTGCCACAATCCAAACGTTTCACATCCAATTTCTCTGGTGTAAAAGTGTTTAAGAATCTTTGTCTCAAGAACAGGTCTATAACTTTCGTCAAAGATTTCAAAAGGCGGAAAGATTCTGTTTCTGGACTTTTCAATGACTTCATTAACATTTGAATAACCAACCGACTTGTCAAGGCCTGCTAGTGATTCACAGATATATCTGACTTCTGATGTGTATCTACTCATGTTATCACCTCTATATAACAGAAGTACCTAAACTAGCTACTTTCACGCCACTAATAAATTCTTCTCGATTTCCTTCATCAGTTTCCTTGTCTGGTTCGTCCCCCTCATCAAAAATCCATGTTACGTCAAGCCCGAATTTTTCTTTAATCTGTTCACTTGCGTAATCTCTGGCCATCGTTCTTGAGCGTCTGTTAGCAAGAGCATCAGCATTAGCTGTGTCTACTTCGGATTTCACCATTCTTTCTTTTTTCTGTACAATAACAGATGTGATGCCAAGAAGTGCGTTTCCTCTGTTGTAAAGCGTCTGCTGTACTTCCATCAACTGAGGTGCTACCAGTGGTGCGCCAAGCTGTAACGCTTTAATGTCTTTTAATGAAAGATTATCGCCAACTGCTAAGTATGGATTGTCGGCGTCAACGCCTGCAAGAAGATTTTTAAACGTCAATCGCTCATTTTCCGAACATTGTACAATAACAGGTGTTTTTTGTGCTACACAGTTTGTATCTATTGTACCGTCAATTCTCCACAATCTATACGCCAATTCAATGTAAGCATTGTACATATTTGTTCTAAGCATGTTATCCCATATGATAACAAATTCGTCCTTGTTTAGCTCCCTCTGATATCCTGTCCATGGATTCCACACAAGTATTTTTGTGGGGTTGCCATAGCAGTCATAAGTACCAAGACACGAATACTGCATACAAGCATACTCTTCCGCGGCCGAATCGTAAAAGAAAGCAATAGAACCAAGCTCAAAAAGCTTTAACGCTAACCACCTTGAATCTATTTCTTTTGGCAAACCCTCAACACGATATGACGCAACAGCATTACTAGCAAACTTCATTAACCAACGATTATATTGTATGCCGGAAGAATATACCCTTTGAAAAAATCTTCGCTTACTTCTACTTCTCCCCATTTTAATCACCACCTTATTTATTATTTGCGGTGTAGTTGCCGAAGCTTGTTTTCCAAAACGTTACACCTTTTTTCAGAACACTCATGATTAGTTCTTCCGCATCGGCAGGAATTGCACCTGTTATAGCAACAGTAGAACATTTCACAAAATTCCATGACGGCCTTGTTGCAATGTTTGGAACTTTTAATCTACATACTTTATAGCCAAACATACTAAAATAGTTATCGGCTATTCTAGCATACTCTTCTCTTACTTGACGTACCTGTACAAATGTGTCCAGTATCTGCTGTGACCAAAGAACAGAGCAACCAGAATTACCACTTAATTTTGATGTGTCATGTGTTTCTTTGAAATAGTCTGACGCTGTGCTAACAGCACTACTTACCGCACTAACGCCTGCAAGACCTGCCGCTAATAAAGGCATCCCTGCGCCTGTTTCTATAGCCGCGCCTAAGCCAACACCTGCTCCAACTGTTCTACTGCCTGTACCTAAAATCCTAGGTAACCAATGAGCAATAGTACCACCCAGTTCTCCTACTCCATATGATGCGATTTCAGCTTGATAAGCGTCATATAAAAATGAACCTTTTATTCCGTAATTAAGCGTATAACCCTCTGTTTTATTTGTACCACTTGTAATTTTATAGTTTGTAGGTATGCACATTATCTGAGGTGTCACACTCTGGTTACCAGAAAAAGTTAATATTCTGTGTTCATAATCACTGAACAATTCTGGATGTAAAACCATCTTGTCACCAGTCGGAGCATAAACAACATAATCTACAAAAGGTGAAGAATAAAGTCTGTTATTTAGAGGTGTATAATTACCGAATTTTGTTGGCAAAGCAGGTAACTCTCTTGTTGTCTGTACTCTTGAGTCCGTGCCAGATGGCGCAAATATTTTTGGAATTGTGAAAATCTGTATAATGGTTGACTGATAGCCTGCTGAAATGACATTGTTCAGAAACGTTAATAAGTCATCGCTGTTATCTGTTGTGCCAATTTTAGAACCTTGAAAAATGCCACTCAAAACAGGCTTGTCAAACCATGTCGGCTGATTAGCTATTCCGCTTAACTGTGCATCACTGATACAGATTTCTACACCGTAAGTGTACTGTTTTGAAAACTCTGTCAACTGTTCTTCGATTGCTGTAATCATTTCACCTGTAGGTACATCCTCATTTAGAGTGTGTGCCCCTATACTATCATCAGTAACGTGTTCACGCTCTACAAAGCATTGCCCGACTGTACAATCAAAAAACCAAGTCTGAAACAAGTCAATAGTAAACCTTACTTCACAAGTGTTATTGGAAACATACTCAATGCTATTAATAAAAGCGTAAAACCACTTGTTCCCAAAAGCTGTATTTTGAAACATTAAATAGTTGCATTGATAAACGTCATCTGCTTTACAGAATAGGCGGAACGTGCCTTTATTGACACGTCCGTAACTCTGATTAGTAAATGACTTAACGATTTTATCAGACATATAACTATGCTGTGCATTTTTAGTTGCAAAATATTTAACATTGTCGTAACTTTTATCACATTCAACATTAGCAAGCAAATATATGTCGGTATCGGGTGCGATATAGCTCATTAAGTCACCACCTCATCAAGAAATTGTAATTGTTACCTCATCAGATTCAATAGTTCCAATTCTTGCTTTTGCTTTCAACGTACCTGTTGTTTCTGCTGTCCAAACGCCGTTCGAAGCAACAGTGCCAGTTGCTATACCACCTGTTTTAGTCCACTTGACTGTCTCTGTACCACCGGTGACTGTTGAAACTGTTGCCGTGAGAATGCCAGTTGCTGTACTGTCTTTGCCAAGCTTACCAGTAATCGCAACTGCTGATGGTGTAATTGTTGTGTTATCAGCTCTCTGTACAGGCACAGATTCAGCAGGGATACAACAAACTACATTTGCAAAAGGTGACACAGCGTACGTCTGCCACATGTGCAAGAAATAGTTGTGATCAAGTGAAACAGGGTTCGGCATATCTCGCATTTCAAAAACATTGTCATAAATCTGAACAAAATCTTCATCTAAGATAACACCTGCAATGTTATCAAGAAAAGCCATTTCATCAGCTGATGGTTCTTCATATGTAGGGTCATTTGCAAAAATCTTGTTGAGTCTCTCGACGTCCAGTGTACCGAGCGAATCAATAAGGATTCTACTGTTCAGATAATCTGCATAAGGAAGATTGAATGCAGCTGCGAGAACATTTGTGTCAATGTTTGCGTCATAATTGGTGTTGATAAGAATAACTTTTCTGTCATTCTCTGTAAATGTTTTAACTCCTGCAATAGAGAGCTTGTCTGTCATAAAGGACATATCATTTGAAGCTTTTCTAATCTGTGTAGCTGCTTCAAGATAATGCCCACCTGTGAATGTGTAGTAAGTAAGTTTTCCTTTGAGGATGTGATGACCAATCATGTATTTTGTAATATTGAATTCATCGTAAGCCGCCGCACTGTATACTGACTGAATGATACCGCTGACAAGTTCGTTCATACCTGCCCAAGAATTGAAAGCATTTTTGAGCATAGCACGATTAACTGTCACAGGGTAAGTCAACTGTGAATTCATCACATAGAAAGCAACTCTCACATCATTGTCAAATCTCTTAAATGCATTACCTGCGCCGTTGTCAGAACCACGAACTTCTTCATACTGAAAAACATTCGCAATATTTACAAAAATATCCTCAATGGTTTCACCTGTGTCAATGACACCTTTTTTCAATGTTCTTAATGGGTTGGTGTACATTCTGCTGGCGATTCTCGCAAAGGCAATCCTGTTGACAAGTGTGTTGATGAACTCGTTCATTAATGCAGGGTTATTCATTAAAATAGCACCAATACCCCGAAGCGAATCTGCGTCCGGTGTTGCGTAAGGAACATTCTCACGATAGTTATTTGACGCACTGTTTTTAATTGCGTTTACAACGTCAGCTGAAATGTTGGTATTTGTCGTAATTTTAGGTTTAGTAGGCATAAAAATCACTCCTTTATTTATTATCGTCGTATAAAACGCTATCAATAGTTAACTTTTTCATCTCATCCTCTGGATCTGGTTCTGGCTCTATTGGCGTTGGTGGCTGAGGTGTACCGCCCTCTTTGAATCTAGCTGTATATCTTTCTCGCCATTCCTTGTCATTATCAACGTATTTCTGATGCCAGTCCTCACCATCATCAATACCATCATCGTTGATTGTTTCTAAAATGCTGATAGCATCATCATCTGTTCTATCTCCAACAAATGCTAATAATGCGTCTTTTGTTGCCTGTTTCATGTTACCACCTCTTTCTTAGTTTTGGATACATCCATATAGGCATTCTGCGCTTAATTCCTTTACCTGTTGGTAAAGATGGATTAAAGCCCTGTAACAAATTAAAATAGTATCTTGCGTACTCTGCACGTTTTTCAATGGTTGCTGATGGGTCAGCAGGTCTTTCATAGCAGTACAAAAAGCATTTTGCCATATGCCCTACTTCATCTGTTGCAGTACAAAAAGCTTCCATTGTCTGATAAGTTCTGTACTCTGTCGGCACTGATGGAAAGTTTGGATACCACTCCTGCGGGTTGTCATGACGTTCATCGTCCAATCTCTGACATTGACCGTATCCGTTTGTATCGAGATTTGTTTGCCAATCTGGAAAGTTCTGGTTTAAATATGGAATAATAGTTTCAACCGCGGGTGTCCACTGAACTAAGCCATAGCCTCTTTCATCTACTGCAACGCCTTTTTCATACAAGTCTGCACTGATAAAAGACTCCATTGTAGCATTACCAAGTAATGCACAAACACCATTTAATGACCATCCTTTTGTAAGTAAATAGCTTGCAACGCAATAAGCGTTGTTTGTTGATTTCTCTGATGTGTAGCTATCTAGCCAATCTGGAATAGATTTCCAATGCAATTGTGTTGGGTCTGGCACTGTTCCAGTATCAACATCTGCATATATGAATCCCTGTAAGTAACCATTCATCCAGTCTGGACAATAGCCGTTACTCTTTTTTGCTTTTTCAGTCCAAAAATACTTTCCAGACGACCAACCGCTATTTGACGTTACAATGCCATCTGATGTTATTTGTTCAACGACTGCCACATGACCTGCGCCTCCGCTATTGTAGCCATAACAAGCAATAGCGCCAAGTTTTGGCTCTTTTCCTTTTGAAAAACCTGTTGTACGTGCGTACCAATTTGTTGCATTTGAAGTTGACAAACCGTACGGATAACGCCCTATAATCTCATAAAATCTGCCCCACGCATACCATGTACAGTTGCCACCTGTCTGCTGTGGGCCAAGATTTGCTTGATAAAATGGGTTATCGCTGTACCAGTATTTAGAGCCTTGCATGCCTGCTGATGTAAGTCTAGGTGTAAAAGGCATTAGCAATCACCACCTAACAATGACTCCCACATTTTTGAGCCACAGGATGAATCATTGTGACCGTTTGTGCCACATTCAATACCATAAGCTCGCATCATGCTCTGATATGAATTGATGGCAAAGATTGTGTTGTTACCTGCATTGCCATCGATTGACAAGGGTTTTCCATTTTGTCCAATGAAGCCCTGTGAACGTAAGATAGCTTGCAAGGCAACTACTTCTGTGCCATTTGAATTAAGAATTACCGATTTCATTTGTCTACTCCATTTCCAATAACGTCTGACAATTTCTGAAGTGCCAATGTGTTGTTGTTTAATGCTGTTGTTACTTCTTTCATTTCCTGCTGATGCTGCTCATTGAGTTTGTCAATATCTTCTCTGTTTCGGTCTGTCATATACTTGACATACCAAGCCATAGCGATAGCACATACAATAGGAAAACCAAGTGTGCCAACAGCTTGTAAAATAGCATTCACATCCATTCTTTTCACCGCCTTTTCATCTGAAATATTATACACTATATATTGCTTTTTGTCAAGAAGTATGATACAATATATAGAGAAAGTAGGTGACATACACAATGAATAAATACTATGACGGCACAAAACTTTTGAGCATGCTTGACATCAACGGTAACAAACCAGAAATTTATATGGTTACAACTAATAGAACAGGTGGAAAGACAACATATTTTAGCAGGCTGTTAGTTAACAGATTTCTAAAAAGAGGCGAAAAGTTCGCACTTGTATACAGATATAATTATGAACTTGACGAAATAGCAGACAAATTCTTTAAGGACATTGGCTCACTTTTCTTTAGAGGATATGAAATGACAAGCAAAAGACGTGCGTCCGGTATTTTCCATGAACTGTTCTTAAATGAAGAACCATGTGGATATGCGTTCTCACTTAATAATGCTGATGCATTAAAGCGATACAGTCACCTTTTTTCCGATGTTCAACAAATGATGTTTGATGAATTTCAGAGTGAAACTAATCACTACTGCACGGATGAAATCAAGAAGTTTTTAAGCGTACACACAAGCGTTGCAAGAGGTCAGGGAAAACAAATTAGATATGTACCTGTTTTTATGTGTGGTAACACTGTATCTATTATTAACCCATATTATACAGCTATGGGTATATCTACTAGATTAAAAGAAGATACAAATTTCCTAAGGGGTAATGGTTTCGTGCTAGAACAGGGCTTCATTGACACGGCATCCGTTGCGCAAAAACAAAGCGGGTTTAATAAAGCTTTTGCTAGTGACAAGTACGTTGCATATTCTAGCCAAGGTGTGTACCTTAATGATAGCAAGGCTTTTATAGATAAACCATCTGGCAAAGGGAGATATGTGTTCACTCTTAAATACAAAGAACGTATGTACGGAATTAAAGAATATGCTGACTCTGGTATTATATTCTGTGATGACAAACCAGATAACTCCTGTCCGTTAAAAATAACAGTTACTACTGACGATCACAATATCAACTATGTTATGCTAAAAAAGAATGACTTAATTCTTACTAACCTAAGATTTTATTTTGAAAAAGGTTGTCTAAGATTTAAAGACATGTTATGCAAAGAAGCAGTACTTGCTTCACTTTCATATTAAGGTATCACCAAGTGCTAACATTAATGTATACAGTTAGAAAGCAACGTTGAAAAATACGCTAACTAGTATGTTGGTAAATTGCAGACCGCTTTAATGTACCACTTGTAAATGATATATTGCCACTCTAGTTACAGAACGAATGTTCGTAACGTGGGTGGCATTTTATTGGACAACTCTTAAATGAGAATCATTCTCAAATGATAACCATTCTCAATTAGAACGAATTTGAAAGCGAACAAGCGTTCTTACAAATGTCGTACCAGTGAGCGACAAATGGCATCAGACAGATAGTACATCAGTAGTCAGTAACAGATACACAACAACGCATAACCAAGACTGCTTAGCTTCGCAGAACCGAGCGAGCGACAGCGAGCGAGGACTCGCTCCACAGGTTGTGACTGTCCAAGGTGCAACTGACAGTCGAAGTTGAAATGAAATACCACTC
>ERZ837590.1040-NODE-1040-length-16666-cov-4.204443_pt1 | contig 16666 bp, 16 predicted proteins | sample MGYA00519573_ERZ837590 | MGnify/ENA primary metagenome ERZ837590 (study PRJEB31850, sample SAMEA3708820) | human gut metagenome | biome: human gut; feature: human-associated habitat; material: faeces | place: China | collected 2014 ... | reverse complement strand
GGATTTATTATATCTTATTAGCCACTACTGTTACAACGTTAGTATAGCACTTCAGGGAAAGAACCTGGCTGTCCAGTCCACAACCAAGCCGTAAGGCACCTTTCTGAACCGGACGGATAAGGGGATCCCCAAACTGGGAAATCTGATCAGTCTTGGACACCGGGAACTGATCTATATGTTTCAAGGGCTTTTAAATGGTTATAGTGTTCAGAAAGAGGGAACGATCATTGTTGCAGACGATGGGATCGTTGTTGCCAGCAATGATGAGAGTCTGCTAGGGCAGAATACAACAGACAACGAAGTTGTTCAGGCAATGAAAAAACATACAGACAGTCAGCACATTTATCATTTGAAGAATGAAGGAACCGGATGTTACGGAATTATGCTGAAGCAGCGGGATTATTATATCTACGCATATCTTCCTGACACACATTGGGATCTTATTGGAAGTCCGGGGTATGTGAAACGTGTGATGATGAATATTCTGTCGAATGCGGTGAAATATAACAGAGCAAACGGACAGATCTATATCAGCTGCAGAGAGCTTCCATCAGAACAGCCGGAAATGACGACGATAGAATTTACCTGCCGGGATACCGGAATCGGGATGACAGAAGCATTCCAGAAACAAATTTTTGAACCTTTTGCGCAGGAGCATACCGGAAGCCGTACAAAATTTGCCGGAACCGGACTGGGAATGCCGATCACAAAGAAACTTGTCGAAAAAATGGGTGGAACCATTTCCTTTGAAAGCAAAGAAGGCGCAGGGACTACCTTTGTGATCCGGGTTCCATTTAAAATAGATCCGGACGTGGATGAGCATAAAGTACAGAAAGATATACCGGAAAAATCTATAGAGGGACTGCATATCCTTCTGGTGGAAGACAATGAGCTGAACGTGGAAATCGCTGAATTTATGCTTCGGAATGAAGGCGCTGATGTGACAAAGGCATGGAATGGCCAGAAAGCTGTTGAGATATTTGAAAAAGGCAGACCTGACGAATTTGATGTCATCCTTATAGACATTATGATGCCGGTCATGAATGGTTATGAAGCAGCGAGGATGATCCGATCCATGGACAGAGAGGATGCAAAAGTAATACCGATCATTGCGATGACAGCAAATGCATTCACGGAGGACAAACTAAGAACAAAAGAAGCAGGAATGAATGAACATATTGCAAAACCTGTTGATATGAAACGATTGGTAAAGATAATTTGTGAATTGGCACACTAATGGAAAACAATCCCAGAAGGGGGATCCGTAATGAAAAAGAAGATGCAGAAACCATTCAACCGATTATGAAAGCTTCGTCTCTGCCTGTCAGGCATTTGACGAGGCAGGGATCCGGATAATACAAAGAGAGAAGGTCTGGACGGAGGCGTTTGAGCATATGGAGCAGTTTATCCAGGATACCGGCGAGAAGTGGCTGATGACTACGCCATATTTCTAGGTGGCCTTAAACCGCGACCTGACACGGGATGAAACGCGCCGTAAGAAAGCAATGAAGGTACTGAATACAATGCTTTCAGAGGATGCACAGAACCGGCTCATTTATGATGGACAGGATCTATTAAGCTACAGCCAGGATGTGGAGCTTAAGCTTACGGAATATCTGAAAGATGTGAAACCTGTGATCGAAGAAAACCATATGTATATCCGCATCGCGTCAAATAGGTTCAGATTTCAGAGGAAAACGTATACTGCTTAAGGAAATATGGCACACCGCGTTCTCGTTACTTTGATGAGTCAGGTGTGCCAAAATTTTTATCAAGATACAGAACTAGCGTTTGCTGTACATTGGGATATATGGTAGAATGTAAACAGGGAAAAGATGTATTTGCATCGCAGAAGAAAACAGCTATAATAGAAATACTGGACAATCAAAAAATATATGAGGAATTTGGGGTATGGAAGGAAATTTAACAAAGGGACCTATCATGAAGACCCTGGTGAAGCTCGCTGTCCCGATCATGGCATCGGCATTTCTGGGGACGCTTTACAACATTACGGATATGGCGTGGATCGGTCTTCTGGGATCAAAGGCAGTAGCGGGAGTCGGCGTCGGGGGAATGTTTACCTGGCTTTCGCAGGGGCTGGCGTCCATGGCGAGAATGGGCGGGCAGGTTCAGGTGGCACAATGTATCGGGCGCGGGGACAGGGAAAAAGCCCACGGATTTGCCCAGGCGGCAGTGCAGCTTTCAGCGGCAATGGGAATCGCGTATGCGGTCCTCTGTCTCATATTTGTCAATCAGATGGTGGGATTTTTCAGACTTGAGGATGCGGAGGCCCAGGCGGCAGCGCTGGCTTACACAAAGATCGCCTGCGGACTGATCGTATTTTCATTTTTGACGTTGACACTCACGGGACTCTATACGGCTCAGGGAGACTCAAAAACGCCGTTTATGGCAAATCTGATCGGACTCGTGACAAACATGATCCTGGATCCGGTCCTAATCCTCGGACCGGGACCATTTCCGAAACTTGGCGTAACCGGGGCAGCGATCGCTACGGTGACGGCCCAGGCGATCGTGATGAGTATTATGATCCTTGGGATCATTGCGCGGAAGAGGGAGAATGTGTTAAAAGGAACCCGGCTCTTTGCGAAGATCCCTGCTGAATTTTTAAGGGGAATCTGCAGGATCGGAATTCCAACCGCTCTGCAGGGCATGGCATACTGCGGAATATCCATGATCCTGACGCGAATGGTGTCCGGATACGGTGCGGAAGCAGTGGCAACGCAGAGAGTTGGAGGTCAGATCGAATCGATCTCCTGGAATACGGCTGATGGCTTTGCGGCGGCGTTAAACGCGTTTGTGGCCCAGAACTATGGGGCCGGTGAGAGAGAACGCGTGCGGAAAGGATATCAGGTATCCCTGTGGACGGTCGGAATCTGGGGAGTGCTGGTCTCCGCCGTATTTATCTGTTTCCCAAATGCGATCGCGGATATCTTCTTCCATGAGCCGAAGGCGGTTGCGACAGCCGTGGGCTATCTCGTGATCATCGGCTTCAGCGAGGCATTTATGTGCGTGGAGCTGACGACGATCGGAGCGCTGTCGGGACTTGGAAGAACGAGACTCTGCAGTGTGATCAGTATTGTGCTCACGGGTGCCAGAATCCCGCTTGCCATCGTTCTTAGCGGTATCATGGGGCTTGATGGAATCTGGTGGGCACTTACGTCCACGTCGATCGTAAAGGGAATTATATTTACATGTACGTTTTTCTGGATCATGAGAGAAAAAAGCGTGTGAGCAGGCAGTGCGGCAGGATGATCTGGGGCATGATATAGAAAGATTTCCTTTGCAGTGCCTGACCGAATGAGGAGACGGAAGTCCTGGAAAGTTCTGGTATGAGGAAAACAGTATGGAACGGTTGATATTTCATGTGGATGTGAACAGCGCCTTCCTCTCCTGGGAGGCGGCGAAGCGCGTAAAGGAGGGGCTGCCGGATCTTCGGGAGATCCCGTCCTGTATCGGCGGGGACCCGAAGCTAAGGCGCAGCATCGTTGTGGCAAAATCGATCCCGGCGAAAAAATATGGGGTGACGACAGGGGAACCTGTGGCTCTGGCGTTGCGGAAATGTCCGGATCTCGTGTGCGTACCGGGTGATTTTGCGCTGTACCAGAGGTGTTCCCGGGCGTTTAAGGAGATCTGCGCGTCCTATGCGCCTGCGATGGAGTCCTTTTCGATCGACGAGGTGTTTCTCGACATGACCGGTACCCATCTGATCTATCCGGATCCGGTGGCGGTGGCCCACGAGATCAAGGATAAGATCCGGGATGAGCTGGGCTTTACGGTGAATGTCGGGATCGGAACGAATAAGCTTTTGGCGAAGATGGCATCGGATTTTGAAAAGCCGGATAAGGTACATACGCTGTTTCCGTCCGAGATCCCGGAAAAAATGTGGCCGCTTCCGGTGCGGGATCTTCTGTTCCTTGGAAAGGCGTCGGAGCAGAGACTTTTACAGGAAGGAATTAAGACCATCGGCGATATGGCGCGGAGCGGAGAGGCGGAGATCAGGCGGATCCTGGGAGAAAAGGCCGGGCATCAGCTTTACCGGTATGCCAACGGCATCGACGATTCCCCGGTTCGGGCAGAGCGGGAGGAAGCGAAGGGCTACAGCGCGGAGACGACCGTGGAAGAGGATCTTGTGACGTATGAGCAGGCACTGGCGCTTCTGCTTGCCCAGTGTGATGTGGTGGCTGCAAGGATGCGCAGGGACGGGAAAAAGTGCAGCTGTGTGGCGGTGACCTATCGGACACTGGATTTTAAGACGAGGTCACATCAGAGGGCGTTTGAGGATCCCACGGATGTGACGGAGGAAATCTTTGCCCAGGTGAAGAAGCTGTTATATGAATGTTGGAAGTGTGAGCCTTTGCGGCTGATCGGAATGGCGTTGACGGATCTTACAACGGATGACTTCAGACAGATCTCCCTGTTTGAGAATCCCAAGGAGCGGGAAAAACAGAAGAAAGCAGATGAGGCGTTCGACGATATCCGCAGGCGTTTTGGGAATGGAATGATCGTCCGGGGCAGTACGATGAGTACGGCCGGGAAGGTTGCGAGAAAGGCGAAAGCGCAGATGGATCAGGATGTGCGGATAAAGAAGGAAAAAGAAAAATAGAAAATTCTTTACTTGCAAATTTTCAAAGATGCGCTATAATAAGTTTTACAAAAAACAGGGGAGCTCGTTGGCGGGCTGAGAGGAAGTGCTCAAACTTCGACCCTTTAACCTGATGCGGATAATGCCGCCGTAGGAAGTCATGATATGAATTTTTACAGGGGACGTGCCGCGAGGGGTGTCCCCTGTTTTGCTGTCATCTGACTTAAAAAGTCAGGAGCATTGTGTTTCTGGAACAGGTGGCAGAAAAAACCAGTTACTGTTCACGCTTTGCGCAAACAGTAACAAAAACCATACTTTGAGAAAGGAGGAAACGGGATCCGCCAGCAGGCGGCGGGCCGAGGGGGAGCGCCCTGGGCCATGTATGAGATCAGCGATGGGAAGCCGTGTTCCGGCGTGAGAGGATGCCAGTAAGCATCGACCGCCTTCCATACAGTGATCCGGAGAGGGGAACTGTACATTTTTATGTGGAGTACATGGTACTTCGCCTGTGGAAGCGCTGTTGTCGTACAGACGTTTCCTAAAAATGCAGCTGCGCAGGGAAGCTTTGCGGCTGCGGAAAACTTTCAAAGGAGGAATGTGTGACGGTCCGAAGGAAGGAGCGGTCACGCAGAATAAAACATGAAACAGACAAATACGAAAAAATTAGCGGTGGCAGCCGTTTTCTGTGCTGTCGCAGTGGCAGGAAGCTTATTTTCATTCCCGGTATTCGGGAGCAAGTGTTCCCCGGTACAGCATATGGTGAATATTCTCTGTGCAGTCCTCTTGGGACCGGGGTACGGACTGGGCGCGGCATTCGCGGCGGCGCTGATCCGGAATCTTCTGGGACTTGGAAGCCTGATGGCATTCCCGGGCAGTATGTTCGGCGCGCTGATCTGCGGGCTTGTGTATAAGAAGACGCAGAACATTCCGGCGACACTGATCGGTGAGGTATTTGGAACCTCTGTTCTTGGCGGACTCACGGCCTATCCGGTAGCGGTCTTCCTTATGGGAAAGAGCGCGGCAGGTCTGGCATTTTACGCATATGTGATCCCGTTCCTTGTTTCAACTGCTGGAGGTGCAGTGATCAGCGGTGTGCTGATCTACAGCTTAAAGAAAGCCAATATCCTTGCAGGGATGCAGGAAGCAATGGGACAGTAGAGGAGAGAAGCATGTTAAAACAGATGTTTGATCAGGTGCGGGAGAAGAGCCCGCTGATCCATAATATTACGAACTATGTGACGGTGAATGACTGCGCGAACATGGTTCTGGCCTGCGGGGCTTCCCCGATCATGGCGGACGATAAAGAGGAGGTCGCGGAGATCCAGACGATCTGCGCAGGCCTCAATATCAATATCGGTACGCTGAACAGCCGTACCATCGAGTCTATGAAGATCGCGGGAACACGCGCGAATGAGCTGGGACACCCGGCAGTGCTGGATCCGGTGGGCGTCGGGGCATCGACACTCCGGACATCGACGGCAAACGAACTCTTAAAAACGGTAAAATTCACCGTGATCCGCGGAAATATCTCTGAGATCAAGACGCTTGCAGTGGGAACAGGGACCACAAAGGGCGTGGATGCGGATATCGCAGACCGTGTAACCGAAGAGAACCTTGATGAGGTGGTGGCATTCGTGAAAAGATTTGCGGGGAGGACAGGGGCTGTGATTGCGGTCACAGGCGCTATTGATATCGTGGCGGACGCAAAAAAAGCGTACTGTATTTACAATGGCCATCCGATGATGTCCTCCATCACGGGAACCGGCTGCCAGCTTTCTGCTCTTACAGCCGCATTTGTGACTGCAAATCAGGATCATCCGCTCGAGGCGGCAGCAGCGGCAGTCTGCGCCATGGGACTCGCGGGGGAGATCGCCCATGAACGGCTGACACCGCAGGACGGGAACGCAACGTACCGGAATTATATTATCGACGCGATCTATCATATGGACGGGAATGAGCTGGAGCACGGGGCGAAGTTTGAAGTAAAATAGGACTTGAAATTATGCCGATGCCCACATATACTGTGTATAGTATTTCAGACAGAAGGAAATGAACAGCATGGTCATTGATGAAGAACTTTACAGACAGTATCTGCGCGGCGATGAAGCAGGACTTGAGGCTTTAATGAGAAAATACGGTAACCCGCTGACTCTATACATCAATGGCTATCTGCATGATGTCCACGAAGCGGAGGACCTGATGATCGAAGTCTTTTCCTATCTGTTCACAAAAAAGCCACGCATCCGGGACGGCGGTCTTAAGGCTTACCTGTATAAAGCAGCGCGGCACATGGCTCTGCGCCATAAAAGCAGACATCGGCTTTTCTTCAGCCTCGATGACCTGACGGAAGAGCCGGATGGAAAGACGTTGGTGGAAGAGGTCATTCGGACAAAGGAACGGGATCAGATCCTGCATATCTGTATGGATGAGCTGAAGGCGGATTACCGGGAAGCTCTTTATCTGACCTATTTTGAGGGTATGAGCTACCAGCAGGCCGCTGAGATCATGGGAAAAAGTGAGAAGCAGATCACCAATATGGTATACCGGGGAAAAGCGCGTCTGCGTGGATTGCTGGAGCGGGAGGGAATTACCAATGCGAAGTAATGAGGAACGGATCGCGGAAGTAAAACGTCGTATTGCGGAAAAAGAATACAAAAAAAGACTGCGGAGAGAATGGGCTGCAGCAGTTTGCTGCGTGGCCGCATGTCTTGCGGTGATCGCAGGTGTTTCCCTTTCCATGCCTGATACTGTCAGCCGGATTGAGATGGGAACTTCCTCTGGCTTTGAAACAGCGGCGACGATGTTAGGCGGCAGCACCGCACTTGGATATATCGTGGTCGGACTGCTCGCTTTTGTTCTCGGCGTGTGCGTGACGGTGTTATGTTTCCGCATCCGTAGACTGAACGAAGAAGAACAGACAGGGGAGCAAAAGGGGGAAAATGCAGATGGAAGTCATCAGTAACCTCTTGCAAGCCGCGGTTACCCTGTTAGGCTTTTTCCTGGGCGGTATCCGGTATCTGAAAAGCCGGAAACAGGAGTATTTCCTGCTGACCTGCTTTTATGGCTGTTTCTTCCTTGGATCCTTCTACTGGACGATGTATCTGCTCTTATTTTCCAAAACACCGCAGGTCTTTTATGTGTCAGAGTTCGGCTGGGTAGCAAGTGTCATTTTCCTTTCCATGCTGCAATACGCGCTTTCTTCGGCAGAAGAAAGGAGATTTCCGTGCAGGAAGGCCCTGAGTGCCGTCCTGATCGGTGTTCCGCTGTGCATGTTTTACTGCACATTTGGAGACATCCTCTCCAATCTGCTCTGGTGCGGTATGATGATCATTGTTTCCTGTTTTTCTATCCGGGGACTTGCCTATGCCAGAAGGCAGAGGGGAACTGCAAATAATATGAAATATTTTCATATCTGGGTCCTTTGCTATGCGACATTAGAATATGCCCTCTGGACTTCTGGCTGCTTCTGGCCGGGAGATTCCATTTTCAGCCCATACTGCTGGTTTGATCTTCTGCTGGCAGGCTGCCTGCTCGCTTTGCTGCCGGCAATGGGAAAGGCGGTGCAGGAATGACGTATATTGAAAATGTTTTTATCTGTATGGCATCGCCGTTACTGATCGCCGCCCTGTGCATGGGAAAACAACAGACAAAATTCTTTCTGTTCTGCCTTGCAGGAATGGGGGCGTGTCTGCTTTCCGCTTATATCAATACCTTTTTTGCCGCGCTTTATGGTGCGGATAACCTTGCCGCCACTGCGGAGATTGCCCCGGTGGTGGAGGAGGTCATGAAGCTTCTGCCTCTGCTCTTTTATCTTCTGATATTTGAGCCAAAGACGGAACAGATCAAAATCTCCGCTGTGATCACAGCTCTTTCCTTTGCCACCTTTGAAAATATCTGCTACCTGATCCAAAATGGAGCCGGACATTTTTCCTTTATTTTTTTCCGGGGGATCGGAACAGGAGCGATGCATGTGATCTGCGGAGCCATTGTAGGCGGAGGCCTTGCGTATGTGTGGCAGCGGACCTGGCTGAAGATTGCCGGAACCTGCGGTCTGCTGGGAGCAGCCATCACGTTTCACGCGCTCTATAATCTGCTGATCGCTTACGGCGGCGCAGTGCAGTATGCTGCCTATGTTCTGCCTGTAGTGATCTTGGCAGCGGGAAAGCTGATTGCCCGCCGTCTGACATCGTAATATAACTTTATTTTGTGATTTTTGGGAGCTGTTTTTAAGCAGCTCTCATTTTTTTTGAAAAATCTGCTTTCCGGGTGAGAGTTTTTCCGGATTTTTGTACCTATATAAGTGAAAGGCCTTTAAGCTGAGTGTTCAGAAAGGAGGTTTTGCGTGCATGTACGATACACAAAAGCGTGTTGCACTGGCAAAGGAGCGGATAGCGGAATCTCGCCGCCGACAGGCGCGGCGAAGCATTCGCAGTCTGTCGGCACTGTGCGCTCTGCTGTTTTTGTCTCTTCTGGGAACGGTAGGGACGGTGCAGAGCCAGCCGATGGATGCCGTGGGAATGTACGGGGCGATCCTGCTGCATGAGGGTGTGGGCGGATATGTGCTGGAAGCGGTCATTTCCTTTACCGCGGCAGTTGTGCTCACTGCTTTATATATCAAGTTCAGAAAAAGGGAACAGATACCATAGAAATGGGGGAAAATCAATGAGAAATCCAGAAAAACAAAAGAAACAAAGAGAACGGATCTATGCGGCACTGCTCTGCATCTGTACGATGCTTTCTTTAGTTTCTGTGCCTGTATTGGCGGCAGAAATGAGAAAAGGAGCGGGCAGCCATAAACATACCCCAGAGTGTTATACGTGGATGGAAAAATGTGTCCATGAACATACGCTGGAATGTTATCCGCAGAAGGAGATAACGGAATCTGCGGCCACCTCATCTGATGCGGTGGAGGCCACCGAGTGCCGCCATGTATGCAGTGAGGAAAGCGGCTGCATCACAAAAGAATTAAATTGTCAATATGACAGCGAAAGCACTCCAATAACAGCAAAAGCGCTTATGAAAAATAAAGCGATCGCCACCCGGTCCAATGCGCGGAAAGTCTCTTCTATCGATCGCGCACAGGAAATGATCGATGCATTGCCGGACGTAACGGATATCAATAACGATAACATCGAGGAGGTAAGGCTTCAGTTTAAGGCTGTTGAGGACGCAATGATACAGCTTTCCGTCGAGGACTCGGTCGTACTTGATATCGCTCGCTATCTGAAGGTTGCCGCGGTGCTGTATGGACCGTTTCCTGACATCCAGAATCCTATCCTCGGCACAGATATTAAATGGACGATCAGCAGAGACAATAAGACCATTACGATATCCGGTAAAGGGGAAATGCCTGATTTCGACAATACTAGTTCCGGTAAAAGGTGTCCCTGGGAGGACAAAAAGTCTGAGATTGACAAGGTGGTCATAGAGGAAGGAGTGACAACGATTGGACAAAATGCATTTAGTAAATGCATAAGACTCAGTGAGGTGCAAATTCCAAAAACAGTCAAAACAATAGGGAGTGCCGCTTTTAAGGGCTGTAACACCCTCAGGCAGATTGATATTCCCGGTAGTGTCAAATCTGTGATGCCCTTCGCGTTTCATGAATGCCCGCAACTTGGGCAAGTTCACACCCATTGGAAAGATCCGGATGAAGCAGTCTTGTCATTTGCATTTTATCTGCCCGGTGAATCATGGCCGGAGAATCTGAAGATATACGTTCCTGACGCGTATAAAGAAATATTTGCAGCTGCATGGACAAACTGGAAGGTAATGGGCGAAACTTACACGGTCTCTTTTAATGGAGACGGAGCACCGGGATATATGGAGTCAGTTGAAGGCATATCCGGGGATTACGTTCTTCCGGAGTCTGGTTTTTCATATCAATCAGCGATCCTTGATTACTGGGCGCTGGATAATCCTGATGGAGAGGAAGCGGGCTGCCCGGGAGACATTTTTCCTGTTACGGAGAATGTGGTGTTTTATGCCAGCTGGAGACTTGTGATCGTGATACCGGAGCCCGAAAATCCGGATGTGTGTATTCACGCATGGGGCGAATGGCAGAGCAATGCCGATCAACATTGGAAGAAATGCATCCACTGTGAGGCAAGTGACATCAGGGAAGATCACTCCGGCGGAACAGCCACCTGCAAAGATCAGGCGGTGTGTTCTGTCTGCGGCGCGGCTTATGGGGAACTGAATCCAGATCATCACACGGGCGGCACCGAGGTGCGCGGCAGAGTTGAGGCCACCGCCAGCGCAGATGGCTATACGGGGGACACCTATTGTAAGGGCTGTGGTATCAGAATTGCGGCAGGACAGGCTATCCCGAAGGATCCTACGACCCCGACGACACCTACGACCCCGACGACACCTACGATTCCAACGACACCCACGATTCCAACGGTCCCGACGACCCCGAAAAAGGACAGCAGCAGTTCCGGAAGCAGCGATGATACCACCAGCTATACGCTGAACTTCCATGCGAACGGTGGCGGCGGCATAAGTGCAATTGGGGGAACCTACGGTAAGACGGTCAGCCTTTCCGATTATATTCCGACCCGTGAGGGCTATGATTTTACCGGCTGGTATTCCGACCAGGCATTGACACAGAGGATCACGGAACTCAGGACGATCGGAAACAGGACGGTTTACGCCGGCTGGATAAAGAGCGATCCAGACGCAGGGACGAATCCATTTACAGATGTGTATGCGAACGATTGGTTTTATAAGGTTGTGATGTTTGTCTATGAGAAGGGATTGATGTCCGGAATCAGCGCAACGACCTTTGCACCGAACACCAATATCACCCGTGCCCAGATCGCGGTGATCTTCTACCGTATGGCGGGCAGCCCTGCCGTTGAGGGAAAGAACCACTTTACGGATGTTGAGTATGGTCCCGGCACCGTAGGGCTTTACGATGCGGTAACCTGGGCACAGCAAAACGGTATTATGGGAGACTTTGACGGCAAGAAATTTGGTCCGGATGATCCTGTTACGCGTGAACAGCTTGCATCGATCTTTTATCGCTATGCACAGGTCAGGGGCTATGATACCATACAGAGTGGCATGGCAGCCGATAGCGATCTTCTTGATCTGAAGGGCACGGTTACCCGCGCTGAGACTGCGGAGATGCTCCATCAATTTGTAGAAAAACAGGGACTGAAACCTGTTGCTGCATCGACAGGTGCGACAGAATGGGTGAAACCGGCGAGCTGAGACGATACATCGGGCTGACTATCCGGTAAAAGGTGGAACCTGAGCACAGGCGGCTGATGACCTGTGTGTCCGGGTCAAAAAATGAATAAAAGACCTTTTGACATCGTTGATTATTTTGTGTCAAAAGGTCTTTTTACTATTTATAAAATCTATGTAGTTCATGCTGGACGTCAGTTGTAGAAAGCATATTTCTGGGCAGGATGGAATTTCTGCAAACAGTCCTAAAAAGAGATGAAAGAGCAGGGATTTATTTTATCTGCGTGAAGACAGAATATCCACGCCCCACACAAGCAGAATCAGTCCCAAAAGGATCGCTCCAGCCTTATTCCAGTCGTACTGGTTCATCGCGAAGATAAGCGGTGCGCCGATCCCGCCTGCCCCCACGAGTCCGAGAACGGACGCCTCACGGATATTGACGTCAAAGCGGTAGAGGACGGCGGAGCAGAATGCCGGGGCGATCTGCGGGAGAACGCTGTGGCAGATGGCTGGAACCGGGTGGACACCCATGGCGAGGAGCGCCCGGTACGGGCCGGGATCGATGGCCTCCAGACATTCGGTGAAGCGCTTTGTGAGAAGTCCGATGCTGCAGACGGCTAACGTCAGGACACCTGTGAAGGCGCCGGGACCGGAGACCCGGATAAAGATCAGTCCGTAGATCAGGAACGGGATCGACCGGATCGCCATGATGATCAGGTTAAAGAAAAAAGCAGCCGGCGCCGGGACAAAGCGTCGTGTGTTGAGAAAGGCAAGAGGTGCGGAAAGGAAAGCACCGATGGATGTTCCGACGATAGCGATGCAGATGGTCTCAAGGAGAAGGTAGCCGAGCCCGTCTTTCTCTGTGGAGAAAAAGAAGGTCCAGTCCGGATGCGTGAGTCCGGCTGCCATACTTTTTAAGGCAGCGGCACTTGTTCTTGAAAAATCCGGCGGAGTCTGTGTCGCTAGGCAGAAGAGGAAGAGCACTGCAAAACCGAAAAGGATCATCCGTCCAGAGATACGGGTCTTTTTGGACAAGTCCTTTCTGCCTGAAAAAAGTTCTGCGATCTGTCCGCTGTGGATCACAGCTGTAAAATACCGGTTCGCGGATTCGATGACACAGACGGTGAGAAAGAGCAGCAGCAGGATCGTTCCGACTTTGTGGAATTCCCGCCAGGAGATCTTTTCGTTTAAGATCAGACCGATCCCGCCTGCCCCAACGTATCCGAGAATGGAGCTGTGCCGCACATTCGTCTCAAAGAGATACAGGGCGTTTGTCAGAAATGCGGGTAAAATTTCCGGAAGGACGGCGTGGACAAATGCCGGGAAACGGGCGCATCCCATGGAACGAAGAGCCTGATACGGCGCTGTGTCCGCGTGTTCCGCGTCCTCGTAGGTGAGCTTCGTCATGATTGCAAAGGTGTAGAGCGTGATCGCGAATGTCCCCGCAAAGGTTCCGAGTCCGAAGAGAAAGGTCGCGGCGAGCGCCAGGATCAGCGCCGGAAAAGACCGGAGTACCTGGATCAGAAGACGCAGTAAACGTCTTGCCCAGGACGGAAAATGCAGGGATACAGCGCCAAAAGGGGAAACGATCAGTGCCAGCGCGGAACCGATCACGGTGCCTGTCACAGACATCTGGACCGTGTAAAAGAGCGGCAGCAGGATCTTTGGAAAATAAGAGAGATCCGGCCGCATCATGTCGGCCGCCAGATCTGAAAGATGGGAGCTCCTTGAAATAAAAAGAGCCGGATCGCATCCGGTGAAGGACGCGGCGGCGTAAAAGCAGAGAAGGAAGAGGATCCAGCCGGCAGGTTTTATATATTTTTTTCGATTTCTGTACATGGATCGCTTCCTCCTCTGAAATGCTTCTCTGCAAGGATCCGTTGGGATGGATAAATGCATAAATAGCAGGGTTCTATTATTCATAACCTAAGACAGGTGGGAGTCTTCGAGACTTAGATAAATGTTTCTCAGGATTTCCTCATTCATTTCCGATGGCGTTCCATCAAAAACCACATTTCCATCCTTCAGTCCGATGATCCGGTCGGAAAACTCCTGAGAAAATTCCAGGTTATGGCTGTTCATAAGAATCGTGACGCCGTCCTTTTTCTGGATCTCCTTTAAAAGTGTCAGGATCTGCCGCCCGGTGACCGGGTCCAGGGACGCGGCGGGCTCGTCGGCCAGAAGAACCTTTGGACGACGCATGAGGGCTCTCGCGATGGCGGCGCGCTGTTTCTGACCGCCGGAGAGATTTTTTACCGGTTCCCCCGCCTTCTCAGGGAGTCCTACGCGGTCAAGAAATTCCAGCGCCTCCGCCCGGCGTTCTTTTCCGTAGATTCCGAACACAGCGGGGAAAAATCCCATGTCCGGCAGACAGGCGGTGAGCACATTTGCAAGGCAGGTGGAATTTTCCACGAGACAGAAATCCTGGTAGATGGTGCCGATGGATCTCTTTACGTTCTTCCTGGCGGTTCCGGACATGGACGATATGTCGCTGCCATCAAAAAGGACAGCCCCGTCCCCCGGCGTCTCCATGCCGTTTAAGATCCGGAACAGGGTGGTTTTTCCAGCTCCGGACGGACCGATCACGGAGACGAACTCGCCCTGAGGGATGGTAAAGGTTACATGGTCCAGGGCGCGTGTCCCGTTTTTAAATTGTTTTCCAATGTTCTGAAGAACGATTTCCATGAAGATACCTGCCTTACAAATAATGAATCAGTAAAAAACTGGAACCTGTTTAGTTCATAGACTTTAACATTTCCTGTGCGGCGCGTTCCCCGTCATAGTTCGCGTCATCGCCCCACTCGTAGCCGACCTGACTGAAGACTTTGATGATGTCTTTGCCTTCATCAGTTCCTGCGATCTCGATGAAGGAATCACCGAGAGCCTGACGGAAGTCAGCGTCCTGCATAAGGTCGGAAGTTTTGCTGTATGCGATCATATCGTTGTAGATTCCCTCTGTGACGCCGATGATGCCTGTCTGCTTTACCATATCATCGGTGCCGCCGAATTTCTCTTTCCAGTCCGGCGCATATTTTGTGCGGATATGGCCGTAGGAGACCATGAGGTCTGCCTGTCCGGAGGCGAGGCGGGCGAGGGAGGTGGTGTAGGAATCAGACTGGACCGCATTTGCGAGGTCAGCGATGGTCTTTCCGTAGCGCTCGTTTAACCATAAGGACGGATAAATGTAGCCGGACGCGGAGGTCGGTCCCATGACTGCCCAGGTGGCGCTGTTTAAGTCATCCCAGGTAAGTTCCTCGCCGTTGTTGACCTTTGCCAAGAGCTCCTGACCTTTTTCACTCGGTCCTGCGAGAATGATGGAGCGGTAATATGTGCTCATTTTGTCTGTGTTTTCCTCGATGGTGCCGTCGTTCCAGTCCTTCGGATCCTCGGAATCCTTGTTGATGGCGTAGCGAAGGGCGGTCAGGAGTACATCGCAGTCATCGGAGAACAGCACATAGTTTCCGCCGGAGATGAAGCCGATGTCCGCGCTTCCTGCGCTTAAGGCCTCACCGACCGCGGTGTAGCTGGTGCCGACGGTCATATCGATATCAGCCACATCGTAACCCTTGGTCAGAAGCTCCTCTTTTAACAGATTCTCCAGCGGCTCCGTTGCGGTGGTAATGGTGTCGGCGTCAGAGTAAGGAGAAAAGGCAATCTTTAAGGAATCTACGCTTTGGGGTTCGGTGGATTCTGCTTCGGAAGAATCTTCCGCAGAAGTTTCTGAAGTTGTTTCCTCGGCGGATGCGCTGGTTTCGGCCGGTGCAGATGTCTTGGAAGAACATCCGGTGACAAGTCCCAGGCAGAGTGCCAGGGAAAGAGCTGGTACAACAAATTTTCTCATAAAATAATACCTCCAATGGCCCGTTTCGGGCAGAATAAATTTGTGCGCACAGGCGCGATATTCTGCTGAAAGAGTTTCGGATTTGGTTCATCTGCGGGAGAAATCCTGCAAAATGAAAAAGGGCATGCCGCAGCATGCCTGAACGAGACCTTCAGACAGAATGCTGACAGCCCGTATCTGGACAGAGTACGGACAGGGGACGGTCGATCCTTCCTGGGATCCTCTCAGCCCGGAACACGGACTCCCTCGCAATCTGGTTTTCGTCATCGTAATAAATGTTTTTTGGGTTCGGTTCATGCAACGCAAAAACCGTACCGTTCTGATCGTAATGTCAGGGAGCTCCCCCTCACATTGCATTCCGTTAACCGATAAGGATTGTAGCACAGAAAGCAGAAAAAAACAAGGGAAGAATACCCTGGCAAAGCATGCGGACGCGTAACAGAAACGTAAGAAAAGGGTAAGCTAGGTGTTCTTGCGGAAGGGGGGACATTTTATATAATAAAAATAGAAAGAATGGGTATTTACTCGTGCCAGTGAAAATACGGAACTGTTATGAAAAGAGAAAACAGAGGGTGAAAGCGGAAGGAGGCGGCTTTATGAAACAGACAAAACACATCTGGTGGACATTTTCTCCCTGGGAGGCAGACGCGCTGCGTCAGTATCTGGAACAGTTGGCCCTGGAGGGCTGGTATCCGGAATGCATTGGCACAACCGGCATGAAGTGCCGCCTGGGTGAGCCGGAAAAGCGCCGTTATGTGGCGGTGCTGGCACCGAAGACCTCCGTACTGACCGGGGCTGATTCCTGGGATGCGGGCAAATTTCGGGAACGCTGCGAAGCCGCCGGATGGAAGTTTCAGTGCAGCGGCACAAACTGGCAGATTTTTTATACTACGGATGAAATGCTGGAACGGACCGAAGAGATGAGTGACGCGAATCAGTTCTTGCTTCAGAAATCTCTGGTATTTGGATGGTCCACCCGTATTTTCTATCCGCTGATCGTGGTGCTGGAGTGCTGGCTGGTGTATCAG
>ERZ837590.1032-NODE-1032-length-16843-cov-10.280021_pt1 | contig 16843 bp, 17 predicted proteins | sample MGYA00519573_ERZ837590 | MGnify/ENA primary metagenome ERZ837590 (study PRJEB31850, sample SAMEA3708820) | human gut metagenome | biome: human gut; feature: human-associated habitat; material: faeces | place: China | collected 2014 ... | reverse complement strand
TCCGGCGGGGCGACCCGCTGGAGATCTTTACCACCGGCGACGGGGAAGTGATCTTTAAAAAGTACTCGCCCATGGGCGAGGTGAACACCCTTGCCGCCCAGCTGGCAGAGGTGCTCAGCCGCCAGTTTGCGCTGACCGCCTTTGTGTGCGACAGGGACCGCATTCTGGCAGTCAGCGGCAGCGGGCGGCGGGAGCTGGCCGACCGCAGCATCAGCCAGCCGCTGGAAAAGCTGATGGATGCCCGCAAGCCCTACCAGAGCCCCGGCACACCGGAAAAGACCCTGCTGCCCTGCGAGGGCGCACCCCGGGTGCTGCTATGCGCCGCACCGGTACTGGCGGGCGGGGACGTGACCGGCGCGGTGGGTCTGCTGACCGAGGACCGCACCGCCTGCCCGGAGGACGCCCAGTGCAAGGCGGTGGCGGTGGCAGCGGCCTTTCTGGCAAAGCAGATGGAGGAGTAAGGCGGGACGATTATCGCAATTTCACGAGAGGATTTCACCCGCAAAAACACCGCCGCCCGGCCTGTGGAAGCAAGCCGGGCGGCGGTGTACATGAAAGGATGAATGAGAGAATGATTATTGAATGGTCACAGGCACCTTTTTCAGGCTGTTCCATGCGCGGATGATGCGTGCATTGGTCACCTTGGTGTCCGGGCCGAAGGTTGCGCCGTGGTCGGAGAGCAGACCCTGCTCCACGCACCAGCGGGCGGCCTTCTGCTGCTCGATATTGTCAGCGGGGATATCGGTATACAGTGCGGTGCTTACAGGGTCGGGCTTGCCGGCAGTCGTCCACAGGACGTTTGCCAGCTCCTGCCGGGTAGAGGGGATAAAGCCGCCCGGCAGGGTATAGTACAGGTACAGGGAAGAGATGTGAGCATAGGTGATATAACCCAGACCCGCAGTGCCCAGCACGATGCCAAGTGCGGCTGCGCCGGAGGAGAAGCCCGGGTCGATCTCGTCGCCGGGTTCGTCCGGTGTGGGCGGCGCGGGCTTCTCGGTCACCAGCACGATGGACTCCGGTTGATACACTTCAATGGTGTAACTGCCGTCATTGTTTTTCCGGACTTTATCGGTTCCCATAATGGATTCGCCGTCTGCAAGGCAGTCGGTCAGTGCAGTATCAGTCTTTACGGTAATGGGGTTTGCCTGCCGCTCAGACATACCGTGGGGCACATACAGCGCTTCATAGCCGTTTTTAGAAAAACCACCATTTACACGCACTTGGAAGGTTCTGCCATTCTGATCGCTCACAGAGGTAAAGGCAATGTCGCTGCCTTCCGGCACAGTGGGCTCGCTCACAAAGTAGCCGCCGGTGATCTGAAGATTGTCCGGGTTGATGCCGCTTACATCCACTTTTTTGGTAAACAGGCCGCCGCTGATGGAAAGCGGGGAGTCACATTTTTTGGTGACAACCTCGCCGTCAAACAGGCCGTCTTTGATGGTGATGGGGGCGTCATCATTCGCGAGGGTCATATCCTTTTCAAAGGTTCCACCCTCGATCTTGGCCTCCGTGCGGGAGGAGGCGTATACCCCGACAGCTTCCTCAAAGGTGCCGCCGGAGATGGTGCCGTAGTTGCGCACATCCCCTTGGAAGGTGCCGTCGGAGATGATTTCGTAGTTGTACACCCTCCTTTGGAAGATGCCGCCGGAGATGGTGCCCTCGTTGTTGGCTCTTTTGCCGACGGTGCCGCTGTTAAATTCGGCATCTTTAATAATATAGAGAGTTGCCTGCAATGCGCTTTCAGCCTCGGGCTCCGAGGAGGGCTGCAGGGCAAAGACGCCATTGTACAGCCAACAACCGGAGTCAGCGCTGTAGTACCAATGGGTACCCTCGCCGCTGTCTGCGGGCTTGCCATCGGCATTCAGCTGGATGGTAAAGCTTTCAGCGGTGTCGTTCTCTGCGTCCAGATCACGGCTGCTGCGGGTGGCGGCTTCCTCCTCGGTGCTGCGGGAGGCGTCGGCCTCCTGTACAAGGGGTGCAGCCTTTTTGGCCGTGGTCTGGGCGGGTGCATCGAACACCGGGGCGGCTGCCAGTGCAGACACCGGCAGCAGGGACAGCAGCATACTGCCGGTCAGCAGGATGCTTACAATGCGTTTGGCTTTCATAGGGGTTCGCTCCTTTCGTGTGGTTTTTATACGGGGGTCTCGTTACCATAAATATACCATAAACTAGGCAAAAACAAAAGAAATTCTGCGCGAATGGGGGTTAAAACTGCGCGAATCGCTGAAAGTGGGGGAAAATTAAAACACTGCTGCCCGGGGATGTTCTCTTTTGACACCAAAAGAGAAGAAAAGTGCGGCGGTGCCTGCAAGGCATGAAAGCCCCAGTGGGGCTTTCAAGTCGCAGACCGGTTTGCGCAGCAAATGCTGCGCGTTCAGCACAGCAAGGTCACAGCGATTTCGACGCGCTGGAGCCACGAAAAAGGGGCTGCTCGCCCCTTTTAACCCCAAAGAAGTGGGCTACACCGGAAAAAACTGAAGATTCACGCCTGTTCGGCGTGAAGATCTTTTAACCGTTTTTTCCGGCTCCGCCGATTTGAAGCCCCTCAGTCTCGCTACGCTCGACAGCTCCCCCCGGGGGAGCGTTCTCTTCCGCAAGCTTTGCACTTTAGCCGAAAACTGTACCACCATGCCAAAGGCTCCCTCCCAGAGGGAGCTGGCAAAGCCGCAGGCTTTGACTGAGGGAGTTCACACCCCCTTTATGACAGAATTATGAATCTTTATAAACATTTTTGCAAAGGGCTTGACAGCAGGGCAAAAACGGTTATAATGGTCTTAGCACTCAGGAACAAGGAGTGCTAAACAAACAAAAGCGATACAAAAAGGAGGCAGGCGCTATGACGATGGATGCACGCAAGCAACGGGTCTTGCAGGCAATCGTGGCGCTGTATGGCCTTGAGGGCGAGCCGGTGGGCAGCAGCGTGCTGGCAAACTACTTTGATATGGCAGTGTCCAGCGCAACGCTGCGCAACGAGATGGCGGCGCTGACAAAGCTGGGTCTGCTGGAGCAGCCCCACACCAGCGCGGGGCGTGTGCCCAGCGCCAAGGGCTACCGGTATTATCTGGACAACCTGCTGACCGATGATCAGCCGCTGGACCGCGTTACCCGCGCCCGGGTAGATGCGGTGTTCGCCAGCCTTGACCACGAGCCGGAAAAGCTGGCACAGGGCGCTGCCAAGGCGCTGGCCGCCATCAGCGGCTGCACCGCCGCCGTCAGCACCCCCTGCGCCGAGGATCTGTGCATCGCCCATTACGAGGTGGTGCAGGTGGGCCGCAGCGCAGCCGCTGTGCTGGCTGTGACCACCGCCGGTTACGTCCGCACCCGGGTGGCGCGGGTACGCACCGGGCTTTCCCGGGAAAATGCAGCTGCCCTTGCGGCGCTGCTCAACCGCAACCTTACCTTTGTGGCACCGGTGGATCTTTCCACCCGGATGCTCAGCGAGCTGTGCAGCCAGATCGCACCGGAGCTTGTGCCGGTGGTCAGCGCCGCAGCCGCAATTTTGCAGGACAGCGTAAAGCCCCATGTATTTTTGGGCGGCGAGCAGTACCTGCTGGACTGGCCGCAGTTGGACGGCCGGGTGGGTGATATTCTTACCCTGCTGAACGACGAGGAACAGGCCGCAAGCATGATCGCACCCCCGGAAAACCGCAGCGAAAGCGTGCTGCTGGGCGAGGATCTGGAACCGCAGATCCCCGGGCTGTGCATCGTGAGCGACCGGTATCTGGTAGGCGGCGGGCTGTGGGGCTCCATTGCCCTGATCGGCCCCACCCGGATGCCCTTCCAGAAGCTGATGCCCCTGCTGCACGAGTTTGCAGACCAGCTTGGCGAGGGCATGAGCGGCAAACGAAAAGACACCCCGCAGGCTGCCGTACCGCGGCGGACTGTGATCTATAAGGAGGATCTGGAATGAGCGAAGAAGCAAAGAACACGGTGCCCGAGACCGAGCAGCCGGAGACTGCCCCCGAGGAAAAGACCGCTGCCGCAGCGCCCGAACAGGCTGCTGCCGAAGCTGCCCCCGAAGAGGACAAGAAGAAGGACGGCGGCTGGTTCAACAAGAAGGCCCGGGAGATGGAAGCCGTTAAGGCTAAGCTGGATGCAGCGGAAAAGAACGCTGCACAGGCCAAGGATCAGCTGCTGCGCATGGCTGCCGAGTACGACAACTACCGCAAGCGCTCCACCCGCGAGGCCGACCAGAAGTTTGGCGACGGTGTTTCCCATGCAGTGGAAAAGATCATCCCCATTCTGGATACGCTGGATATGGCTGCCAACGCCCCCACCACCGATGAGAACTACAAAAAGGGCGTGGTCATGACGCTGGATAAGGCGGCAAAGGCACTGGAAGCCCTCCATGTGGAGGAGATCGAGGTGCTGGGCAAGCCCTTTGACCCCAACTTTATGAATGCTGTGCAGCAGATCCCCGCCCCGGACGGGCAGGAGAGCGGCACGGTGGTCACCGTTTTCCAGAAGGGTTACAAGCTGGGTGACAAGATCATCCGTCATGCAACCGTTGTGGTGGCCGAATAAACAAGCCGAACCTCCCGCAAGGGAGTTTGCAATAACATCCGCTTGACATCATCATAAGCATCATATAAACAAGATTTGTTCTTTCGAGAGGAGACATCATTATGAGTAAGATTATTGGTATCGACCTTGGTACTACCAACAGCTGCGTAGCTGTTATGGAGGGCGGCGAGCCCGTTGTCATCGCCAACTCTGAGGGTGCCCGCACCACCCCGTCCGTTGTCGGCTTCACCAAGACCGGCGACCGTCTGGTAGGTCAGGTTGCAAAGCGTCAGGCTATCACCAACCCCGACAACACCGTTTCTTCCATCAAGCGTCAGATGGGCACCGACCACAAGGTGACCCTGAACGGCAAGGAGTACACTCCCCAGCAGGTCAGCGCTATGATCCTGCAGAAGCTGAAGGCTGATGCCGAGGCTTATCTGGGCGAGACCGTCACCGAGGCTGTCATCACTGTGCCTGCCTACTTCAACGACAGCCAGCGTCAGGCAACCAAGGACGCAGGCACTATTGCAGGCCTGAACGTCCGCCGTATCATCAACGAGCCCACCGCAGCTGCTCTGGCTTACGGTGTGGATAAAGAGGACGACCAGAAGATCATGGTCTACGATCTGGGCGGCGGCACCTTCGATGTGTCCATCATCGAGATGGGCGACGGCGTTACCGAGGTTCTGGCCACCAACGGCGATACCCATCTGGGCGGCGATGACTTCGACCAGCGCATCATCGACTGGATGGCAGACGCTTTCCAGACCGAGAACGGCATCGACCTGCGCAAGGACAAGATGGCTGCACAGCGCTTGAAGGAAGCTGCCGAGAAGGCTAAGATCGAGCTGTCCAGCGCAATGAGCAGCCAGATCAACCTGCCCTTCATCACCGCCGATGCTACCGGCCCCAAGCACTTGGATATGACCCTGACCCGCGCAAAGTTCAATGAGCTGACCGCTGATCTGGTCGACCGCACCATGACCCCTGTCCGCAAGGCTCTGCAGGATGCAGGCCTGCGTCCCTCTGACCTGAAGAAGGTCCTGATGGTCGGTGGTTCCACCCGTATCCCCGCTGTCTACGATGCAGTCAAGAAGGAACTGAACTGCGAGCCCTTCAAGGGCATCAACCCCGATGAGTGCGTGGCTGTCGGTGCTGCGATTCAGGGCGGCGTTCTGAACGGCGAAAAGAAGGGTCTGCTGCTGCTGGATGTCACCCCGCTGAGCCTCGGCATTGAGACTCTGGGCGGCGTGTGCACCAAGATCATCGACCGCAACACCACCATCCCCACCCACAAGAGCCAGGTGTTCTCCACCGCAGCCGACAACCAGCCCTCTGTTGAGGTCAACGTGCTGCAGGGCGAGCGTGAGTTTGCCCGCGACAACAAGAGTCTGGGTGTGTTCCATCTGGATGGCATTGCTCCGGCTCCCCGTGGCGTGCCTCAGATCGAAGTTACCTTCGATATCGATGCCAACGGCATCGTGAAGGTCAGCGCTAAGGATCTGGGCACTGGCAAGGAGCAGAACATCACCATCACCGCTTCCACCAATATGTCCAAGGAGGACATCGACAAGGCTGTGAAGGAAGCTGAGCAGTTTGCTGCCGACGATAAGAAGAAGCGTGAAGAGGTCGATATCCGCAACGGTGCCGACCAGATGGTGTTCCAGACCGAGAAGATGCTGAAGGAGAACGGCGACAAGCTGCCCGCAGACGTGAAGAGCGATGCCGAGGCAAAGCTTGCTGACCTCAAGACCGCTGTCCAGTCCGGCAACGTGGACGACATCAAGGCAAAGCAGGAGGCTCTGAGTCAGGTGTTCGAGAAGATGTATCAGGCAGCCGCTGCCGCACAGCAGACCGCCGGTGCACAGCCCGGTGCTGACGCAGGCGCAACCAACGAAAAGCCCAACGATGACGGCGTTGTGGATGCCGACTTCAAGGAAGTCTAAGTCTGACACAAAGCGCTGTGTCCGGCCAAACCGGCGGGCACACGCGCAATAGAGCAAAAGCCGCTCCGGTTTAGGCCGGAGCGGCTCTTGCTGGTTATAGAGAGATGCCTCTGCATACTTGGCTCCCCCTTTGGGGGAGCTGGCGCGCCAGCGCCTGAGAGGGCGAGGATGCTGGAGAAACAAGCGGGTTCGCCCTCTCCGTCATTGCTGCGCAATGCCACCTCTCCCAAGGGGAGAGGCAAGAAATGTAGAGATCAAGTTACAGGAGGAACCGACCGGGGCGTTACCCGGAGAGGGCGTTCCCGGAGAGGTGAGTGGATATGGCACAGGAAAAGCGTGATTATTACGAAGTGCTGGGGGTATCCAAGGGCGCAAGCGATGCCGAGATCAAAAAGGCATATCGCAAGCTTGCCATGAAGTACCACCCGGACTATAACCCCGGCGATAAGGACGCCGAGGCAAAGTTCAAGGAGATCAACGAGGCAAACGAGGTGCTTTCGGACCCGAAAAAGCGCCAGCTGTACGACCAGTACGGCTTTGCCGGTGTTGACCCCACTTATGCAGCACAGAACGGCGGCGGCCCCGGCGGCTTTGGCGGTTTTGGCGGCGATGGTGTGGATCTGGGCGACATTTTTGGCGATATCTTCGGCGGCGGCTTTGGCGGCTTCGGCGGCTCGTCCCGTCAGGCAAACCCCAACGCCCCCCGCAAGGGTCAGGACATCCGGGTGCGCATCACCCTGAGTTTTGACGAGGCCGTGCACGGCTGCAAGAAGAACATTACCATCACCCGTCAGCAGGAGTGTACTGAGTGCCACGGCTCCGGCTGCGCCGCCGGTACCAGCCCCGAGACCTGCCCGGACTGCGGCGGACGCGGCTTTGTCATCCGCCAGCAGCGCACCCCCTTTGGCGTGATGCAGACCCAGCAGCCCTGCTCCCGCTGCGGCGGCAAGGGCAAGCTGGTAAAGAACCCCTGCAAGGTCTGCCACGGCAGCGGCAAGGTGGCTACCAAAAAGACGCTGGAAGTGTCCATCCCCATGGGCATCGACGACGACCAGAGCTTTGCACTGCGCGGCATGGGCGATGCCGGTACCAACGGCGGCCCCGCCGGTGACGTCATCGTCATGGTCAGCGTGCGCCCCAGCGAGGTGTTCCAGCGCGACGGCTACGATGTTTGGGTCACCGTGCCCATCACTTACAGTCAGGCTGTGCTGGGCGACAGCGTCACCGTGCCCTCCATTGACGGCAAGGTGGAGTACACCGTGCCCGAGGGCACCCAGAGCGGCACCACCTTCCGCCTGCGCGGCAAGGGCATCCAGTACCTGAACGGCCGCGGCCGCGGCGATATGTACGTCAAGTGCGAGGTGGAGATCCCCAAAAAGCTGAACAAGGCGCAGCGCGATGCCCTGAAGAAATTTGAGGGCACCTTGAAGGAAGAAAACTACGAAAAGCGTAAGGGCTTCTTCAAAAAGCTGAAGGATATGTTCAACGCATAAGGTATGAGATCCCCTGAACTGCCGGGAACAGCAGCTCAGGGGATTTTTGTTTTTGTTGAAAAGCTACACAGAATCGAGTATAATCGATTTGAAGTGAGGTGTTTTCGATGGATGCAAAAGAGTATTTCCAGCGTGACCCGGAACGGGAGGCGTTTTATCGCACGTTTTATCAGATTTGTCGCCGTTTCAATGTTACATGGTCTACGGCAACGCCGGAGGTCAGAGCCTTTGTGGAGGAGGAAGCGACCCGCGTAGCATACGAACAGGAGAAAGCACAGGCAACGATCCGTCTGATAGGTGAGATCGCAAAAGGTCGCCGCTCCGGGGAAGAGAGGGGCTGTCTGACCAATGAAGAAATGAGGGCGCATTTCCGTGCAAGAACAAGTGACGAACCTTTGAAAGAAGAACCTTTGCCGGAAGAATGAGCATAAAAACAGCGGAGGCGCTGCCCTTTCGGGCAGCGCCTCCGCGTTGGTTTTGATAGAGCTTTTTAATAAGTGGCAACAAGTGCAATAATTTGGGTGTTTCCGTTTTTAAAGGCTATAGTGGCATAGCCGACTCGCTTTCCGACCTGACCGTTTACCAGATAGTACAAAACCTGAGAAGAAATATAAGTTGCAGACTTTGAAAAGCTTTCAAACGGGTAGTCGGCAGCAATCATATAATAATGGTCGTCATCCAGTCCGGCTGCTTTTAAAGCGGCCTCAACATCGTTGGTTGCGATATAAACGTTAAATACTGTTTTTGCTTTTGCACCCAGACTGGAATCATAGGTCAACTGAATGGAATTTCCACTGTCTGCGAGTTCACGGTTGATCATTCTGGTAAACTCAGCATCGGTCATGAAGGAATCGCTGCCGCCGCAACCAGTCAGGAGCAGCACACTGAATAGTGCGGTGAGAAGAACTGCTACAAATCTTTTTTTCATAAGTAAAACCTCCAACGAAAATACGAACAATGTCCTAGTAGTAAGTATTATAGCACACTGGGTAAAGAGAGACCATTGGCAAATAGAACAATAGATAAAGCATTTTTTTGGAGAATGGGAGAGGAAAAGCGAAGGGAAGATAGTACAAAGAGAATAAAAACAGCGGAGGCGCTGCCCTTTCGGGCAGCGCCTCCGCCTGCTTTGTTCTTTGGTGTACTCCGAGCCGGTCTTATGAGATAAGATGGATCAGAGCAGGATGATCGCTGCGTTGACGACCAGACCGACACCAGAAGCGGTTGACGTGACGAACCATGCAGCGCAGGCGAGGTCACGGATGGTGTTGGCAGAACTCTTCTCCATATCGGTAGCCAAAGCGTCCAGACCGGTCTCGAGCCAAGTGTTGGGATTCTTGCGGCGGTAGTCGCGGACAGCGGTCACGCCTCTGAACCAGCCGTACGGGGGAATCAGCCAGCACAGCAGAGCCTCAGACATGGTAGCATTGGCGCCGCCTTCGGTGTAGGTCATCTCTTCAGTGGACAGTACATTGTAGTACGCGGGCATCATCATTTTTTCCATAATAACACTCCTTTTGAAACAAAGCTATCCAAAACGGTGTATCCAAATCGCACCGTTTTATCTGATTAAAAAGGTCAGCGCACGATCAGCAGAACGGCGCTCAGGGGAGCCAGCGCCACCACCATGGTGGTGGAAACGGCATCCCGCACAAAGTTGCCGGCGGATTTGCCCATATCGGCGGCAATGGCATCGGTGGCGCGGCCCATCACCGTAAAGAAGTTGCCGTCCTTGTTGCCGTCCTGCTGCAGCCAGGTGCGTGCCTGCTTGATGCCCCAGATATAGCTGGAGGCCAGCACCACAGCACCTACGACCGTTGCGGCAGTGGTGGCGATACCGGCAGCATCATCCACTGCGCCGCCGCCGGTGGTATAGGTCATTTCTTCGTTGGAAAGTACCGCACAATCTGCGGGATAATTCATCTTTTTCATCATCAATACTCCTTTGTCAAAGGGAAATGCCGCATTGCATCCCGATCCCCCGGCGTCTATACCCAAAGGCTGATAGAGCATTGTTCTCTATATGGCCATTCTACAACAGTGGTCGGATTTTATCAAGGGGTTTTGGCACATCTGTGCAAAAACTGGCGGGACGCATGAAATTGCGGCTATAAATTTGTGAAAATAGACTGCAATAATTTAGGCTTTTGGCTGTTTACCCCTGTACTCCGGCGCGGTAGAGGTAGGGGTCGCTCTTGAAGCTGTCAAAGTTGTACAGCACAAGGATCTGGTCGTAGCCGTTATCGGCGATCAGCTTGTCCAAGCCGTAGTTGTAGTTGCGGAAGTCCACCACGTCAATGTCGGCGTAGTTGGCGGTCAGGTAGGGTACAAAGCAGTTGGCGTAGCTGTCCTTGATGACAAGGATGCGCCCGCTGCCGTTGCCCTGCACCCGGCTTAAACCGTTGTTGCCGTGCAGGAACATGGCGTATTTATCATAAACGGAGAGCTTCTCCGTGTCGTACAGGCCGGTGGTCTGCCCCTCGGTGGGCTGGCCTGCCGCCGTCACGTTCCATACCGTCAGGGTGTTGGCAAGGTCGTAGTAGGTGATCACGTCCGGCACGGCGTTCCATGTGCGCGCCTTGGCGTAGTGGGTGCCGTAAAAGCCGTCGGCAGTCAGCGCAGTGTGGGCGGCGGTATCAAAGGGGGTAAGGCCAAGGGTCTGGCACAGCTGGCTGTAAGCGTAGTAGGCGCCAAGGCTCGTCCAGTGGTGGTCGGTGCGGTAGTAGATATACTCGCTCTTGTGGGCAGTAAGGGTGGGGCGCACGTCCACAAAGCTGCCGCCGGCCGCCTGCACCGCAGCGGAAAGCTGGTCAAGGTAGCCGTCCTCGTCCAGCAGGGGGGCGTTTGCGGGCACGTTTTCTTTATAGATATCGCTGGCGGCGGGTGCCAGCAGCACATTCACCTTGCCCGGGTAGCGCTGGCACAGGCTGGTGAGCGCTGCGGTATTTTTGGGCAGGGTGCGCTCCTCGCTGGAAAGCAGCCCGTAGGTGCGGGGGAACATCATGTGCTCCTTGCCCAGCAGGATGCCGCCGTTCTGCTGCTTTTGCAGAAGGGTGGTCTCCACCACGCTCTGCAGGCTGATCCACTGGTCACGCCCCGCCACCTGATCCTTGACGTATTTGGTGTAGGCGGTAAAGTAGCTGTTCAGCCCCTTGGCGGTGAACTGGGTCAGCGCCGGGCGCTGGCTCAGGGTGGTATTCTCCAGCTCACTGTAGCTGCGATCCGGGGTGACCATATCCAGCGCGAACAGCCCGATGAAGAACAGGCTGAACACCACCAGCACCGGGTAGTGCAAAAGGGAGGAGGTCTTTTTCTCGTGTTTGGACATCTTCCCGCCTCCTTAAAAGTTAAAATACAGGAACGGGCTGTTGGTGCTGCCCACCACATAGGCGGTGGAGACCACCAGCAGCGTCAGGATGGCGGCGCAGCGGGTGACCACGTTCTTGCGCAGCACATCCCACAGCTTTTCGATCAGCGGGGTGCAGCACACCACGCTTACCGCCAGCAGCACGCCGTAATTCCGCAGGAAATACAGCGGCGACACCCCGCCGGAGGGGATAAAGAGCTTTTGGAACAGCAGCCCGAAGGACACGCCGGTGTCGTTGCCCACGAACATTGCCCAGCCTACCACCACAAGGAACAGGGTGTAGAAATGCGGCCACACCTTACCCTTTTTCAGGTAGGGCAGCAGAAACAGCTTTTCAGCCGCCAGCAGCACAAAGTAGTAAAGACCCCAGCAGATAAAGTTCCAGTTCGCGCCGTGCCAGATGCCGGTGAGCAGCTCCACGATGAACAGGTTCAAGATCTGCCGCTTAAGCCCCTTGCGGTTGCCGCCCAGCGGGATATACACATACTCGCGGAACCAGCCGGACAGGGTCATGTGCCAGCGCCGCCAGAACTCAGTGATGGAAGCGGAGATATAGGGGTAGTTGAAGTTTGCAGGGAAATCGAAGCCCAGCATCTTGCCCATGCCGATGCCCATGAGGGAGTAGCCGGAGAAATCGAAGTACAGCTGCAAACTGTATGCGATGATGCCCAGCCACACCAGCGGGGTGGAAGCGTTTGCCAGACCCACAAAGGTGGTGGAGGGGCTGTCGGCTACCCCGATAATGTCTGTCCACAATGCGCCCACGGCGTCCGCCAGCAGCACCTTTTTGGCAAGACCGAAGGTGAACAGGGTCATGCCCTCTTCTATTTGTTTGAGGTTATAGCGGTGCTTGTAGACGTGCAGCTGGTCGGAGACGTCCCGGTACTTGACGATGGGCCCCGCGATGAGCTGCGGGAACATGACCACATAAGCGCCGAAGTCGATGATATTGCGCTCGGCTTTTACGTCCCGGCGGTAGACATCGATGGAGTAGGAAAGGGTCTGGAAGGTGTAGAAGCTGATGCCCAGCGGCAGGGTGCCAATGCCCTGAATTTCGGCAAAGGCGGTGCCCAGCAGGGCATTCACGCTGCGCAGCACAAAGTTTGCGTACTTGAAGTAGAACAGCATCCCTAAGCTGCCAATGAGCGCCACCAGCAGAAAAAAGCGGCGCAGCGCGGGCTTTGCATCAAAATGTTCGATGGCAAGGCCGCTGAGATAGTTGATGAGGATAAGCGCCACCATGACCGGGAAAAAGCGCACCTCGCCCCAGCAGTAGAACACCAGACTGCACAAAAACAGCACGGTGTTCTTCAGTTTTGCGGGGGCAAGATAGTACAGCGCCAGCGTGATGGGCAGAAAACGGAACAGGAAGATGATGGTGCTGAAAACCAAGGGGTCAGCCTCCTTTTTTACACGGAATTACAGACTCAGCCTTCCCCCGGCCGGGGGAAGGTGGCATGACGGATGAGGGCGCAGCTTCAGCAGAAATCCCCCTCATCAGGGGCTTTCTACTGAAAAAAGCCGATGCCGCAGATGGCACCGGCTCAGAAGATCAGATTCAGCTGTTCAGGGCGCTGTCCACAGCACTGTTCAGGTCTGCGGTGCACTCGTTGGAGGCGATCACCATGACCACACGGTCGCCCTTGGAGGAGATGATAGCGTTTTCCACGTTGCTCTGTGCCTGTGCAAACTCGGCGTAGTTGCCGTAGAAAGCCACCTGATCCTGCTTGTAGCTTTCCAGCGCAGTCACCACGTCCTGTGCCTTGCCGGAAGCGGCTTCCACCACCAGCACAAGGCCGGCATCGCCGTTGTCGTTGCTCTTCACGCCCTTGTAGGCGGCTACGTCCTCCGCCTTCAGGCCGAAGTCGTACTCGATGTTCATGGCAGCGATCTCGAACTGGTTGGAGATGGGGTCAGCAGCCAGCAGGGTCTCCACGGCGCTGTCCAGATCGGCGGTGCCGTTTTCGGTGGTATCCGCCGCCGGAGAAGCTGCATCGGAGACCGGTGCAGAGGCGGAGGCGCTGGACACGGAGGACGGCGCGGAAGAAGCGCTGCCGCCGCAGCCGGTCAGGGCGACAGCCAGCACGGCGCTGACGGCGATCACAGAAAGTTTTGTGCGGTTTATCATAAAATATTCCTTCTTTTGTTGAATTCGTTTGTCGGGGTGCGGGGCTGCGCCGCGCACACGGGCAGACTGTATTTATCTTACCATAACAGCAGGTAAATTGCAACGCACCCCACAGGGTTTTCCGGCAGTTTTCATCGGATTTTAACCGGTCACGGCCTCCCCGGCGGCAATGCGCTGCAAAACGGCTATTGCGTCCTCCAGACACAGGCCGCTCTGGTTGAGCAGGGCGGCGTTTTCCGGGCCCACATAGCGCCAGTGCCACGGCTCGTAGGTGATGCCGGTCACGCTTTCCGCCTCCTTGGGGTAGCGCAGGATAAAGCCATACTGCTCCGCGTTCTCGCACAGCCAGCGGAAGGCGGCGGTGTCGGCAAAGCCAGTGTCAAGGGTGGTGTGCTCCGGGCTGTTCAGGTCGGCGGCAAGGCCGCAGTTGTGCTCCGAGCAGCCCGGCGGGTTGACGATGACAGCGGCCTTTTCCCGGGCGGCAGCTTCGCTCAGGCCCTTATTGCGGTAGTACTGGGTCTTGTTGTCGTACAGCTTTTTCTGGTAGCTGACGCTGCGGTAGCCGCTCTGCATCCGCACATCCACGCCGTCCTTGGCGGCAGCAGCCTGCATGGAGAGAAAGGCATCGGCGGCTTCGGTCTGCAAGGTCTTGTTGATAGCGGTGGCCGAGCCGCACTCCTTGGTCTCAACGGGGTAGTCCTCCGTTATCCGGTGGGTGCGGTTGACAAGGATCATGCGGGGGTCGTCCAGCAGCGCCTGCGCCTGTGCGGCGGTAAGGGTGCTCTGCTGCGCGCCGTTCTCGGCGGGCAGCGCAAGGCTCTCGGCAGGCAGCTCGGGCAGCTGCGGCACCGCAGCTTTGCGGGTGCAGGCGTAGGCGGTGCCGCCCGCCACAAAGCAGGCCAGCGCCGTCAGGCAGAGCAGACGCCGGGCGTGATGGTTACGGTGATGGGAAGAACGCATGGAACCTACCTTCTTTCACAAAAAAAGGATAAGCACCCGCCGCCCCGGGCAGACTATCCGCAAAAGGGGGCGCGGGAAGATGAAGATGACAGCGCAGGAATACGCACGCCGGGTGCAGAAGGCCGGGCCGCACTCGCCGCTTCTGGCAGACTGCCTTTGGGCGTTTTGCGTGGGCGGCGGCATCTGCCTGCTGGGTGAGGGGCTGCGGCAGCTGTTTCTACGGCAGGGCGCGGACGCCGAAGCGGCGGGCACCCTGACCAGCTGCACTTTGATCTTGCTCTCGGCGGTGCTGACCACGCTGGGCTGGTACCAGAAGCTGGCAGCAAAGGCCGGGGCGGGGTCGCTGGTGCCCATCACCGGCTTTGCCAACGCGGTGGTCAGTGCAGCCATCGAGTTCAAGGCCGAGGGACGGGTGACGGGCACGGGCGCCAAGATGTTCCTCATCGCCGGGCCGGTCATCGTGTACGGCACGCTGGCGGCGGTGGTGTACGGCGCGGTGCTCTGGCTGCTGGGGGCCTCTGCTTTATAATACGGAACAGCCCCGCCGGATATTGCAGCGCCGCAGCACCAGTATAGCACGTGCCGGGGCATTTTTTGTAGAAAAAAGGAGAAAATTTTATGACAGAGCGCCGGGGCGATACCCTGTTGTTCCACACCCCGCCGGTCATCGCCGCACAGGCGGCGGTGGGCGGCAAAAAAGAGAGCGATGGTCCGCTGGCGGCGGGCTTTGACGAACTGACCACCGACAACCGGCTGGGACAGTGCAGCTGGGAGGCCGCCGAAAAGCAGCTGCAGCTGCGGGCGGCACGGCTCTGCCTGCAAAAGGCGTCTCTGCCCGCAGAGCGGGTAGACCTTGCGCTGGCAGGGGACTTGCAGGCGCAGTGCACCGCTTCCGGCTATGCGTTGCGGGAGCTGGGCGTGCCCTTTGCGGGGCTGTTCGGGGCGTGCAGCACCATGGCGGAGGCGCTGGCGCTGGGCGCGGCGCTGTGCAGCAGCGGGGCGGCGCAGAATCTGCTGGCCATGACCTCCAGCCATTTCTGTGCGGCAGAGCGTCAGTTCCGCACCCCGCTGAGCTACGGCGCGGTGCGCACCCCTACCGCACAGTGGACGGCTACCGCCGCCGGGTGCTGCCTGCTGCGTCCGGCAGGGCAGGGGGTGGGCGTTGCCGCCGCCACCCTTGGGCGGGTGCAGGATTATAACATCAAGGATATCAACAACATGGGCGCAGCCATGGCACCGGCAGCAGCTGCCACCCTGCTGCACTATCTTGCCGATACCCATGCAGAACTGCGGGATTTTGACTGCATCTACACCGGCGACCTTGGGCTGGTGGGCAGTCAGATGCTGCGGGAGCTGTTGGCAGCAGAGGGTCTGCTGCTGAAAAACCACGCGGACTGCGGCTGCCTGCTTTACGATGCCGGGGAGCAGCGGGTAAAAAGCGGCGGCTCGGGCGCGGGCTGCTGCGCCGCCGTGCTCTGCGCGCATATCCTGCCAAAGCTGCTGCGCCGCGGCAGCCGCCGGGTGCTGTTCCTCGCCACTGGGGCACTGATGAGTCAGACCACCTTTTTGCAGAAGGAGAGCATCCCGGCGGTGGCGCATTTGGTAGAACTGACCGCACCGGAAAAGGAGAGCTGAAATGAACTATCTGTGGGCATTTTTAATAGGCGGCGCCATCTGTGCGGTGGGGCAGCTGTTCATCGACCTGACAAAGCTGACCCCGGCACGCATCCTCACCGGCTATGTGGTGGCGGGGGTGGTGCTCTCGGCGGCGGGGCTGTATGCGCCGCTGGCAGAGTTTGCCGGTGCGGGGGCGAGCGTGCCCCTGCTGGGCTTCGGGCATCTGCTGGCAAAGGGGGTGCGCACCGCCGTGGCGGAAAAGGGTGCCATCGGCATCCTGACCGGCGGGCTGACCGCGGCTTCTGCGGGCATCACCGCAAGCCTTGTCTGCGGCGTGGTATGCAGTCTTGTGGGCAAAAGCCACGACCAGAACTGATGTTTTGCCCGCGCTGTTTCGCCACATTTTGCGCCCGGCGGCTGGTAAACTGGGGGCAAAACGGAGGTGAGGCGCATGAAACACAGCGGACAGACCGTATTGTGGGAGCTGTGGGCGGCGCTGTGCCTGTGCACGGCGCTGGTGCTGCCGCCGGGCAGCCCGTGGCTGCACGAGCCGGCACTTTTGTACCCGGGGCTTATGCTGGCGGCAGTCGTGCCCGCCGCGTGGGCGGTGTGGTGGGTGGTGGTGCCGCCGCAGCCGTTGCCGCCGGAGCAGCTGCTGGAACCGGTACAGCGGCAGAGCCTTGCCGCACTGTGCGGGACATAACAGCGGAAAAAACAAAAACCCCTGTGCCGGTTACCCGGTACAGAGGTTTTGTTCGTCAATCAAACTGCGCGATCAAGCGTTCTTGTTAGCACGCTTTGCCATACGGCTGATCTTGCGGCTGGC